>JABAOF010009709.1_pt2 | contig 15791 bp, 17 predicted proteins | sample 7062171 | NCBI WGS metagenome assembly JABAOF01 (sample SAMN14538628, study PRJNA623070) | marine sediment metagenome | biome: marine biome [ENVO:00000428]; feature: marine pelagic biome [ENVO:01000023]; material: deep marine sediment [ENVO:00002113] | place: India: Gulf of Khambhat ...
AAGAATTCGAGGGAGGGGTGGAAACGGATTGCGGACCATGCGAACTCTCTTGTGGAAAAAGACTCAACGATTCTGACCCATTCTTACAGTGCAACCCTTTTTTGGATTCTCGGTCACCTTCACGAGCGAATGAAAGAGTTTTCGGTTATATGTACCGAATCACGTCCCCTCTGTGAAGGTGTAACCCTGGCTCGCCAATTGGCGGAAAAAGGTATCCGGGTGCGACTTGTGGTGGATGCGGCGGCATTTCAACTCCTCGATCGGGTAAGTCTCGTTCTGGTTGGGGCCGATGCGATCTCTCCGCTGGGGGTGACCAATAAGATCGGAACCTGCGGTCTCGCGGCAGCTGCCAACTTTTTGGCTGTGCCCTTCTATGTCGTTGCGGGGACTGAAAAGTGCGTGTCGCGGGACTTGATGGCCGACCTTGATAAAGAGACGAGACCATCAAATGAGATCGCTGAGAATGACACGATGATCGACATCCTCAACTTCTATTTCGACCGAACACCTCTCGAACTGGTTTCGGGGGTAATCACGGAAGAAGGGATCTGGCGTACCGGCAGGATAAAGGAATATTTTAGATCATTAAAGATACATCCAATTCTGGCAAGTTGGACGGTCAGGGATCGATGACCCACATTTATCTGGTCCGTCACGGGCAGACCGACTGGAACAAGGAGGAGATTTTTAGAGGGACGACGGATATCCCCCTCAACGAAATGGGGAGGATGGAAGCTCAACTGGCATCAGAGGCGCTCAGAGCCATGCCAGTCAAGGCGGTTTACTCGAGTCCCCTGGCCCGTGCAAAAGAGACGGCAACGGCCATTGCCGACTGTCATGGGCTCGACGTAAGAATCATTGAGGGCTTTCAGGATATCTGCTTTGGTCACTGGCAGGGCGTCTCCCACAAAACGGTTCAAAAACAATACCCAGACCTGTATCGGCTTTGGCTCGAAGACCCCTACGCCGTCACGTTTCCAGGTGGAGAAAACCTCGAGGCCGTGCAGACGAGGGCTGTAAAGGCGGTGAGAGAAATCGTTTCCGATCATCCGGAAGATACGGTTGTCGTGGTTTCTCACCGGGTAACTAACCGGGCTCTTATCTGTGGGGTGGCAGGAATTAGGCTCTCCCGGTTTTGGCAGCTTGGCCAGGACACGGCAGCTATCAATCTACTCACATGGAAGAAGGATTACTTTACCCTCGCCTGTCTCAATGATACCTGTCATCTTCAAAGTGTCGAAAAGAATCGGATGAAGATTGATTTCTGATGGGGGTCTGTGGAGAGGGCTATCTTCCTCTTTTCAGTTTGTCTCGACCGAATTTTCCGCTTACCTCGTCGATGGCCATATCGAGACGACTTTGTCTTTCGTCCTCAATGCTCAACTTCTCAAAGAAGGCAAGTTGTCTGGCTGACGATTGGAAATTGCTGACTCCCACCCCAACGAGTCGGACCTTCGATCGGAGCTGTTCGTTTTTCAAGAGTTCGAAAGCCGTGTCTCGGATGATCTTTGTGGAGTTCGTGGGTCCATCGATGGTGCGAGCCCGAGTGACAAGGCGAAAATCGCTATACTTGAGTTTCAGGGTGATTGTTCGACCCCTCAATCCATGTGTTCTTATCCTCCTTCCAATGGTTTCGGATTGGGCAGCAAGGGTCTTCATGAGGATTTCAATGTCGTCCGTATCTTCTCCCAAGGTGTTTTCGTTGCTGATGGATTTGGGTTCACCATGAGAAACAACCGCTGATGGGTCTAATCCCCTCGAGAGTTCGAGAAGGCTTCGGCCAAATTTCCCGAACTTCTTCGTGAGTATGGCTTCTGGGAGCTTTCTTATCTGGCCAGCCTGGGTGATTCCAAGGCCCTCGAGGGTCTTAAGGGCTCTCTTCCCAACCCCGGGGAGCTTCGTCACAGGGAGGTCATCCAGAAAATCCTCGACCTCATCATGTCTGATCATGGTGAGTCCATCAGGCTTATCCCAATCCGAAGCGATCTTGGCGACGAATTTGTTGGGTGCAATCCCGATAGAGCAAGTGAGCCCTGTCTCCTCACGGACCCATTCCTTGATTCTCTTGGCGAGGGCAATAGGATCTCCAAGCAGTCTCTCTGTTCCCGTGATATCCAGGTAGGCCTCATCAATTGAGACTTGCTCGCAAACTGGTGAAATCGTATTAAGAAAAGCCATTATCCTCCGTGACGTTTCCTGGTACCGGCTCATCCGCACCGGGACAAAGACTGCCCGGGGGCAGAGACGTTTGGCTTGAAAGATCGGCATAGCAGAGTGGACACCGAATTCTCTCGCCTCATAGGATGCCGTCGAAACGACCCCTCTCATGCCGCCACCGACGATCACAGGCTTACCCCTTAGGCGTGGGTTGTCCAGTTGCTCGATAGCAGCGTAGAAGGCATCCATGTCAATATGGAGAATTGTTCCTTTCATCGTCCTATACGGCTATAATCCCGTCTTCAGTTGTTGTGATTCTCTCAAGACCGTCACCAGTCACCACATAGTCGTCCTCAAAGCCAATGACGCCAATCCCCGGATACTTCAAGCGTGGTTCAAGAGTGAAGACCATCCCCTCCTCGAGGGTATGGGGAGAATGGGCAGATAGAATCGGTAGCTCATCTACCTCCAGGCCGAGGCCATGGCCTATAAAGGAGGTCTTTTCATTCCCGTAACCCATGAAATGTGCCTCGAGACCCCCGGCCGTTACCTTCTTAAGGATCGCCTCACACAATTTCGAGCATCTGACACCGGGTTTCGCCATTTCCGTAAAAACCCCTGTCGCCTCCATGAGTCTCTTGTAATCCTCAGTGAGATTCCGAGGAAGCGTTCCAATGACAAAGGTGCGAGCGTGGTCGGCAATGTAGCCATTCACACCGAAGCAGAGATCGATGGAGATGGGGGTGTCCCTCAATATGAGATTGAACCCTGCCCCTTGGGCCACGGCCGGTGAAGGTCCCCAACCTCCTGTTGGTGAATCCAGGAATGAGGATACGAGGCCACTCTCCCCGGAGAGGACGTGGCCGTAATGCATCTCTTGATTCCACCCTCGTGTTCTTATGAAGCCGTGATGCGATCTTTTTCTTCCAAAAGATATGAGGGCCGACTCAAGGTCGAGTTCGGTCATTCCCTCCTGGATCAACTCCCGGGCCTGTGCCATTGTATCAATGCAAATCTGGGCCGCCCTTTTGATCTGCTTTATCTCAAAAGGAGATTTGATCATCCGGGTCTTTCGAATTTCAGAGGAGACATCGACCAATTCCGCATGTGGGAACAATCCCCCGATCCTTAAGTACAGATTTGTGGGAATAACATCCCCTTCCACGCCGAGTCGCGAAACTTCCATATGCCCCCGCTCCCCAAGAAGGTGAGGGATGGCCGACGGTCCCTCCAGGGGGGACACCGCCCCCAAGGGCGACTCTCTTCGAGCCCGGTCGTAGTTCTTCTGGATCATCAGGAGGGGATCTCCGTCAGATGGGATAAAGAGGAAAGATCGCTGAACGGTTCCAGAAAAATAGAAAAGGTCGGCATTCTGAGAAATCAGAGCCCCGTCGACTCCCTTATTCACCAGGAGGGTTTGAAATCGACTTATCCGATCTTTCAGTTCGGATCCGGGAGTGAGTTCATAGTTCGTGTTGTGCATTACGGTCTTCATAGGCTGAGATGATCCCTATCCCGTGTGGACAGGACAGGTCCGTGGCGAATTCTAGGCAAAAAAAGGATCGAAATCAAGAATGGAAACATGGTCCGCTGAAAAGGCGCCTTGTTATGAATCTGAGAGGTCTGTTTGAGTTTAACAGCAAATTGAAAGTTTTGCATTTTACGCTTGACAAGCCGTGGCACAACGTGGTATCAACGCGGCGCGAGTTTGGGCAAGAGGGTGGTACTTTATTCATCTGACGATCTCCAGAAGTCTAAGGCCAGAGAATGGCTCAGCGAGTTAGGGGCCGCTAGTCGACATTGGGATTTCCGTGCCTTCAAGGGGGGAAGATCTGAAGAGGACCATTTCGGTGGATTGGCTCTTCACTTGGCCAAGTTAGCTGCTGGGATTAGAAAATGCCCCTTTCGATTATCGAATGAATGGGGCATTTTTCAGTGAAGACTAAATAGGGTCTTAACTGTTTTGGGTGCGGTTTGATTGGGGGGTGCCCAGGTCCATGATCTTTTCATAACCAAAACCAATTTGTAAGGAGGGGAAAAATGGCGGGACAAAAAGCAGCGAGGTTTCCGGATCCACATCAATTTCAGGTTCCAGCGGGACTTGAAGGCTGGGAAGAAATGTATCCATCCCACTACCTGTTCTCTAAAGAGCGGGCCGGCTGGGAAAAGAGACAGTTCTGGTTTCAGGATAAAATCCACGCTCCAGAACCTATGCCACCGTTAGACCTCATTTTTCAGGAGGCGTGGCAGATTGCACTCGCCCAGTACACGACAAGGGTGTTCTGCATACCACCAGCCCAGGGAATCGCTCAGAGAATGGTCGGGTGTTATATGTACATCTGCGCCATTGAGCCTCCTCCCGAAGCGGTAATCGGGGAAAAGGCCGAACTCTTTCAAAAACGGGTGTTCTATGTATTTGAGCATTATGACGAATTGTGGGACAAGTGGCTGACGAAGTTCAGGGCCCTTGGTGAGGAGATGGCTGCGGTGCAAGTCCCTCAGGAGCTGCCCAAATTCGTGCCTGAGGAACAGGTGTTGCCGGCCCCTCGGGGTTATTACGCATCCTACGAGGTGATTGAGGCCTTTGATCGGTTGGTGAATCTGATGTTCAAGGGGTGGCAGTACCACTTCGAAATGCTGAATCTAACCTACCTCGCCTACCTGATGTTTGGTGATGTTTCGAGAAAGCTCTTTCCCGGGATAAGCGAGAGCTCAATTGGTAAAATGGTGGCCGGCGCTTTTGTTTCTATGTTCCGTCCAGAAGAAGAGCTTTGCCAATTATCCAGATTGGCCACCTCTATGCGTGGTGTGACAGATATCCTCAAGTCAGGAATGTCGGCAGGCCAGAAGATCAGAGAGCTTGAAAAGACACCGGACGGGAGACGCTGGCTCGAAGAGTTGGAAAAGGCCAAAGATCCGTGGTTCTATGTGTCCTGTGGGAGCGGTTGGCTCCATTATGAGAAGAGCTGGCTCACCAATCTTGATATCCCTTTCGGCTATATCAAGGGTTACCTTGAACGGCTGGAAAAAGGTGAGAATATCGAGCGATCTCTCGACGAGATCGATAAGGAGAGAGATGAGATCGTCGCTGAATATCGTAAACTGATAAAGACCGATGAAGACGCCAAGTCCTTTGATGATGCTTACAAAACGATCAGGACCATCTATCGGTATGCTGAGGATCACCTCTTCTGGGTTGAGCATTGGTTCCACACCATATGGTTTGACAAGGTGAGGGAATTCGGCAGGCTTGCGGTCGAGAATGGGATGTTGGATGAGATCGATGATATTTTCATGTTCAGTCGCTATGAAATCCCTGAACTCCTCACAGAACTTGCCACGAGTTGGGCCTTAGGGGTGAACATACCGGTCAGGGGCGACTACTATAAGGCTAGGGCTAAAAAGCGAAGAAAGATTCTCGAGGCGGCCAGAAAGTGGGTGCCTACACCAGCTCTAGGCGTCCCGCCAGAAGAAGTGGCGGAACCATTTACGATCATGTTGTGGGGTATCACAACTGAAAAGGTGAAAGAATGGCTCAAGGGGGTTGCAGCACCAAAGCCGGAAGATGTATCTGAGATCAAGGGGTTTGCTTCTTCTGCAGGCGTGGCGGAGGGTCCCGCCAGAGTGCTCAAGCTACTGGAGGAGATCGTCACTCTTCAAGCAGGAGAGATCATCGTCTGTCCATCAACCAACCCCTCATGGGCTCCTGTGTTCACAAAAATCAAGGCCGCAGTCACAGACATCGGCGGGCTGACGAGCCATGCGGCCATCGTTTGCAGGGAATATGGCGTGCCGTCTGTGACAGGTCTTGGACTCGCCACATCCGTGATTAGGACCGGTGACATTATAAGGGTTGACGGGGACAAGGGTGTGGTCACCATTGTCAAACGGGCAAATTAAATGGCTGGGATGCCCATAGGACGTACAATCTGTCTAACCATAGAATGGGCTGTTTGCAACAGGGGCCCTCCCCCCCACGGTGTCTTCCGGTAACCACGCATCTTTAGGGCCAATGAGCAGTGTGGGGGGGTAGACAGAACAAAGGATGAAATACCTCCTAAATTTTAGGGAAGTTGATCAGCGTTCAATTCCGTTGGTTGGGGGTAAGAATGCCAGCTTAGGAGAGATGATCAAGGCTGGCATTCGGGTTCCACCCGGGTTTGCCGTGACAACGGATACCTACCTGAGTTTCGTAAATGAATCGGGAATAAAGGACAAGATCCTTGACATCCTTTCTGGTGTTGACTCTGATGATGTGGACTCTTTGAACAAAGCTGGGGCTGAGGTTCAAAATCTAATTGGAGATGCCTCGATTTCTGATCAAGTGAAAAATGCGATTGTGGCAGCGTATTCTCATCTCTGCGAGAAATGCTCTGTTGAAATGGTCCCTGTGGCCGTTCGATCGAGCGCTACAGCTGAGGATTTGCCGACTGCAAGCTTCGCTGGGCAACAGGACACGTACCTCTGGGTCAAGGGGTCGGACCAGGTAATCGAGAACATTCAGAGCTGCTGGGCCAGCCTTTTTACCCCCCGGGCCATCAGTTACAGAATCAAAAACAACTTCCCCCACGACAAGGTACTGATAAGCGTGGGAGTTCAGAAGATGGTCGATTCGAAGGCCGCAGGGGTTATGTTCACCCTCAACCCAACCGACGGAGATCCGTCCAAGGTCGTCATCGAAGGCAGCTGGGGCTTAGGGGAAACGGTTGTGTCTGGCTCTGTAAACCCTGATAAATTTGTCATTGACAAGGTATTGACGGAGATTAACGAAAGGGCGATTTCCACCAAGCATATTGAATGTGTCTATAATGTTGAGAAAGGAGAGTTGGTCCACGCCGATGTGGATCCCAAAAAGCAGTGCGCGTGCTGCCTGGAGGACCAGGAGATAAAAGAGCTGGTGAGAATGGCCAAAAGGATTGAAGCGCACTACGGCTGTCCCCAGGATATCGAATGGGCCATTGATCGAAAGCTTCCTTTTCCTGAGAACATGTTTATCGTCCAGAGTCGGCCCGAGACTGTGTGGAGCCAGCGTGGGGCGGAACCTCGCATTGGGAAAAAGACAGGGTTCGACTTGTTAATGGAAAGAGCCATGAAAAGGATCAAGATTGATGACTAACCAGCAACGCTTACTGTCAGTAGGGTAGTTGGAATAAGGAGTTGTTAATAAAGCGTTTTTTGGACTATAATAAGGTGCTCCATCAAACGCTTTGTTTTTAGGAGGGCAAGGACCTTGTAGCGTGGCGTTTCCAAGAAATATGGAGGGGAGGCGGTATCGAAATGAAAGATATCAGAGATTTCATCGCAAAATGCGAAGAGGAACATATTCTGCACAAGATCAAACCAGCGGTGGATGTGAATCTTGAACTCTCCCATACCGCCAAGATCAATGAAGAGGCAGGCGGGCCGGTGCTTTTGTTCGAAAATGTCCAAGGATTTGATATTCCGGTCTTAATCAGTGCCTGTACGACGCCGAAAAAAATGGCGGTGATCCTCGGTCAACCGAGTGACTATTCTATGTGCAGACTTTCTCGGGAGTGGATGAAACTGACAACGAAAGGGCTTATCCAGCCCAAAGTGATCAAGAACCCGCCTGCGATGGAGAATGTCATTGAAGAGCGAGATGTGAATGTCAACAAATTCCCAGCGCCATTCTTCTATCCTATGGACGGAGGACGTTTTATCGGGACTGCTGCTTACCTGATCACCAAAGATCCAGAAACCGGGTGGACGAACCTGGGTACCTACCGGATGCAGATTCACGACGACAATCATGTTGGGGTTCAGATTATCAAGGGCAAACACGGCGACATGATGATGAAGCAATATGCGGCCATGGGGAAGAAAATGCCCGCGGCTGCGGTGATCGGTTGTGATCCCATACTATTTTTGGTATCCAGCACGCTTGTTTCAGCCCAGACCGATGAATATGACATTGCCGGGTCCTTGAGAGAAGAGCCGGTGGAAATATTTGAGAGTGATCTTACCGGGTTGGAACTTCCCGCCCATGCAGAGATTATCCTGGAAGGGGAAATCGACCCTCAGAATTTAAGGCCGGAAGGACCCTTCGGAGAGTACACGGGTTACTATTCAGGTAGTAAAGGGAAAGATTTCCCTAAACCATGTCTCGAAGTGAAAAGAATCCTTCATCGAAACAAGCCCATATTCTGGGCCACGACAGTGGGAAAACCTATCAATGATATCCATATGGTTCAATCACTCAACCGGACGGCCACTTTATGGACTGACCTTGAGACCATGCGGGTCCCTGGAATCCAGTCCGTCTATATCCCTGCCAATTCCACGGGGAGGTTCTGGGCGATCGTGTCGGTGAAAACCATGTACCCTGGTCATGCCAACCATGTGGGCAATGCGGTTATCGCCACGACCACCGGTCACTATGGCCTAAAAGGGGTTATTGTCGTAGATGCCGACATTCCGGCTGATGACTGGGATCGTGTCATGTGGGCCCTCGCCGTACGCTACGATCCTCTCCGGGACACCGAGATCATCAAGCGCGGACGGTCAACTCCGCTAGACCCTGCCCTGCCGATCAATGCGAGAGAGATTGTTTCACGAATCATTATGGATGCCACCACTCCCTATGAGTGGACGGAAAAGCCCGTCGAGATATTTATGGATAAGGATATGATCAAGCAGGTGTTGGGCAGATGGAAAGAGTTCGGGTTTGAGGACATAGGGGTTTTCCCCAGCAAGACCGATTACTAGGGAATACTCATTGAGATCACTTTTCAAGAATCAAGGAATCCCTCATGTAACAGCCAACCTAGATGCCCGCGGCACGGAACTCCTGCCGGTCGAGGAGCTGAAGGAGGTTGCAAGAGCTGACGCTCATAGAGTAGCCCCGATCTTGGCAGGGCGGCTGCTGAAGCCTTTGTCGAGCTTTATGAAACATATGGGTCTAAGTTACAGACATGAAAGATAATCTGTCGTGGGAAGGAATGAAACGTGAAAAAGCAGCTACTCGTTATTGCCACCCTTGATACCAAGGGGAGGGAGGCGAAATATATTAAGGACTGCTCTCGGGAGCTTGGGGTCAATCCAATTCTGATGGATATTGGAACCCTGACGGATCCCCTGACCACGCCTGATTTAACCAGACATGACCTTGCCGCTGCTGCGGGTTACGACCTTTGTCGATTCATCAGAGACCGAGACCGTTCCGGAGCTGTGAGAGCTGTTCAGGAGGGTGGGATAATTCAAGCGAATCGCTTGCTTGAAGAAGGGAAGCTCCATGGCGTTTTAGGTGTGGGTGGTGGTACCGGCACAGCTATTGTTACTGCAATTATGCGTTCTCTTCCTTTTGGTCTCCCCAAGGTGGTAGTTTCTACAGTCGCCTCCAGGGACGTAAGAGAATATGTGGGGACCAAAGACATTGTCATGTTTCATTCGGTGGCTGACATCTTGGGTTTCAACGAATTTATTCGATTGATCCTTGGACAGGCTTCGCATGCCGTATGCGGCATGATTGAGAAAGGAAGTCGAATCGTCATTAGAAGACCGATGATCGGTGTCACGGCATATGGAATCAATTCCTCTTGTGCCCTTCAGGCAGAGCCGCTCCTTGAGACGAAGGGATACGAAATGGTTGCATTCCATGCCAATGGTTGTGGGGGAATGGCCCTGGAGGAGTTCATTGCACAGAGCCTGTTGGTTGGTGTTCTTGACTTTACCCTCCATGAGATAGCTGACGAAATGTTCGGAGGTTACTGTAAAGGGATAGGCCCGATGCGGCTTGAGACAGCCGGTAAGAGGGGAATCCCTCTTCTTCTCGCTCCCGGTGGACTCGATAATGCGGTTTTCAGCCCTTCTTACCCTATGCCTGATCGATTGAAAGGCAGGAAAGCGCATTCTCACGATGTAAGGTTTTGTGTTCGGATGGGACCTGAGGAGATGAAGGCCTTCGCCGGGATCATCGGAGAGAAACTCAACAAATCAAGGGGGCCAACTCATGTGCTTGTCCCCAAAAAAGGGTGGTCAGAGGTTGATAAAGCTGGAATCGAGCTCTTCGATCCTCAAACAGATCGAATCTTTGTGGAGGAGCTCAGGAAGATAGTCAAGGGTGCCGTCCCCGTCGAAGAGATCGATGTCCATATTAGTGACCCCGCCTTTGCCAACCGGGCTGTAGAGATTTTGGATGGTATGATACGGTCGGAAAAGGCCTGATTCGATGTGGAGGCCCCAGAATCGTATTGAAACGCCTGTGCAGGAGATAAAGAGCTCGGCCTCATCTGAGGGAAAGGTCAATGGTCGAAGATTGGCCTCTAGTTAAAAGTGTTCAGGGATCCGATTACTCGCTCTTTAGCGTCCGGATAGACACGGCGCGCTCCCCCCGTACCGGGAAAAACCGTGACTTCTATGTCATTGACACGATGGATTGGGTAACCATGGTACCCGTGACACCTGCCTCAGAGGTGGTCATGGTCAAACAGTTCAGGCATGGAATAAAGGAGACTACCCTCGAAACGCCTGGTGGGTTAGTAGAAAGAGGGTGCGGCCACAAACAGTCCGTCGAGCGCGAGCTTCTGGAGGAGACAGGATACAGAGCCCGGGAGGTAAGCCTCCTAGGAGAACTCTACCCTCAACCAGCCCTCTTCAACAATCATTACCTGGTCTATCTAGGCAAAGGGGTCGAGAGTGTTGCCCAGCCTTGCCAGGATGAGGGGGAGGATCTCGATGTCGTCCTGGTACCTCTCCGTGACATCAAGGAAATGATCAGGGTGGGAGGGATAAAACACGCTCTGGTGTTGGCAGCTTTTCAGCTCTTTTTTCTTGATGATGAAAAGAGGAAATCTTTCTAATGGACTCTTTAAGAATTTCTGAGAAGAGTGGCGCCTTTGAAGTCTTCGCCCAGGTGGAGGAGCTTGGCAATGATCTGTTGGTGGTCCTTTGGGGTGGGCCCACGCCGCATATCGGGGCAGTTGGAATGGCCGAAACTCGGCCCAGTCTCAGGGATAAGAAGTTAGTAAGCGCGACCAGTTCGGTTTTTACTTTCTTGGGACATAAGGAAGATACAGTGGCCAAGAGGATGTCTGAAGAACTTGCGAAAAAGCTCCAGAAAAAAGTCGTGGTAGTCGCTGGCATGCACTGGGACGGGTTGAAAGATAGGGAAATAGAAGAAATCATAGAGGTCTGCCAGAGAATTGAGGAGAGAATTTTAAACGAGATGGGGGGGAAATGAAAAGGATTATTGTGGGTATTACGGGTGCCTCAGGCGTCATATACGGGATACGATTGCTGGAAGTGTTGAAAAAACTCGACATGGAGACTCACTTGGTAATCACCGAAGCAGGCCAAGAGAATATCCTCATAGAAACCACGTCCACTGTTGAGGCTGTAAAAGGCTTGGCCACCAAGGTATACGACACAAATGATGTGACGGCCCCTTTTTCGAGTGGCTCCTTCAGAACTGATGGGATGGTCATTGTCCCCTGCAGCGTGAAAACCCTTTCCGGAGTGGCCCATTCCTATACTGAGAATCTTTTGATACGGGCTGCAGACGTCACCTTGAAGGAGAGAAGAAAATTGATTCTGGTGGTGAGAGAGACGCCGCTCCACAAGGGGCACCTTGAGTTGATGAGCAGAGTTGCTGAGCTGGGGGGAGTGATCCTACCTCCCGTCCCTGCCTTTTACCATGGGCCTCGGACTATTGAGCACGTGATAGATCATACAATAGGGAAGATCCTTGACCTTATGGACATCGAACATTCCCTCTTTAAGCGGTGGGAGGGAAGATCTAAATAGCAGGGAAGCGTTACAAGGGTAGTTTTTTCAGCGACGACTATTTATGAAACCGACCGGATAGGGAGGGTGACATGTCTGAGCGTTCTTTGGTCCAGGCAACAATGAATTTACCATGTTCAGTGGTGATACTCAGCGCCAAGGCAGATAACAACCACGGGGGGATGACGGCTTCTGCAATGTACATCTCGCAGGTTCCGCCGCTGATTGCGGTTAGTGTATCCAAGACTTTCGCCACCTATCAGTTGATCGAAAAGTCCAAAGAGTTTGCTATCAATGTGGTTTCAGATGATCAATTAGATCTGGTGAGAGAATTTGGGAGCACCCATGGGCACGAAGTCGACAAATTCAAGGAGTTTGATGTTTCCACTGAATCGGCCAGTAAGATCGGTGCACCCCTTATTTCAGGCTGCTTCGCCAACATTGAATGCCGGGTCAGGAGTTCCGTCTGGGATGTGGACGGGAACCATGCTGTTTACATCGGCGAGGTTCTTGGTTTCAAATTAGATGACAGTCTAAGACCCCTTGTCTGGCTCAACAACAGGTATTTTCGAGTGGGTTCCGAATGCCGGTTGTGAGGCAGAATCCGTTGTCCGGTGCGAGCCATCATTGTCTGTCATTCCAGGTTTATCTTCATTACATAAGTGTCCTCACTTTTGTGGACACTCATGTCCTTAGCAATTTGCCAGAAAGTGGGAAGGGAAGCTCTGAGCGCGAATCAAGATTTTTTCGGCAAGAATATCCAAGCACAGTGAACGTCTCCAGAATTTCTCACAGAGCACGCAGAGCCTCAGAGGGAACTTCCTCTTGATTGGTGAGAGGCCAATCCAGAGGAGATGACTTGGCCTAATTTTTCCCCTCAAAAAATTAGGCCAAAATCCTGATCCATTGATCTTCTCACTCTGCGAACTCTGAGAGCTCGAGCGATCCCTCGCAGATTCCTGCGGGGGAGAGGGGGCGAGAGAAACTGGTGCTTTTATGGAAGTCGGTTTCCTCAGATAAAAAGCGAGAAAAGGGATTTGAACAACAGCCCGTCCTCACATGTCTCGGCACCGGCGGGATGGGGGTCACCGCGTGAGCATAGGAGCGAAGGGATGAGAGAATCCACTTCCTAAATCAGAGCTTTCAACAAAATCCGAATCATGGAAGAACGATTGATTCAAAAACAGTGTAATCCCTCACAATCACGGTATACAGGTCTCTCTGAAGATGATATTATCTATCAACCATTAGCCGCCGATGGGTTCGTATGAACAAGCAGACACAGGCGAAAGGGACTCTCTACGTGGTGGCGACGCCACTGGGAAACCTGGAGGACATGACACTTCGGGGACTCCGTATTCTGAAAGAGGTCGACCTCATTGCGGCGGAAGACACCCGAACGACCAGAAAATTACTCACCCACTATGGAATTCACACGCCCCAAACATCGTATTTTGAGCACAACGAGGCGAAAAAGGCCGAGGCCCTTCTCAAGCGGCTCGAGGGGGGCCAAAGGATCGCTCTTGTATCCGAGGCAGGAACACCCGGTATCTCAGACCCTGGTTTCCGGCTTATCAATCACGCAATAAATCACAATATCCCGGTTATCCCTATTCCTGGCACCTCCGCCGCTTTAGCGGCTCTCAGTGTCTCTGGCCTGCCAACCGACAGCTTTTTATTTCGTGGTTTCCTGCCCACCAAGCCCGCCAAACGAAGAAAAGCTATCGAAAAATGGAAGGAGTTTGATCGAACGACGATCCTCTATGAATCCCCCCATCGTCTGAAGGCGACCCTGAAAGACCTTTTAGAGATCCTCGGCGACCGTGACATCGTGATCGCCCGCGAGCTCACCAAAGCGTTTGAGGAGGTATTGAGAGGGACAATCAGCAAGGTCCTTCAGGAACTCGGCGAGGGGAAAATCAGAGGCGAGATAACGCTTGTCGTGGCGGGGATGGGGAGAACCAGAAAGGCGGACCAAGACAGGTAGAATGATCAGGTGGGACGCCACGGCGAAGCGCCCTGTGGCGAAGTCTAGAATATATCCGCAGAGAATATATGGATCTTCGTATCTCTCTCCTTCCAGGCGTCTTTGTGGAGTCCAGCTTTATGGCAGGTGTGCTCGAGAAATGTCGTCCGATCCCATCCGTATTCAGTCGCAACCTGGGGTAGCAGCAGGCCGCTAAAAAACCCCTTTTCAATGAAGATCCCGTGTTTCCCGACTTCGATCTCCTCCACATCGTCGATCACCCGGAAAGGCGTAAGCGCCGATATCTCAATTTCCAGATCCTTCAACTCCTCCCGTGAGAGGGGCGCGAATCGTGGATCGTTGAAAGCAGCCTCCTCGGCCATTTCCGCAACCGTAACATAGAGAGGCTTGGTCCCCCGGATATTGCCGATACAGCCTCTGAGTTGCCCTCCTCTATGGAGACTGACGAAGGCTCCCCTGTTTTCTTTCAACCTTTCAGAATCGACGTCGAAACCCGGAATCGGCTTGTCCAGAACGCGATTTTCGATCACAGTCCAGACTATCTGACGAAGTTGCTGTTTTTCTTCCTCTGCGAGACCGAGGTCTACGCCGACTCCTGACCGACGCTTTCTATTTTCTTTATTCATAACGCCTCTCGACTTTCCCGGGGAATCGGCTGTTCCTGCGCCAAGAACCAGCAAGAATCAAATTCCGTCCAAGTTAGGACAGCCATTCCAGTGAAGAGAGGCACGCGACCCCGAGGCAAACAGGATGCAAGAGGAGAAATCTCAATACCCATCCATCATTGGATCGCACTCTTGTGAACTAGGCCCCCTTCCGACTATCCAGAAGGATCGTCACAGGCCCGTCATTGATGAGGTGAACCTCCATCATTGCCTGAAAAACACCACTCTCCACCGAAAGGTCGTCCTGGCCCAGTCGTTGGATGAAGTAGTCATACAAATCTTGGGCCACCTCGGGGGGAGCCGCATCTGTGAAGGATGGTCGTCGTCCCTTTCGACAATCGCCAAAAAGGGTAAATTGGGAAACAACCAGGACCCTCCCCTCAACATCCCTGACAGATCGGTTGAATTTTCCATGAGTATCTGAGAAAACCCTCAATCCAGAAATTTTGGAAGCAAGATAGTCGGCGTCCTCAGGGGTGTCCCCCTTTCCGACACCTAAGAAAACCAACAGGCCATTTTCAATCTCGCCTTTCGTCGTTCCCTCAACGGAAACCCGGGCCGATTTGACACGTTGAATCACCGCTTTCATTCTTTCAGTCTCAGCCCATACGGTTTTACTCTTCTGGCTTCTTGACCTGAACGATTTTCTCAATCAGATGGGCGGGAACTTCCTGGTAGTGGTCAAACTCGAACGAAAAGGAGCCGCGACCCCCTGTCATGGACCGGAGGTCTGGATCGTATTTCAGTATTTCCGCCATGGGGACGAGCGCCTTGACGACCTGATAATTGCCCCTCGTGTCCATTCCGAGGACTCGACCTCTCCGGCCGTTAATATCGCCAATCACGTCGCCCATACTTTCTTCGGGAACGACAATCTCCATGTTCATAACAGGCTCGAGGAGGACGAGATTGGCATCTCGTGCCCCTTTTTTGAAGCACATGGAAGACGCAATCTTGAACGCCATCTCTGATGAGTCTACGTCATGGGATTTTCCATCATAGAATCGAACTTTCAGATCGACAACGGGATATCCAGCAAGGACACCCGATGCCATTGCCTCAGTGATTCCTTTTTCAACTGCCGGCACAAAATTCCTGGGAACATTCATTCCTGTCAGCGCGTTCTCAAACTCGAACCCTTTACCTCGCTCCAGGGGGCTGATGTCAAAATGGACTTCGGCAAACTGCCCCCGCCCCCCGGTCTGCTTTTTGTGCCGGTAAATGACCCCCTTGACTTCCTT
>JABAOF010008709.1_pt1 | contig 15784 bp, 11 predicted proteins | sample 7062171 | NCBI WGS metagenome assembly JABAOF01 (sample SAMN14538628, study PRJNA623070) | marine sediment metagenome | biome: marine biome [ENVO:00000428]; feature: marine pelagic biome [ENVO:01000023]; material: deep marine sediment [ENVO:00002113] | place: India: Gulf of Khambhat ...
ATCTCAATCTCCCAGAATCCGGACTGGAAGGCAAACCCCAGAAAATGCTCGAGACCGCCAATAAAGCAGGCTACAATCAACTCGTCAAAGCTAACTCTGAGCTTGTAGCCAACAACCAGGCTGAATACCTGATTCGTGCCGATGAATTGAAAGAGCCTCTGGTAGAGATGTTCGAACAACAAAAGCTGAAGGCATTAGAGGAAGCCAAAGCGCTGGTCGTCAAAGAAAAAGGAGAATTGATAACCCAAGAACACGCAGAATTCATAAACAAGACTCGGGAGGAACTGGAGAAGGTTTCAAAGATGCTCGAACACAGCGAAAAAGCAGCCAAGGAATGTGTTACCTGGAGGAAAAAGTTCTACAACAGGCTTCCCATAAGATTCCAGAAGATGATCGACCGCGGCCGATCGATGTGGGAATGGTTTAAAGAAACGTACGATAAGGGAAAGGAACGGCAGAGCGCGGGCAAAGGCTCCTTATTTCACACCGGAATGACAATCTTATTCCTGACTGTTGCGGTTTTTGATATTGGTTATGCCACCTACCAAGCGACCATGGAAGGAGGCTGGGCCGCAGGGGCTCTGACTTTTATGGCCGCGTCGACTGCGGTTGCTGTTTCCTTCGTCGTCTTTTCGGTCGGAATCACACTCCTGGTCGGAATAGGCTGGGAACTGCTGGCAGGGACTCTGGTTGTATCTGGGGCTGTAGTCTTCCTCTGGGAACTGTGGGAGCGGATGGGTAGACTGGCTACCTGGGCTCAAGATAAATACTATTATAAATATATTCTGGGTGATGCTCCCTGGAGTACAGCCGACCAATACCACGATCCGAGGCTGGCAAGAGAGATGGCCACCCAGATCCCGCTGTATATAGGTTTCCGGACATTCACCGGGAGCCCGGCCTTCGGTTTAGATAAAGAAAAATGGTATCTTCATTACCCCAGTGAAGCGCAACTGATGAATGCCATTCACGACTATTTAAAAAACCTCAATCTTTTCTTTTACGATCCTAAAAAGGTTCCTCCGAAGTACGACTATGTTGAAAACTTTCAAACGGCTGTGAGGATCATCAAAGGGGAGTGGACAGAGAAATACCGGGAAGATTTTAAAAAGATGAAGGCTGAATTCGACAAATGGCGCGCCAAGCAACTAGAAAGAGAAAATGATTTATCCTACGAAATCCCGGAAGACGAAGAGGAACCAGAGCCGCTGGCAAGTATACTCGCTGTAGAGATGGAGCCTGAGCTCCCGACAGGCCGGCATAGCCAGATAAAAGTCAAAGCCTCCTACGTGGTCGCAGCCCTGCCGGGTGAGAAGCTTGATGTGAAGACTGAGTCTAAATTAGTCAATAAGGACAAACCATCTCAGCCTGATCCGATCAAAAGAGAAAGGAGTTTGGAATTCGCAGTAGGCGAGGCCTACAAGGTGGGAATCGAGACAGAGAATATTTTCAAGCTCTCCGGTGCTGGAGACTATGAATACACGTTCAGTCTCAACCTGGAGCCCGAAGGCGAGAGCCCGGAGCCAAAAAGGATCAAGTTTTGGATCCCGGAAGAAGAAGTCATGAAAGAAGGCAACTGGTATGTCATTAAGTATGAATTGAACCTTTACCGATTGGAAAGCACGCCCAAACTGAGAGTCATCGAAGTCCAGCAGTTCTGGAATATCCCCAAAAAGGCGCGTGCAGGAATCAAACCGCAAGATCTTCTTGATAGAGCCCAAAAAGAGATTAAACGCATGGTTGATAAGGGAAAGGAAGCTTGGAGTCAGCTTTTATCCTCAGAGCCATTACAAAGGAGAGCCACGTTTTTCTTGACTCCTGCTCCTGAATATCCTATCTCTGGAAAGGCCTCTATCGAACAACATATGACAATTCCAAGAGATATACCCACGGGTAAGCAAGAAAGAATTGTTGGTGAAGGCTCGAAAATATTGGATGAAAGAGAGGATCAAAGGCATTAATCTCACTGAATAAGGAGGAATGATGAGAATTAGGTACCTTTCTCTTTTTTTATTTATGATACTTTTCGCTGTTTCGATCATTTCGCTTTGCGGAGAGGAGAATCAATCTCAACCGGATGCTAAAAATTATTTTCCTATGAAGGCAGAACTCCAAAGCATCGGACTGTCCGGCTGGATACTTCCCTGGGAGTTGCAAGACTATGAGAGTGAGGGATTAAAGTATCAAAAAAAATACAACTCACCCGAGGAATACTTCGCTGATAACGAACTCTCTAAAACCTTAGCGAGTAAAGATAAAATTGTTGAAGAATTTAATTCCATGCCAGCCAGTTTCATCGAGGAGATGAAATCTGGCCTGAAGGAAGGCCTTTCCCAATTAGATGAACAGGGAGTTAAGCTATCCACTCTATTTCCTTCTCCCCAAGAACAGATTCAGCTGGACTTGATAGATCTCGTTCGTCAGGAGAAGTTCACCAAGGAAGCCATGTTGAATGTCTATAAAAGACATCTTGAGCCACTCAACTCAGCATCCGAACTGGTATATGCATCGGTAAAATTTCCCCCTGAAAATAAACCTGAAGAGAAGGAACGCGGTGCAAAGATTGTTGTCCGCATTTACCTGTATGAGCCTTCAGCCGTGCAGGCCAATCTTTCGGCTTACATATACACGAAAACCGATCTTGATTATTATGAGAAAAGATTTCGGGATTTCTATGACCACATATCTAGAGTTCTTTTAAAGGAAAAAGGCATCGAGCTGGAGGAGGAGCTTGAAGAATTCTTGATGATTCCCTCTAAAGACCTCTCTAGCTATGATAAAAAACGCATTCAAGAATTATACGATGGCCTAGATGCCATCGATATGCTGCCCCAATATCCGCCTAAAATTGACTCCTCAATGCCTCAGGTCGGCGACCAATGTGTCACGGTCCGTTCGATCTATACTTTTCCTGAATCGGAACGGATAAAACTCGATAGGTCAGAGGGTGAAGTGGCAACACAAATAAGCTCGATGGTCCGCCAGGGCTCGGCAAAGGCCTTCCTGGAATTAACCACCAACGATAATTCTTTCTGGAGTCCGCAGAGCTGGGATGCTCTTCTAAAATTGATGGCAAAAAAGCTGGAACAATTTCGATTCAACTAAAAAGCCATAACGCGATCGAAAGTTTAACTATATTCAAAAGGAGAAATCGATGAAAAACAAAAAAAAGAGAATCTTAATTGCAGTCACCTTTTCTTTTTTCACTTTATTTCTTTTGCAAGAATACACATCAGGAGCACAGGATACTTCCACATGTAAAGAAACACTGGAACTCGTCGGAAAAGCGATTAAATTCTATCAGTCGGTAAACGGAAAACTCCCGGAAAAGCTATCTGAACTCTGGAGCCGGGGTTTGGTTCGAAACTTCGAAGACTTCCTCTGTCCGGGATCGGAAACCGTGATCGATACTATCGAAGATATCGATAAGAAAACCGATTTTGAAATACCTACCTCAACGAGTCAAGAAGGCAATTATCCACTGGTCGTCATGAAAGCAAAAGAGGGACAGCCACGGTTTGCGTTTCTTTCCGATGGCTCCACAGCTCCTTATGAACCCGGAGAAAGAACAGAAGCACCGCCAACAGAAAGAGAACAGCCTACACAGCCGACTGAAACGACGACACAGCCTGAGATAACCGAGCCTTCTGCAGAAACAGAACGAGAGGTGCCAGCAACGACGACCAGGGAGAAAACCACACCACCCCCCACCCAACCAGAAGTGCCAACAACAGAAAAAATACGTGATAGGCCGACGACAACGACCAGGGAACCCAGTGTTTCCGAAGAGTTAGAAAGACCTGATGTGGATAGGACTGTGCCTGAATCCTTAGAAGCTGAAAGGGATATCCCGAGGAGTGAACAGCCTCGCGAAACCGAGCCCATAACATCTGAGACAGCACCTTCTATTCCTGAGCGGCCGTCATCAGGACCGGTTACATCCGCTGCAAGAGGCCCTCTGTCCCCTTCCACTGCTATTACATTAGCCTGGATTTTGGCCATAGCAATCATTATCATGCTTGCCCTGACCATCCTCCTGATGAGAAGAAGAGGAGTGCTCGCACCAGCCGGCCCTCCCAGCCCAAAGATAGATCTCAATCTTGAGATCACTGATCCTAAAGGAAAAGTTCGGACAATTTCACCCACTTCGGCTCCTTTGGAGATTGGCCGGCATCCGTCAAACGATGTCACTCTTGATGATCCAAGTGTCAGCCGCCGTCATGCCAGGATCATCATTAAAGAGGGACGTTTCTGGCTCGTCAACCTGAGCGAGAGCGAAAACACGCTTCTCGACAACAAGATTACAAACCAGGCCGAGATATTTCAAGGCTCGGTCATCCAGCTTGGTTCAACTCTTATACGTGTCCTTTGAATTGAGCTCGATTCGCTTTAAAATTTTTTTGTTTTGAAATTTTACGGTAATCAGTCGACTTTAAAAGACAGAAAAGGAAATAAGCCAAGATTTAAGAAAAAATTGAAGACATTTCACGAATAGACAGGACTTTTTTTGATATTTCCGAAAATCCTTTATCACAGATTTTTCACATGGAAGGAGAACAATGAACAATGATTATTACACAATTCAAGAATAATAATATTCTAAGAGGACTTTTTGCTGTTTCACTCATTATCCTTTTGGCAGACCCTTGTGGACACCTTATCGCCGACTCATCAACCGGAATGTCCGATGAGAAGGACTATCGGAGTATGTCACGCCAGGAGTTGCGTTCTGAGATGCCTGGCGTTCAAGAACAGATCAAGAATCTCGAAATGGAGTTTAGTCAGCGTTACAACGATGTTTATCGTACTCGAAACAATAAGTTTGTCGAGACCAAAGCCGACCTCTATGGGAAATGGCGGCATAAGGAGGCCATGGCTGAAGCCAAAAAGTGGGGGATCAATGAGATCGAGTATAGAGCGATTACCGATCGGCTCGAGCTGACGGTGGAGGAACTTGACTTCCTGCCCAAACCTGTGGAGTTCCAGGAACAAGACATTCACCGCATCGATCCGTTATTTACGGGGGCCAAGGTGATGAAGAAGGAGAAGGACGACCTGTATTCTGCCGTTGTCTTCAATCCTATTGCCGAGCTTCAAGGAATACACGCTCAAAATATGAACGAGATTAATAAGGGTTTGATCATTAATAAATTTGAAATTCTTCAGTACGGAGAGCCTAAATGGGCGCGGGAGAAATATGAAAACTGGCGGGAAGCCCCCTCAAAGAGACAAGATGCGAAGTTCGAAGAGGATTCAGAGAATCTCGAGTACCGACTGCTGTCTTCAAGCAAGATAACAAGATGGATTAATTATCAGGCTGTGTATTCGACTCGGCATGGCCTAGAAGCTGGTTTTATCCACCGAGATACTTTTTTCATCTGGTGTCGAATCTCAACCGAGGAGGGCGACTTCAACGAAATCTCCGAACGCTGGGTCAAGATGCGAGATAATTGCAAAACATTGATTGACGAGAGACTTCGACAGTTAAAATAATAGTTTTTGAGAAGCCTTGAATAGAGTGTTATAGAATGCTTTTAAGAGATCTTAAAATGATGAGGAGGAAAATCATGTCAAATCGTGTCTGCTCACTTTTTATGTTTTTCTTAGTTATACTGTTTATAGGAATATGTCCACTGGCTGGGCTGCAGTCTTCTCCAGAAGAGCTCGGGACCGGCCTCAAACTCAGCACTCCAGAGCAAATGCGTGGTATCCCGCTGGCCTACACTCCGTATGCAGGAGATGAACTTCCTCCTGCTGTTGATCTTTCGAAAGAAATGCCACCAGTCGGACATCAGGGAAGACAGAATTCTTGTGTCGGATGGTCATTAGCCTACGCTCTCAAGAGTTATCAGGAGAAAATAGAAGAAAATTTGCCTTACATCCGGCAAGGGAGGTTAGATTTCGATCGAGTCTTTAGCCCTTCCTTCATCTACAACCAGCTAAATAACGGACGAAATATACCAATATATTTCAGAGATGCCTTCAATCTCCTCTCAAACCAGGGAGTTGCCACTTGGGCAGATATGCCCTATCGAGAGCAAGACTTTACATCTCAGCCAACTAGTGCAATTCGAGAAAAGGCCAAAAGATATCGGATCGATATCTGGAGGAAAGTCAATGTGCTGGACACAAAAGAAATAAAAGCTCACATTCACGCTGGATACCCGATTGTTATCGGCGCTAAAATCGACATGAATTTCAAGGATCTTTCCCGTGGAAAGATCTGGAATTCGCTCGGTGAAGTGATCGGAGCTCACGCTATGGTCGTTGTAGGATACAGTGACAGGGTGAAAGCTTTCAAGCTTATAAACTCATGGGGAACAAATTGGGGAGATGACGGTTTCTGCTGGGTGGACTATGATCATTTCAGGAAGGTTGTTAATGAGGGCTTCGTTGCCAAAGATGCCATCAATAGCACAAGGCCCATAGTCCAACCACAACCTCGTCCTCAGCCACAGCCTCAACCACAACCAAAGCCTACTCAAAATGCTACAATCACAGTCTCAAGAGTCGAACACAACACATATTATCCCAACAGGCCAGATCTTGGCTACTTCATGAAATTTGAGGGGACACTTTATATCCCTCCAGGCCTTGGACGAACGGATCAAGTGGTTATCCATTTTTATTTTGATGATGGATACGGAAGGAAAAGAGGGCCAGTCCCCAGCCTAGACGTCCATTATGCAGATAAATCCGGATTTGCAGCTTGTGGAACCGCAGTTTATCCGGTACCGCCCGAGGGGCTCAATACGCGTTGGCAAAGCTGGATACCCTATAATGCGTTGAACGTTCCTGTTGGCCGTTGGGTAGATTCTCCACAAGGCCGCGTTTACCAAGAAGTTGTTACCTATCTTATCGCTGAACCGATGCTCTTTGTGGACAATTTCGGTGTGGCCCATGGTGAGAATCTTCGTTTCTATTTGAGGAGGTGATCGAGGAATAAAGCTCCTAGACTTGTAAAATTTGCTAAATTCCTACCCATTCACGAGTTTCTACCACCTTGTCACCAACAGCCTTTTTGCAGCTTTAATTCCGCCAAGCTATCGAAGCCAATAAATAAATAGGGGACGGTTCTATTTAGGAGATAAAGAAGCTCCCTCTAACTAGGCTGTTTACGATGATGTGGAATTATAGAAAACTGAAAGGATTCTCTATGATTGTTATTTTTCTTCTTCCTTTCTCTCTTTTTCGGCCTTCCAGTCTTTCAGTTCTTTGGGAAATTCGTCGAGAAAGGCTGAATCCAGACGGAATAGATAGTCAAATCTTGCATTTTTCACCACAACTTTCTTCTCTTCTTTGTTCTCAGTGCCAATAAATACTGTGATTTCTTTGGCATCTTTTTCATCTTTCTTAACCCAAATTTTGACTGCCGAATAAGGATCTTCCAGTCCATAATCTTTCAGATTCAGGGGAGGATCTATGAATTCTTCTGCTTCAAGACTTTCAATTTTTCGGATGAAAGTCTCAATTTTGCTTTTATTGGCCTCTTCTTTTATAGGGAACTCGAAATGCCAATTATCATCCTCGTCTTTTGTTAAGGTCCAGTCAATGTCTGTCTGCTTTAGATGTAATTTATTGGCTTGCCAGCTATAAAAATCGGCAACCTCTTTTTCCCTTAATTCCTCGGGGGCCTTTTCCAAATCAGAAAGGATAGAATCCTCAGTTGTGATGATTTTGTTTGAAAGAGATGTCGTGGCATAGAGTTTGTCTTTATGCTTTTGGAGAAAGAAGGTCACTTCCTGGTTGGCCACAGGCATGTCCAGAGAGATTTTATATTCAGGATGATCCAGCCTGTATTTTTTTACTTCCTCATCATTCTTTTCCTCTGATATAAATTCTGTTGCCTTAAGGTTGGATAGGGAATAAAGAAGATCGCTGATCTTGCTCGATTCTGCAAGAGCTACAAATGGCTTTTTTAAGAACCATTCATCCTCTTCTTTTTGGGCCTCCCATCGAATCTTCTTTACCTGCAGCTTCACATTTTTCACCTCATCCGTCTCAAATTTGAAGATGTCTTTCATGCGAAAGTCATTGAGGCTCTTTTCGAGAAGGGTTTTGAGACTGCTGGGGATGAGAACAATCCTTCCCTGATCTTCTCTCTTTGCAAAAAAAGTATTATCCAAAGGATTTTCCATTCCGATCAGTATCTTTATCGGTTCTTCTCTCTCTTTAAAAAAGAGAGTGATTTCTTTCTGGGGGATTTCATATTTTTCAAGATTCTTCTCCTCGGACATCTCTTCGACAATCCTTTCTATGCTGAGCTCTGAAAAATCATCAGCCAGACGATTCACTTCATACTTGTCGGCTTTGGCTTCCAGTGGCTCTTTGATCAGCCATTCCTCTTCATATCTTTCAAAAATTATGATTTCATCCATTGTCTTAAAGATGATCTTCTGGACATCATCACTGGAAAGATCTATGAGCTTCTCCTCAGCTTCTTCTTCGCTTTTCCCTTTGATTTCGAAAAAGTATACGACGGCCAAGAGGACTAAAAAGATGGCCAAGATGATCAATGTGGTTTTAAATTTCATAGGGCTCTTCTCCTTACCCAGATCGATACTCCCGTGACAAGAATGATGAGCGGGAGGATAATAAGGGAGACAAAAAAGATCATTCTTCCCTGGCTGGGGGTGAGTTGAATTGTCCGTGGAGATGAGGTCTTGGGTTGAATGGAGATTAAATCGGCTTCCTCAGTCAGCCAATTCACCGTATTCAGGAAGAAATTGCCGTTCCCCGAAAGATTGTAATATGTATTGGAAGCAAAGTCAGAATCGCCGAACACAGCAAGACGTCCGGCTTTCTTGGGTTGACTTCCCGCTGCCTTTTCTCCTTTCGATTCTTGTTCTTCCTTACCTTCTTCTTTTTCTAATTCAGATTCACTTGGTTCTCCTTTGCCTTCCCCTTTTTTCTTCTCCCCCATTTCTTCTTCTTTTCCCTCTTGCTCTTTTTGTTCTTTTTTGTGTTCGATTGTAGCTACGGCGGCAAGCGAAATCGGACCTGCCTTGTCTTTATCTTTATCGAACGAGACTTGCGTTTGGCCGAGTTGCCTTTCTGCCCAAGAATTAGGGCTGCTTTTGGCTAGAACTTCGGCTGTGATTCCCTCTGGCTTCTCCTCAGTTATCTCTACTGATCGGGCATAAGGAAAGAAAGTGGCATAGCGGAATTTTTTGGTGATGTCATGATGTTCGTATTCGCTGATGACTGGCATAAAATAATCGCCTCCTAAAAGACGGGAAACCGTATCCACGATAAGATCTTCTTCAAGCTGAATTCCGAATTCCTTGAGATAGGATATGAGGCCTGGAGCATTCTGGGGGTCGACCATGAAGAAGATCCGGCCTCCTTCTCTGATATAATTTCTTATAGTCTCCAATTCATTTGGCAGAAGATCTTTTTCTGGACCAGGAATGATAAGAAGTGAGCAGTCTTCAGGGAAAGTTTCAGAAAGAGCCAAGCTTTGTTTTTTGACTTCATAAGCGAGTTTTTCTAACTCTTCCTTGGCCAAAGAATACCCTCTTTCGTCTGTTTCCTCGATGCTGGCTTCTCCATGACCCTCGAGAAAGTAGATGATTTTCTTCTTTTCTCTTGAAATTTTGATGATAGCGTTGGTGATATCTTCTTCACTGGATGATGTGATCCGGCTTTCTTTTTCCTCGCTTTCGAAGATGGATGTACCATCCTCTGAAATTTCATAACGTTTGACAAGACCTGGATTTTTGTCAGGATCGATGAATTCATACTTAATTTTTTTGGAATGATAGGAATATATATCCATCAGATGTTCCATTTGGCCACGATTGAAGTTGCCCTCCCTGAAGAAACATTTGATCTTAACATCTTTTTGTAAATTTTTAAGGACTTGGACAGATTGGTCAGAGAGACTGTGAAGTTTGGCTTCGGTGAAATCAAATCTGTAGTGATTGTTAGCAAAAAAGTAATTTATAAGCACAAGAATAGCCAGTATCAAGACGATAACCAGTAGTAGATTGCTGGAGTAGAGAAAAGATTTCCGTTTGAAGGTCTGTTTGAGAGCTGAGATATTTAAAACAATATAAATGGCTAAGGAGGCAATGCCCAACAAACCCAAGATAATTGCTATAGTCTTCTTGTAAGGCCAAATTCTGAGCGATACTATGGACAGAAATATCAGAACCAGAGCCATATAATTCAGATTTTTCTTGATTTTTTCCATTTTTTACCTCCACCTTCTCGATTGAATCACAGAATGCGTCAGAAAGAGGCCCAAGAAAGAAAAACTGATATAATAAACGATATCTGTTGTATCCAAGATTCCTTTAGTCATGTCATCGAAATGTTGGAAGAAGGAAAGATAATTAAGAACGCTTTTCCATATTCCTCCTGCCGAGTAAGAGGCCCAATTAAGAATCCAAAAAAGTAGAAGAGCACCAAAGGTTAGAATGGCCGATACGATCTGATTCTCAGTCAGTGAAGAAAAGAAGATCCCTACCGCTATAAACGCAGCTCCCATCAGGAATAAACCCAGGTAACCACTGAGAATGGGGGTAATTTCGGGATTCCCGTAAGCAAAAGTGAAGACAGAAAGAATGCCTGTAAGGAGAAGCATTACCACCAGTACTATGAGTGAGGCAAAATATTTTCCTAATATGATCTGATTGATAGAGATCGGACATGTATAAAGAAGTTCATCTGTGTTTATTTTCATTTCTTCTGAGAAAAGACGCATGGTCAGCAGCGGAATCATCAAAAGAAGGATAATGCTGATATTATGAAAAAGAGGGGAGTAGACCATCTGGTTGATGTTGAGCTGTTGAAAGTAATAGGGATTTCTGGCCATCTGCAGGGATTGAGAATTGAACCACCAGATGAGGCTGTAGAAGAAAAATCCCACCAGGACTAGAAAAACGGTAATCACAACATAGGCGATAGGAGAAGTGAAGTAAGTCTTTATCTCTTTTTTGCATAACGCCCAAATGTTTTTCATTGCTCCACACCTCCTGAGATAACTTTGAGATAGAGATCTTCGATATTCATCGCCAGAGGCTTCATCTCAATCAAGCCTAAACCGTGATCGACGATGAATTTGGTTATATCATCCCTAATGTCTTTTCCTTTTGACCACTCTAAGGTGAATCCTTCTTCTTCTGAAGTGACATGATCCACACCAGGAATTGTCTGAAGTATGGAAGCTGTTTCTGCCCCTGCATTCTTGAGATTAACGTAGACTCCTTCTTTTTGGCTGAAGGAAGCTGTCAGTTCTTCCAAAGAACCAGAGGCCATGAGCTGACCTTCATTGATGATAACGACGCCATCACATGTTTGAGTGACTTCAGCCAGTATATGGGTCGAGAGCATGATTGTCCGGATCCCTTTCAAAGACTTTATCAGCTTCCGTATTTCTATGATTTGAGCTGGGTCTAAGCCGATGGTAGGTTCATCGAGGACAAGGACTTGAGGATCATGGATCAAGCACTGGGCGATTCCCACCCTCTGTTTGAATCCGCGCGAGATATTTCTAATCAGTCTTTTCCTGACCGATTCAAGGCCACTTATCTCGATAGCCTTCTCTACGGCATTCATTCTTCGAGATGATGGGATCTGTCTGATTTCTGAGACAAAGCTGAGGTAGGAATAGACCGTCATTTCAGGATAAAGAGGCACATTTTCAGGAAGATATCCAATAATTTTTTTCACTTCATTCGGTTGTTCGAAAACATCATAGCCAGCGACGTTTGCTTTACCATCGTTGGCAGGAATGTATCCTGTCAAGATTCTCATCGTCGTTGTCTTACCGGCTGCGTTAGGTCCCAGCAGCCCCCATATTTTGCCTTTTTCAACTTTAAAATTTAAATCTTTGATAGCCACCAAGTCACCGTATTTTTTTGTTAAGTTCTCCACTTCAATCATTTCCAGGCTCCTTTTCTTTTAAACGAGTTTTTTATATGAGTCATTATTTTTTTATTGAAATTTATGATGTTTTATAGGCCGAAATCCTTAAATTTATTATTGCTAAATTTAGGTCCATTTGAAGACCGGATTTATCTGGCATAATGCAAGCATTAAGTCTATATTACTGTTTGCTTAGTTTAAAAGTTACAATTCATAATCCGTTTAGGATATCTCATTCGACCGCTTATTTGTTTATATCGGCTCATTCATATTCTATTGATTTATTCTTATAGTGTCCTACATGCGTTCGGGCTGAGGAATTCCCATTAGAGAAAGAGCTTTTTTTAGGATTTCCCTCACAAAATAAATAGTCAAAATGCGCATATTTTTAATTTTCAAATTTTTTTCAGCGAGAACAGGATAAATATGGTAATAAGAGTTAAATTTTTGACATAGAATAAACGAGAATTTAGCCAAATGGGAGAATTCGAGCGACCGGATGGAATGGAGCACTTCTTCCTCAAATTGAGAGGCATAAAATACCAAATCCCAAAAGTCATCCTTTTCCTGATTGGATAATAACTCTAAAGGGAGTTCTGCAGAAGACATGAGTTTCGGAATATCCATTTCTTTAAAACCTTCTCTCTCCTCCATTTTTCGAAAGATGCTGTTGATCCTCACCAGAGTATATTGGAGATAGGGGCCGGTTTCTCCTTCAAAATTAAGGGCTTCTTCAAAATCGAAGACTATCAGGGAATTGCGGGCAAATTTAAGCATAAAATAGCGGAGAGCTCCACAGGCAATCTTCCAGGAAATATCAGTTTTTTGTTCTGAAGAGAGTTCAGGATTCCTCTTTTCTACCTCTGTCAAGGCTTTTTCCTCGAGCAGGTCGAGTAAATCATCGGCTTTGATGCCCAAACCCTTTCTTCCGGAAACCTCAAGAAATGCCCTCTGTTTGTCTTCTTCAGGGACTTCCAAATGGAGCTCTTTTATGCTTTTAGGCGAGAGGGCGACCATTTCATAGGAGAAATGAATGGATTTTTTAGCTTGATCGAGATAATTCAAAGATTTTAGTCCTTGAACCACGATTTTTTGGAGGAAGGATTGACGTATGTCGATGACATTATAGACCTGGCTTCCATTGCCAAACGAAGGAGAATCAGGTTTTGGTATTTTTGATATTGCTGATGTGATCCAGATTGTTTTACCGTTTTCTTCAAGAAAGGATTCATAGTAGAAATCCTTGCCCAGCAGCCCAAATTTCCAGAGCTGATAAGCGATATCTTTTCCCACATAGGTGACCGTCCCATCCGAACGGATGAGAATTTTTTCCTTCTCTTCTTCCTCCTCGAGGCTCATTACCCAACAGCCTTTGTTTTCGCCTGTTTCCGCGAGAAAGATAGCTTTCTCTTCTTTGAGGAGTGAGAAAGCCCTTTCCCAGAACTTAAGGGCAAGAATACTGCTTTCACAGGGAAGAATGTCATAGCTAACATCGATCCTGCGCATGGTCGCCAGATGAGCTTTAAGGATTCGGCGAGAAATATGATTGGCGATTTCAGTTTCAGGATTTTCTCCCTCCTCGACTTTCTTGAGTATTTCGGATCTTCTTTTCTGAGTTTCAGGATGAGCTTCAATATATGGGGCTACTCGGGCATACAGATCCCAGCAGTAATAATCGAATTTACCCTTGATATTTTTGATGTCGCTAAAACTCTTTTTTTCAATCTCCATCAGCCCAAAAATAACATCCGCAACTTGAACTCCTGTATCATCGATATAATTCTGAATCTCCACTTCTTCGCCTTTGTATTTAAGACATCGTCCGAGTGTATCTCCGAGACAGGCATTTCTCAGGTGTCCGATGTGAGCTGCTTTATTGGGATTGATATTAGTATGCTCGATTATGATTTTCTTTTCATCTGAGGAGAGAGAAGTGGTGTCGATGGATTGAAGTTGACTCAGGAAAAATTTCTCTCTATCCAAGAAAAGATTGATATATCCTGGACCGGCGGCCTCAACTTTTTTTATGCCTTCCAGAGAGGGCAAAAGCGCTATTATCTCTTCGGCCATCTGACGGGGCTGTCTCTTTGTTTTCTTAGCCAGCTGGAAGGGAAAAGTAAGCGCCAGGTCTCCCATTTTGAGCTGTGGAGTGTAATTGAATTCTAAATCTGAATGTTCGAGGGGGTATTTATTCTGAAGCAGTTCGAGGATTTCCTTTTTCAACCGGTTTTTGTGTTTGATCATTGTTGGTTTTTAATTATAGCAGATTTCCTATTATGAACAAGACTCGTTTAGATTTCTCTGATTCTGATTCTTCTTGCATCGTCAGGAATTATGTGATAGTAAATTATTTTCAAAGAAAAAGGATAATGAAAAAAACTCGCCTTCATTCCTTCCATAAAAAACTCGGCGGCAAGATGATAGAATTTTTCGGTTGGGAGATGCCTGTCGAGTTTTCAGGGATTATCAAAGAACATATGGCCGTGCGTACTAAGGCGGGGCTTTTCGATGTCAGCCATATGGGAGAAATCCTGATCACTGGAAGACAGGCGCTTGATTTTGTTCAGTTCCTCACCCCTAATGATGCCGCGCGGTTGGTTCCTAAAAAAGCTCAGTACTCTGCTTTGACAACACCAATCGGGACTATTGTCGACGATCTGCTGGTCTATTGTCTAAGTGGCGAAGAATATCTTTTGGTGGTTAATGCCGCTAATTCCGACAAGGATTATGAATGGATTCTAAGCCATAAAGAGGGATTTCAAGTAGAAGTGACCAATAAGAGTGACGAATACACTCAGCTTGCCCTTCAGGGGCCGAAGGCCATTGAAATCCTTCTGCCTCTGACCGATATCGATCTAGAAGAAATGAAGACATTCTGGTCAGATCGGGGAAGGATAGAAGGAGAGGATGTTATCGTTTCCCGGACAGGTTACACAGGAGAGGATGGATTTGAGATTTACACACTCTCACCTCATCCAGAGAGAATCTGGGAATCTATTCTTGAGCAGGGGAAGGAGTTTGGGCTTCTTCCTGTGGGGCTTGGCGCCCGTGATACACTTCGCCTGGAAGCAAAGCTCATGCTTTATGGCAATGATATAAATGAGACCACCACTGTATTGGAAGCGGGGCTAGGGTGGTTAGTGAAGTTCAAGAAAGGCGACTTCTTGGGAAGAGATGCTCTTCTTAAGCAGAAAGAAGAGGGGATTAAGAGAAAGATTGTCGGTTTTGAGATTATAGGCGCGGGAATTGCCAGGTCACATTACCCTGTGTTTATTAAAGACAATAAGGTCTCTGAAGTCACCTCAGGCTCCTTTTCTCCTTATCTAAAAAAGAGTATAGGTTTAACTTATCTCCCTTTAGAATACACAGAGATAGGGACAGAATTTGAGATAGGAATCCGAGATAAGAACGCAAAGGCCAGAGTTGTCCAAACGCCCTTTTATAAAAGAAGTGATAAGTAAACGGCGAATAAAACGTGAAGAAAGTCCTATATTCTGATAAAATTTTGCTTTCTATTTTTAAGTTTTGCTTTTAGCAGTTGGAAGAAGCATCTCCAATTCCTTGATGAGATAAAGGTTTTTTGATTATGGCATAAAAGCCTGAAAGGAACCGAAGCCGTTCCTGAAAACCTCTCCACAATATGATATCATGGAAAAAGATGCTTAGGCGATTGAATCATTGATGGCATAAGTTGGAGGTAAAGATGTATCCCGATGATTTTTATTACACTCAAGATCATGAATGGATAAAAATGGAAGGAAAATCAGGTATTATCGGTATCACTGATTTTGCCCAGAAACAGCTAGGAGATATTGTCTACGTTGAGATGCCAAAAGTTGGAACAGATCTTGAGTTCCATCAGTCATTAGGCGTCATTGAGTCTGTAAAGGCTGTCTCCGATATCTATTCTCCA
>JABAOF010003558.1_pt1 | contig 15777 bp, 13 predicted proteins | sample 7062171 | NCBI WGS metagenome assembly JABAOF01 (sample SAMN14538628, study PRJNA623070) | marine sediment metagenome | biome: marine biome [ENVO:00000428]; feature: marine pelagic biome [ENVO:01000023]; material: deep marine sediment [ENVO:00002113] | place: India: Gulf of Khambhat ...
GTTCTGTCCATACGTAGAAGCACGGGGGATTGGCGCTCCAATCACGATGGGCTCGGCCGATTGTACGTTGGAAGGATGAAGCCCAACCATGAACACCGCCAATCCCAAGGCGACGACCATTAAACCTCTCTTCTTCATCTGACGTAACCTCCTTTCCTTGTGACTCGGTCAATTAACCCGACCAGCTTTAACCCTTCTGCTAATATCAGTAGCGGCATGTTAGTTTGAAGAAACTGAAATTCCATACGGAGAGCTAGGGCTCAGAGCAACGGCAATCAGAGCGCGAGAAGGGTGTGCATGGGTTTATCGGAGACTCCCAACAGAAAAGAGAACTTTCTGTTAGGAGCATAATGGGCAGATTTTCAGGTTCATTCCTCCCTCCCGGATCTCAACTGAACCTGGCGATGGCTAAAAGACGCTGGTAGACGTTACTTTATACTCGCTCTTCGAAAGCCTGTCAACTGAAAACAGCCAGGAGGTTCTCCCATTTCTTAGGCAACAAAACGCCTCGAGCCGTTTTGAGGAGTTACCCCGTTTTTCAACGCAGCGTTCCCCTATGATTTGGATTTTGTTGAAAAACTCCGACTTGCGAAGTGGATTCTCTCATCCCTTCGCTCCCAAGCTCACGCGGTGACCCTATCGCGGTTCGCAGGTGGGGAATGCCCGCCCCTTCCCCGCTCTAAAGGCGGGGTCTTCCCCTTCCTGCTCACCATCGATGGGAACCCCACCGCTTCCGCTCACGTCGCTCAGGAATAAGAGAATCCCCTACAATTGAGGAAGGTGCTCCTATACTTACTGGTTGACCTCCGAATTTTTGGGGGAACTCCTCGAGCCGTTTTCGCTTGACTTCCCCAAGAGGACTTCTATAAACTATCTTTTCGGGTTCTGTTCTGCCAGGGAGAAACCCACTCGGAAGAGCGGAGACCTTGAAGCTTGCTTTTCAGGACCAAAGAAAGGGCTTCCCTGCTCTCTTAATTCATGAAACGTATGGCAGAGAAAGGAGGGGCATCATGAAGCGAGCCCATGTTGGACTTTTTCTCGTTTGTCTGTTTCTCATTGCAACTGTCGGAACAGCCCAGACCGCCCAAGAGCCGGTTTACGGCGGGACCCTTAGGGCCGGTATGGAGGGCGAACCTCCCGGGCTCGATCCCACAATTAACCCCGCGGCGATTATCGACCGTGTGGTCTACAACAACCTCTTCGAGGGGTTAGTGAAGTTTGATCGCCATGGCAAGATCGTCCCGGGTTTAGCCAAAAGTTGGGACATCTCGAAGGATGGAAAAGTTTACACCTTCCATCTCGAGAAAGGCGTTAAGTTTCACAATGGCCAGCCCTTTACCGCTGCGGATGTGAAGTACACCTTGGACCTGGCCAAGGATCCGGATAACAAAACTAAAACCCATAAGGAATACTACAAGGACATTGCAAGCGTTGACGCCGTTGATGACTACACGGTCAAGATCACTCTCAGTGCCGTGAATTCTATGTTCTTCTATGACATGGCTAGGGGAGACTCGGTGATCCTGCCAAAAAACATGCAGCCCGAGATGAAAACCCGACCCATCGGAACCGGACCATTCAAGTTCAAGGAGTGGGTGAAGGGGGACCACGTCACACTAGTGAAGTTCGAACAATACTATCGTCCAGGCGTTCCCTACCTGGATGAGGCCGTTTTCAAGTTCATTGAGAATACCCCAGCCAGAAACGCTGCCCTGAAGGCGGACGATATTGATGTCATTGGTTGGGTTGCAAGTCCGGAAACAGCCGTTGAATTTGACAAGGATCCACGACTTAAGGTTACCAGTGGTGTGAGTACAGGGGACGTCATCATGTCGACCAACAATTCACGGAAACCTTTTAATGACGGCCGTGTCCGCCGCGCCATGGCTCATGCCATCGACCGCAGGGCTATCATCGACGGCGCCATGTTCGGATATGGGACACCCATTGGAAGCCACATGTCCCCGATCAACCCGAACTACGTGGATCTGACCTGGATGTATCCCTATGATCCGGAGAAAGCCCGAAAACTCCTGGCTGAGGCGGGATATCCAGATGGATTCGACGCAGTGATCAAACTGCCCTCTATATATCCTTACTCGGTTCGAAGTGGGGAGATTATCACCGATTTATTCAAGAGGGTCGGGATCAATCTCAAGATCGAACTCATCGAGTGGGGGCAGTGGATCGACCGGATCTACAGAAACGCGGACTATGATCTGACCGTGATCGGTCACGTCGAAGCCTTTGACATCGGGATTTACGCCAACCCGGAATACTATTTCCGCTATGATAACCCGACGTTTCAGGAGGTTATCAGGAGGGCCAGAGGGTCTGCGGATCCAGGCGAACAGAGTCGGCTTTATGCCATTGCCCAGTACATTCTCGCCAGTGATGCGGTGAACGGTTTTCTCTTTGAGGCCCCCAGTCTTATCGCCATGAGGGAAGAAGTCATGGGATGGTGGAAAGACTATCCGGCCATTGCTCACGATGTCACAGAGGTTTGGATAGCCAAGTAACTCAATTTGTGTCGATCTGAAGAATTCGAATATTTAGGGGCGGCCATTGTGTAACCTGGGGGGCCGCCTCGTTTTGCTTCTAAAATGACAACCTACCTTGTCAAGCGACTGATTGTCTTGATTCTCACCCTTCTCCTGGTCTCCATTGTGATCTTTGTTGTAATGCGGATCATCCCCGGAGATCCAGCCCAGATCATTCTCGGAATTCAGGCTACTCCAGAGGCAGTGGCAGCCCTGAGAGAGCAGCTGGGACTGGATCGGCCCCTGGTCGTCCAGTACCTTAGCTGGATCGGAGCGTTGGTCAAGGGGGATATGGGCCACTCCATCAACTATGGGGTATCCATTTCCGAACTGGTCATTCAACGACTGACAGTCACGGCTCCCCTGACCCTACTTGCGGTTCTTTTCTCTGTGGCGATTTCCATCCCCATGGGAATCTATGCTTCGACCCATCAGAACCGGCCGGGAGACTATGGTGTTATGATCTTCTCCCAGATTGGGCTTGCCATTCCGGCCTTCTGGGCGGGCCTTTTGCTAATTCTCCTTTTTGCTGTTCATCTCAATTGGTTTGCATCTGGTGGTTTTCCGGGCTGGTCAAAGAGTTTTTCGGGCTCCATAAAAAGCCTCCTCCTTCCTGCTGTCGCTCTCGGGTTGATCCGGGCCGCTGTCCTGGCTCGACTGACCCGTTCGTCCCTTCTTGAAGTCCTCCGGGAGGATTACATTCAAACGGCCAGGAGCAAGGGCCTCGGTGAACGTGTCGTCATCTACAAACACGCCTTTCGGAATGCGGTGATTCCGGTTCTGACCATCCTAGGTCTTCAGATCGGACAACTCCTGGCCGGAGCCATCATCATCGAGCAGGTCTTCTTCCTGCCCGGCCTCGGCCGGCTGGTCTATCTCGCTATCAACCAACGGGACCTTCCTGTGGTTCAGGCAGTTGTTCTTCTTATTGCAAGTATTATTGTGATTGTCAATTTTCTCGTCGATCTCATGTACGTCCTTCTCGATCCCAGAATTCGCCTGGAGTAGGGACGTGAAAAGATTCTTCAGAAACAGGAATTTCTCCATCGGGTTTGTCATCTCGTCGATTATCGTTACGGGCGCCCTCGTAAGCTTTGTATATACGCCTTATGATCCAACGGCCATGGACATCCGTCACCGCCTCCAAGGTCCCAGTCAGACACACTGGTTAGGAACCGATCATTATGGCCGAGACGTTTTCAGCCGTATCATGCAGGGCGCGGTCAACTCCATCATCGTGGGCCTGGTGGCCGTCAGTATCGGCATGGGTTTCGGGGTCCTGCTGGGCTCTCTGGCCGGATACGCTCGGGGAGTTCCGGACGAGGTGATCATGCGCCTGTCTGATCTTCTCTACGGTTTCCCTGCGGTTTTGTCGGCCATTCTCATCACCTCTGTCTTTGGTCCCGGCATCATCAACTCGATGGTGGCAATCGGCATCTTCTACATTCCTATCTTTTCCCGGCTTACACGGGCCAGCTCTCTCAGTGTATGGGAGCGGGACTACATAACCGCGGCAAGGGCAGCGGGCCGGAGCGATTCTTCCACGATGTTCCGACACATCCTTCCGAACATCATGGCTCCCCTGATCGTTCAGGGAACCATTCAGTTTGCCGTCGCCATACTCGCAGAGGCGGGTCTGAGCTATCTGGGGCTGGGGACACAGCCGCCAAAAGCAAGTTGGGGACAGATGCTCCAGGAAGCCCAAACTTTCATGGGGACATCACCCGGGCTGGCTGTGTTCCCAGGGCTGGCCATCGGTCTGGCGGTTTTGGGCTTCAATCTTCTCGGTGATGGACTCAGGGATACGCTGGATCCCAAGATGACCGGGGCAAGATAGATTGCCGAACCATGGAATATTCTGCTAAGGAGAAAATGAATTCGTGACGATAACACTACCAAGATGAGGAAGGAACCTCTGATGTCAGGGTTCCACATAAAGCGCTTCTAGAGACCCCTATGGAGCGAGGAGGGTCATATCAATGCGGAGTGAAGTCGATCAGTTGCTCGAAGACCTTGAATACATCCGCAGCAATGCCGGAAGTATTGGCCCAGATCATCCAAAAGTCAAGAAGTGGGTCGGTGAGGTGAGGAGTTACCTCAACCGCGAAAAAAATACCAAGGGACTCAAAAAGTTTGAGCAAATGGACTTCGTCAAAGGTGGCACCGAGATGTGGAGTCAAAATACCATCAGCCGGGGAAGCATTCGAAATTATAAGGCCGATCTTGATAGGATTGAGGGAATCCTTGAAAAAATGGAAGGGAGTTCGAGTGACTCATCACCAGATGAGAAGATTAAGGAACTTCTATTTGCGTCTTCTGAAGAACCCACACCGGAAGAGATCCCAGTCGACGCCCAGATAGATTCTCTTGTAGAGGACGCGCCAGTGGAGACCAGAAAGGAAGAAGAAAAAAAAGCCATCAAAGAACCACTTCGATTGGAGAGTACGATGGACCAAAATGTTGAACCCAACTTTGAAGCCATTAAGAAGCAGCATTTGTCCGCATCGGCTAGAGACGAGGCTGTTGATAAACTGATGGACGATCTCAAGGCTGAGATGAAAAGTTCTGAGCCCGATTGGGGAAAAATTCAGAACGTGATGGCTGATATGATGGGGCTAAAAAAGACCGGCGAGATCCTCGAGAGGTTAAAAGCCAACGTCAACACACCAGGGGTCTCATGGGAGACTGTTCGAGAAATCATGTCCGAACTCTGGGCCATCAAGAAGGATATGGTCATAGACCTGCTCCCAACCATACTGAAAACGTGAAAAAATGACTCCCTCTATTGTTTTTCTCACAACCACTGCCCAAAAAGAGATTTCACCTGTAAAAAGGGGATTGTCTCAAATCTTTTTGAGTTCTTTTTGCCCCATTCTAAAGCTATGTTCCTCCCCGGGGAAGACCCCCTTTTCCACCTCTTCTTTGAACTGCTTGAATGAGTGAAGCATGATCTCGCCAACCTGAGAATACTGCTTTACAAATTTGGGCACGAAACGGTCAAATAGGCCGACCATGTCCTGATACACCAGGACTTGCCCATCACAACTGATTCCCGCACCGATCCCGATTGTGGGAATCCGGACGTTTCCGGTGATTCGTTCTGCGATCTCGGCGGGTATGGCCTCAAGAACCAGAGAAAACGCTCCAGCGTCTTCCAGAGCCTTGGCATCCTCGATTATCTTCTTTGCCGCTCCCGCACTCCTACCCTGGACCTTAAATCCTCCCAGTTGAGAGATTGTCTGGGGCGTCAGACCGATATGACCCATAACCGGAATCCCCGCCCGCGCGATGGCCTCAACGATATTCTGGACGGTTGTCCCTCCTTCGAGTTTCACAGCATCGGCTCCACCCTCCTTAATGAAACGCCCTGCATTTACGATGGCATCCTGCTCCGACGTGTTGTACGACATAAAGGGCATGTCGCCAACAACCATGGCAAATCGAGCGCCCCTGACAACCGCTTTCGTGTGGTGGATCATCTCATCCATGGTCACAGGAACCGTGGTCTCGTAGCCGAGCACGACCATTCCTAAAGAGTCCCCAACCAGAATCATGTCAATTCCCGCGCGGTCCACCAAAAGGGCGGTTGGATAGTCATAGGCGGTGAGCATGGTGATCTTTTGGCCCTGCCGCCTCTTCTCCAAAATGTCCGGAATGGTAATTTTCTCTCTTTCCATTGCCTAAGATCTCCGTCATGGTTTGAAGTTGCTTGGACGCCTAATGAAATATCCCTATTAGCCGTGGCAAAAAATCTACATCATTGGCCACAAACTTTTTTCACCACAGAGAACACCGAGATATCTCTTTTTCGTTTGCCGGGAGAGAGCGGCAAACGAAAAGCATGGCTGTTTTTGCACATCGCCGTCTCCCGATGGGCAAAAAATAGAGAATCCTTTGTGGCCTCTGTGTCTCCGTGGTTAGCAAATCCTAATAATCGGAATACGCTTGCGTGAGTCGTTTAACAAAGCACTAGGCTCCGAACCGTGCTTCGATTGTCTTAATGAGATATGTCAGGGTCGCGTTGACAGGTGTCGGGATTCCGAGAGCCTCTCCCTCTTTGACAATGCCCCCATTGATAAAGTCGATTTCTGTTCGCCGTCTGTTATCGATATCCTGCCCCATGGAGGAGCGATTCTGTGCAGTTGTTTTGCAGACCTGAAGGACCGTTTCAGCCGGATTTCCCCTCACAGGAACGCCTTTTTTCAGAGCGACCCTTTCTGCCTCCTGGACAGCCATCGTCATAAGGCGCTTTGTCTCATCATACTCGAGAAGCTCCCCGTTCTTTAGGCCCGTAATCGCGGTCACGGCATTGATTCCCACATTAATCAGGAGCTTCTCCCAAATAAGACACTCGATGTCATCGGATACCCCCGTAGGAATTCCAGCTCGGTTGAAGAGCGAGGAAATTCGTTCTACCTCTGGGGTCACCTTCCCCTTGACTCCTCCGACGGCGGTCGGCCCCTTTCCGCCATGTCTGATTCTGCCAGGGCCCAGGACGGTCGATCCCTGTGAGGTCACCCCCCCAATGACCTGGGCGCCACGGACTGCCGATTTGATACTCTCGATATTCCCGAGGCCGTTTTGAAGACTCAGAAAAACGGTCTCCTCTCCTACCATGGACAAACCGTATTCAACGGCAGCCTTCGTGATGTATGCCTTGACAAAGACAATGATAAGATCTGCGACACCCACCTCATCCGGATCGGTGGTCGCCCTCAGTTGGTAAACCAACTCCTTTCCTTCGGATTCCACGATAAGGCCATGGGAATTGATCTGGTTGATGTGCTCCCTCCAGATGTCCAAGAGCCACACCTCTCCCTCTTCTGATTGAGACAACATGGCCCCGAAGAGACTACCCATTGCACCAGCACCAAGCATAACGATTTTCACGGAGTCCTCACCCCATATGAATTGCCCTAAGGATACAGGGTTCGAAGCATGTTGTCCACCGCGGCCTCGTCAGGGGAAACCCCCTTCCCGGCTCCGGCAGGAGAGAGGGTCAACGGGAGAGCAAGGGAGGGAAGGCATCTGAGGGTTCCAATTCGAAACCTAAAATCGTCCTGAAAAAATCGGAACGGTAGAGAAACCCTGATTTCAAAACCGAGGAAACTCCTTAGTGAAGATCGATTGACTTTTTTCCTAGAGGTGGTAAGTTCACTCAAATCTGAGCCAGAAAAACTATTCCAGGGGAAAGAAAACCATGCGTTCAGACACGATGAAGAAAGGATTAACACGGTCACCCCATCGCTCCCTCTTCAAGGCCATGGGCTACAGCGATGACGAACTCGACCAACCAATTATCGGCATCGCCAATTCCGCCAATGAGATCATACCAGGCCATATTCACCTCGATCGTGTGGTGGAGGCAGCTAAGGCTGGAATTCGGATGGCCGGCGGAACACCAATGGAGTTCTCCACAATCGGGATTTGTGATGGAATCGCCATGGGCCATGAGGGAATGAGATACTCCCTTGCATCCAGGGAAGTGATTGCAGATTCGATTGAGCTTGTTGCATCAGCCTACCCTTTCGACGGTCTCGTTCTCGTACCCAATTGTGACAAGGTAATTCCGGGAATGATGATGGTCATGGCACGCCTCGATACCCCCTCCATCCTCCTCAGTGGAGGTCCAATGCTTACGGGCCGGTGGCAAAACTGCGATGTCGATCTCATCACCGTCTTTGAGGCACTTGGGAAGGTTACTTCCGGACAGATGACCGAGGAAGAGCTTTATGACCTTGAAAACGAGGCATGTCCCGGAGCGGGTTGCTGCAGTGGTATGTTCACTGCCAACACGATGAATTCACTGTCTGAAGCCCTGGGAATCGCATTGGGGAACAATGGGACGGCACCAGCCGTCTCAGCAGAGAGAATCAGGCTTGCGAAGAGTGCGGGNNNGCTGTCGACATGGCCTTAGGGGGGTCCACGAACACAACCCTTCACCTCCCTGCGATCGCCCACGAGGCTGGGATCGAAATCGATCTGGAGAAATTCAATGAACTCAGTGAAAAGACACCCCAAATCTGCTCGATGTCTCCTGGTGGACCTCACCACATGGAAGACCTGCATCGTGCGGGAGGCATTCAGGCCGTGATGAAAGAGCTCGCCGGTCATGGGTTGATTCATCTAGACGCCCTGACCGTAACTGGGAAGATGGTGGAGGAGAACATTAGAGACATAAACATCTCTGACCGTCGTGTTATCCACCATGCAAACGACCCTTACCAACCTCGGGGGGGACTCGTCGTTCTTTTTGGAAACCTCGCCCCCGCTGGAGCGGTCGTGAAGCGGGCGGCCGTTGCAACGGAAATCATGTCTCACCGAGGGCCTGCTCGGGTTTTCGATTCCGAAGAGACAGCTCTCGAGAGCATTCGGAATCGTTCTATCAAGAAGGGTGACGTCATCGTCATTCGATATGAAGGCCCGAAGGGTGGACCTGGCATGAGGGAAATGCTCGCTCCCACAGCAGCCATTATGGGCTTGGATCTCGACAAGGATGTAGCGCTTCTGACAGATGGCCGGTTCTCCGGAGGTACCCGCGGTGCCTGCGTGGGCCATATTTCGCCAGAGGCCGCCATGGGTGGACCGATTGCACTCGTTGAAGAGGGAGATGCCATCGAGATCGACATTCCTCGAAAGCGAGTTTCCTTAGAAGTCGCCGAGAAAACCTTACAGGAAAGAGCGCGGAAATGGAAAGAACCACCTCCCAAGATCAAACGAGGCTACTTACGCCGATATGCAAAGCTCGTAAGTTCAGCAACCTCAGGCGCCACATTAATTGAGTAGATTACAAATACGAGGAGTTCCCCCATTTTCTAAGGGATATGTCTCACAAGTCACAGATTTCTTGAGATATTTACAATTTCTCAAGCGGAAGGCTCCTGTCTCTGAGCGACGTTGCAGAAGCGGTGGGGACCCATCGAGAATGAGCGGGGAGGGGAAAACCGCGCCTTTAGAGCGCGGAAGGGGCAGGAATTCCCCCCGGGCGAATCCCGATCGGGTCACCGCGTGAGCTTAGGAGTGAAGGGACAGGGGGCTTCCGCAAAGATGGGGGAACTCCTCTACAAATACCCCTTGACAAGGAGATTCACGCGGGCTATATAAGATAGAATATTTTTCCAAGAAGAGATATTCCATGGGTCGGGTAGAATCGATATCTATCGTTATTGTAGGAATTTTGGGACTTCTTTTGCCCCTGGTACGTATTGGGGGCCGCCCGCTGCCTGACTTGAGTCAAGATTGAGTGCAGAAATGAAAGCAGGCCGTGGGCGACAATTCCCACGGCTTGCCCATTTCGGAGCCGTGGGAAAGATCCCGCGGCTTTTTTGTTTTGTAATCGATGCCAGAGGTTCTGGCGACTCTCTCTGGCACGTAGGATATGTCAATTACCGAACTTCTAGAAGCTAGAAAGGTGCGCTGAGCGTAAAGGCAAAAGGTGAGAGCCAAAAGGACGACATGTTCAAACAAGACCTTGATCCTTCGGCCTTGACCGATTGTCGGAAAACCATTCTGAGCAGCGAGAAACGACTTTCTCACAGATCTTCAATTGTTCGAGAGGCTGAGATGAAAAAACTAACTGGAGCACAAATTGTTTGGGAGAGTTTGGTCCGGGAGGGAGTGAAATTCATATTTGGTTTCCCCGGAGGGGCTGTCATCAACCTCTACGATGAGCTGATGAACTATCCCCAGATCAAACATATTTTGGTGCGGCACGAACAGGGGGCTATTCATGCTGCCGACGGCTACGCGCGTTCAACGGGAAAGACTGGGGTCTGTCTGGTCACTTCGGGACCAGGAGCGACCAATGTTGTCACAGGTGTGACAACAGCGTTTATGGATTCCATCCCGATCGTCATCCTTACCGGACAGGTTGCGACGAATCAGATCGGAAACGACGCCTTCCAGGAGGCTGATATCATCGGCATCACTCGGACCTGTTCCAAACACAATTACCTCGTCAAAAACACCACTGATCTCGCAGGGACCATTCGTGAGGCCTTTCAAATCGCATCGACTGGCAGGCCAGGGCCGGTGCTCGTCGACCTGCCGAAAGACGTCATCACAGGGGAATCTCCGTTTAATTACCCGGCAAAGGTCCAACTCCGGGGATATACAACGGTCACAAACGGCCACCCGGGCCAAGTCAAACTGGCTATCCGAGAGATTCTGAAGGCCAAGAGGCCCGTCATTTATGCTGGCGGCGGTATCATCAATTCCGGAGGACACAAGGAACTCGCTGAGCTAGCGGAGATTGCCCGCATACCCGTAACTCTCACACTCCTAGGATTGGGTGGGTTCCCGGCCAATCATCCCCTCTTTCTAGGCATGCTCGGCATGCACGGAACCTATGCAGCGAACATGGCCATTACCAACTGCGACCTCCTCATCGCCATTGGAAGCCGGTTTGATGATCGGGTAACGGGCAAGGTTGAAGCCTTTGCTCCCTCGGCCCGAATCATTCATATTGACATCGATCCATCATCGATCAGCAAAAACTTGACCGTTGATGTCCCTATCGTCGGAGATGCCAGGAACGTTCTCAGTCGGATGATCGAACGCCTCAAAGAGCACGGGGATTTCTGGAAGGCCACTCGAGGCCCTTGGCTGAAAGAAGTTGGACGATTCGCGGAAGAGCACCCGGTGCATTATGAACTCTCCGACGATGTTATCAAACCGCAATTCGTTATCGAGCAAATTCATCAGTTGACGAAAGGCCAGGCCATCATCGCCACAGAAGTCGGGCAAAATCAGATGTGGACTGCGCAGTTCTATCAGTTTACGCAGCCCCGGACCCTTCTCTCCTCAGGAGGTCTGGGAACTATGGGATACGGTCTCCCTGCAGCGATTGGAGCTCAGCTAGCTTTCCCAGATCGCATCGTCTTTGACATTGCCGGTGAGGGCAGCTTTCAAATGAATGTACAGGAGCTTGCCACAGCCGTTCAGTACCAACTTCCAGTCAAGGTCGCCATTTTGAATAACCAGTCCCTCGGGATGGTACGCCAGTGGCAGGAGCTATTTTTTGACAAGCGCTATTCAGAAACTTCTTTGGCCTCACAACCTGATTTTGCCAAATTGGCGGAGGCCTATGGGGCCGCTGGACTGAGGGCTGACCATCCAGAGGAGGTCGTTCCCTGTCTGGAAAAGGCGCTTTCTATCCAGGGGCCCGTGGTCATAGATTTTCATGTGGATCCAGAAGAGAAAGTCTTCCCTATGGTGCCTGCTGGACACGGCATCGACCAGATGATCCTTGCGAAGCCAAGAAAGAGGATCCGGAAGGTGGTCCCTCTCACATTTCCCTCGTGAGGTCGAGAGATGAAAAATACGATTTCAATCCTCGTTGAGAACAAACCAGGTGTCCTCGCCAGAATTGCCGCCATGTTCAGTGCAAGAGCTTACAACATCGACAGCTTGGCGGTTGCCGAAACGATGGACCCGACCGTCTCCAGGATTACCTGTACGGCCGTAGGAGACAAGCTTGAAATCGAACAAATCATGAAGCAGCTCAGGAAACTGATCGACGTGATTCGGGTGATTAACTTCACCACTGCAAACGGAGACTTCATTACACGGGAGATGGCCCTGATAAAAGTGAACGCTCAAGCGAAGAACCGTGTGGAAATCATGCGCACGTCCGACATCTTCAGGGCCAAAATCGTCGATGTGAGCCACGAGAGTCTGACCGTAGAGGTGACCGGCGATGAGAACAAGATGAACGCTATCCTCGAACTGCTCAAACCATTCGGGATCTTGGAGATAGCCAGAACGGGACAGGTCGCCATTTCCCGTGGATCGAAAAGGCTCATTGACAGGCAGCAGGTACCGATCAAAAAGCCAGGGCGAGCAAAGAAACCTCAGCAGAATAAGCACTGAGGGAATAGAACTTCGATGGAGGGAGGGTGTCATGTTAAAGATCTACAGGGAGGCAGACGCAGATCTCGGACATCTGAAGGGGAAAACAATTGCCGTCATCGGGTACGGCAGTCAGGGCCACGCTCACGCCCAGAACCTGAAGGACAGTGGTCTGGATGTTGTTGTTGGCTTGAGAGAGAGTAGCCGGTCCTGGAAAGTTGCCGAAAAAGACGGCCTGAGGGTGACCACCACAGCCGAGGCAGCCATGGCCGGAGATGTCATCATGCTTGCCATTCCAGATGAGAAGCAGAGAGAGGCCTATGAAAAAGACATTCTTCCCGCCCTAGAAGAGGGAAAGGCTTTAGCTTTCGCTCATGGTTTCAATATCCATTATGGTCAGATCAAGCCCCCTCAGTTCGTCGATGTCTTCATGATCGCGCCAAAGGCACCCGGTCATCTGCTGAGGCGGGTCTTCAGAGAAGGACAGGGCGTTCCCTGTTTGCTCGCCGTTTATCAGGACTTTACCGGCAAGGCAAAGGAAGCTGCGCTAGCTTACGCCCATGGGATCGGTGGGACACGTGCCGGGATCATCGAAACTACCTTCGGGGAGGAAACTGAGACCGATCTGTTCGGGGAACAGACGGTTCTCTGTGGAGGGATCACCTCCCTCATCAAGGCAGGCTTTGAAATACTCGTCGAGGCCGGGTATCAACCCGAAGTGGCCTACTACGAATGTCTCCACGAGATGAAACTGATCGTCGATCTCATCTACGAGGGAGGGTTGGGCCTCATGCGTTATTCGGTGAGCGATACGGCCGAGTATGGCGACGTAACGAGGGGGCCGCGTATCATAACCGAAGAGACTAAACAGGAGATGCGAAAAATCTTACAGGCCATCCAATCAGGTGAGTTTGCTCGAGAATGGATTCTGGAGAACCAGGCGGGACGTCCTGTTTTCAATAGTCTGCTCCATATTGAAGAGAATCATCAAATTGAGAAAGTCGGAAAGCAGCTCCGGTCCATGATGAGCTGGCTCAAACAATAGCCCCGAAAAGGACGGAGAGTTCTCTGAAAGAGGCCGCTCTTCGAGTCTTAATAGCTTTCACCGAGAGACTTCGGGGTCGCCTATGCGGGTTGATCGGCGACAATTTCTATTGCGGAAAATCCTCGACGTAAGATCGGGGAAATCCCTCTCCATCGTTTTCCTCTATCTTATATCCTGGATATATGGCGTCCTCGTCCGCGTACGATGGAGGCTCTACCAATGGGGAATTCTCCCCACGAAAAGACTCCCGCTCAAGGTCGTCTCCGTTGGAAACATGACCATGGGAGGTACAGGAAAGACCCCTACAGTTGAGTGGGTTGCCCGCCTGCTGAGGGATGCAGACCTGCGGGTCGCCGTATTGAGTAGGGGGTACAGAGGAGGACACGAAAAAGAGCAAGGAGTTGTTTCGGATGGTGAGACACTTTTGCTCTCTCAGGCAGAGTCAGGGGATGAGCCTTATTTACTTGCCCGCCGCCTAAAGAATATCCCCGTCCTTGTGGGTCGGAATCGGTGCAAATCCGGAAAACTGGCCGATCAGCGCTTCCACACTCAGGTGGCAGTGCTTGACGATGGATACCAACATATGCAGCTCGAGCGTGATTTGAATATCCTTCTCGTGGACGGCAGAGAGGGGTTTAGCAGGAGCCGTCTCTTTCCTCTAGGATCTCTTCGGGAGCCTCTGAAAGGTCTTTCGAGGGCCGACAAGATTCTAATAACCAAGGCAGAGTGTCAGGGCAGGGTTCAGGAGATCGAAGAGACTCTCAGAAAGTGGAATTCCCATGCAGATATCTTCTACGGAAGATACCTACCTGAGTATCTCCTTGATCCGATGACGGGGGAACGAGATAATCCGCACACCCTCACAGATAAACGGGTTCTCGCTTTTGCTGGTCTGGCCAGTCCGGAGTATTTTTTCGAGACTCTTGAATCCCTCGGGGCAAATCTGGTGGGGGAAATCGTCTTTCCAGACCATCATCAGTACACAGAGAGGGACCTGGAGATCATTAGAGGAACAATGTCTGACGCCGAATGGTGCGTTACCACAGAGAAGGATTTAGTTAGAATGGAAAACCTGAATATGGTCGGGCTATCCTTTCGGGTCCTTGAAATCCGTATTCGGATTTCTAACGAAGCGACTTTCAAGAAGGCCATTTTGGCGGCCCTCAATATAGATGAGGCGGCTAATTCCAATTAAATGGCCATGGAAAATGTCCCATTCGTTCACTCTACGGAGTTCTTGACCCGTTCTAAGGTAGCTTCCCGCCACGAGGCGGGATTCGACTTTCCAAACTCTCCGGCGGCAGATCAGACAGTGGAAGTTCGCCCCTTCGGGGATACTTCGCTTAACAACCCGGGGACCTCAAGAACTCCCTCATGTTCGCTACAAGGGAATTTTCCAGTGCCAGCTATCCAAAAATTTTCTGAGTGGGAGAGAAGATCATGTCAGAATGGGTGAAGATCTTTGACACAACTCTGAGAGATGGGGAGCAGTCCCCAGGATTCAGTATGAATGTGGCTGAGAAGATTCGCGTTGCGAAAAGGATAGAGAATCTGGGGGTCGATGTCATCGAAGCTGGATTTCCTGTAGCCTCGCAGGGAGATTTTGAGGCAGTTCAGGCAATTGCAGGTGAGATTAGAGACACCGTGGTCGCTGGACTGGCAAGGGCAAATCTCAAAGACATCGACCGAGCCTGGGAGGCTATCAAAAAAGCCAAGAGCCCCATGATCCACACATTTATCTCCAGTTCGGATATACACCTTGAACATCAGCTCAGGATGTCGCGGAGTGAGGTCCTGAAACTCGCCGTGAAAGCAGTCAAACGGGCCAAGACTCATACCGATCTGGTGGAATTTTCTGCCATGGACGCGACTCGCAGTGACTGGGCCTACCTGGCCCAGATGATGGGTGAGGCAATCGCCGCAGGTGCAAACACGATCAATATTCCCGACACCGTGGGATACGCTGTTCCTGAAGAGTTCGGCAAACTCATTCGCTACCTCATGGAGAACGTGCCCAACATCGGAGAGGCAGTCGTCAGTGTCCACTGCCATAACGACCTTGGTCTTGCTGTCGCGAATTCAATGATAGCGGTCCAAAATGGTGCCCGGCAGGTAGAGTGTACCATCAATGGTATCGGAGAACGAGCCGGGAATACTGCTCTAGAAGAGATCGTTATGGCTTTGAAAGTTCGGAAAGACCTAATCGGTCTAGACACACGGATTCGGACCGAACAGATCTACCCTACAAGCCGGCTGGTATCTTCGATCACCGGCATCCGGGTTCAACCGAACAAAGCCGTTGTCGGGGCCAATGCCTTTGCCCATGAATCGGGAATTCATCAG
>JABAOF010000677.1_pt4 | contig 15763 bp, 15 predicted proteins | sample 7062171 | NCBI WGS metagenome assembly JABAOF01 (sample SAMN14538628, study PRJNA623070) | marine sediment metagenome | biome: marine biome [ENVO:00000428]; feature: marine pelagic biome [ENVO:01000023]; material: deep marine sediment [ENVO:00002113] | place: India: Gulf of Khambhat ...
AGGGAATATCCAGGTGGTTGATCGGCTCATCCAATAGGAGGAAATTGCTCCCTTCTGCTACCAAAAGTGCCAACATCAAACGAGCCCGTTCACCATAACTCAAGCTAGAGACAGGACGCAGCGCATCATCCCCACTGAGAAGATAAAAGTGCAAAAATGCGCGCGCTTCAGTCTCACTCATTGGAGCTGCTTCCCTGATCAGTATAAGCGCGCTATGGTCCGGATCAAGAACTTCTTGCTCTTGAGCCATATAACCCAACTGAATACTAGGTCCAAGACGGACCCGGCCTGCACAGGGATCCAAAAACCCGGCGATCGTGCGTAACAGCGTGGTCTTTCCCAAACCATTTGCACCTGTAAGCGCGATCCTGGCACCAGCGCGCACATACAAGTTGACATCTACCAATAAAGGATCAAAGCCAGGGTAGCCAATTACGAGGTCCTCTGTGACCAGCACATCTTGACCGCGGTGCTTGGGCTTCGCGAACTCGAGCTTCATGCGCCAGCCCTCTCGAGGTTTTTCCACCCTTTGATCAGATCTCAAGAAGCGAGTAAGCTTTTTCTCGCGTGATTTTGCCTTCCGGGCAACTTTCTTCGCGTACCGGCGCTGTTGGTCATCGATGGTTGACCTTTCTACCCTCCGAGCCTGCTCCTTCGTTTGGGCGATGTCTTGACGCATCCTCCGGATCTCATATTCCTGATCGCGGTATGCAGCCATCTGTTTCTCACGCTCCATCAAATGCATCGCCATATATGCGGTGAAGTTGCCTTCATACGCACGGACTGTGTGGGTCTTCTCATCCAGATCGAGAATCTGGCTTACTGTTTGGTCGAGAAAAGTCCTGTCGTGGGAGACGATCAAAACACCACCTTCGAACATGTCGAGCCAACTCTCAAGCCATTCAAGCATCTCGATATCCAGATGATTGGTCGGCTCGTCGAGTAGAAGCAGTTGCGCATCGCTCAACAGGATTTTCGCCAAGCTCAAGCGAGTCTTTTGACCGCCGCTGAGCTCATGGACAGCTGTTGAGAGACCAAGCTCCTGCAGTCCCAACTTCGCTAATACGATCTCGGTATGGCCTTCGCCGACCTGAAGAGACAGTGAGGTCAGACGGTCGAGTGTTTCATCGTAAACCGTCATCAGCGCTTCAGCTTCCTCACCCTCTGCGTGAGCGATCTGATCTGAAATCCGGGCGAGTTCGGTTTCGACCTGCGCCAATTCCCCCCTTTGTGGTTCGAGCAGGTCACCAATCAGCGTGTCTTCTGGTACATGAAGACCTTGAGGCAGGTATCCAATACGCAGCCCTTTAGGTTGAAAAACCACACTACCGCCATCCGGATGCTCAAGGCCGGCGATGATCCGTAAGAGCGTCGTCTTGCCGCAGCCATTCGGTCCGATCAGCCCCGCTCGATCACCGCGATTAACAGCGAAACTGACATTCTCGAGAATAGTTTGATCACCATAGCGTTTCGTTATTCCATTGACGACGAGCATGACACCCTCATTTCCTGACGCCGTGGCTAAGCCTATGGATAACGAAAAACGCCGCGGGCTGCGCCACGGCGTAGACGAAAATCCGATTTAACCACACGATCAACGTGCGCGCACGTGACTGCGCCAGAGAGTACCTCGTATGTTGATCGCGTTGTCGGTCATCCTAACCTCATGGGTTGATGTACGAGATGATGATACCAACCACGAGCTAGCGTGTCAACATTCCCCACGTTGACGCTCACACANNGCGCCGTTAGCTCAATTGGCAGAGCAGGGGCCTTTTAAGCCCAAGGTCGCAGGTTCGATCCCTGCACGGCGCACTTTAATTTACGCCGATAATCCGCCAATTAGCGGTCTTTTAGGTTTAGATAACATCAGTTTAGATAATTAGCTGCTTTATGTCTGAAGCTCCCCCATTTAATTTCAAGTGGGAATTCACACCATCCTCGTCATGGCTTTATACCAATGAGGATTGCTATTATTTCTTGATATGATGTAGGACTTTCTATCATGGATTATTTCTAGCACTTTGTGCTTTACATGAAGATGGATAGAATACAAATGGTTGACACCAGAGGGAGGATTTATATCATAACCACCGTCTCCGTATAAAACTTTATAGCATAATCCATATCGATTTCCTCATAACAAGTTCGTCGAAACGATACGAGGACGATGTGTTTTTTATATTCCACAAGATGCTTCCCACACTTGTTTCTCGATTAATAAGACGGAAGCTCGATAACAACATCCTCTTCTATTTTCAGCGTTAAATTCAGGAGAAAACACATGCGAAACAGAATGCAAACTGCGATCAAAAGCAGCAAAGCTGACTACACCGAAATACGCATCCAGGAACGTGAAGCCACTACGGTGTCCTATCGTGGTAAGGACCTCGAGACCGCCAGCGCCGTCGTTGACGTTGGCGGTATCGTACGCTCCCTTTGTAAAGATGGAGGGTGGGGCGTCGTCACATTCAATGATCTTGACGACCTGACAGCCGAAGTTGAGCAGGCATACCAATGCGCTAAAGTTGCCCAAATCGAAGAGCCCATTGAGCTGGCTCCCATCCCTGTTTCAGAAGATAGGATCACGGTGGATTTGACGCATGATTTTCGCGGTATCTCAATGGCCGAGAAGAAAGAACTCGCTGAGACATACAATAACATCCTGCTCGGACAGAGTGACAAGATTGTGGATACGGTAAGTAATTACAGGGACACCTACAGCCGAGTGTTCTTCGCGAATTCGGAAGGGACATTCATCGAAGAAGAGCGTCCCATGATTTCTCTTGGCATCTCCGCCATTGCCCGTGATGGCGACAACGTGCAAAGGGCATTGGAGACTCGTTCTGCACAAAACGGATTCGACTTTGTTCAGGGACATGAGGAACTGGCAGAAGCAGTGGCCCAACGCGCCTTAGACCTTTTGAGCGCAGAAACCGTGACCGGAGGACAGTATCCTGTTGTGGTCAATCCCGAACTAGCAGGGGTCTTTATCCACGAGGCATTTGGACATCTCTCCGAGTCGGATTTTGTGTATGAAAATCCCAAAGCACAAGAGATGATGGTCCTGGGACGACGATTCGGCAAGGACATCCTCACTGTTTTCGACGACGGATCTGTTCCCGGGCTGCGCGGTACGCATAAGTACGATGATGAGGGAACACCAACGGGCCGCACTGATCTGATCAAGAATGGCATCTTGGTTGGCAGACTCCATTCACGTGAGACAGCAGCTAAGATGGGCGAAGAGCCCACCGGAAACGCACGGGCAACGGGTTATCGCTATCCACCCATCGTGCGCATGACGAACACCGCTATCGAAGGAGGTGAAACCTCCTTTGAGGACATGATCAAGGACATCAAGCTGGGCATTTATGCGTGTGATGCATATGGCGGACAAACGGCGTTGGAGAACTTTTCTTTCAGTTCAGCCTATGCTTACATGATACGCGATGGGCAGATTGCAGAGATGATCAAAGATGTGATTTTGGCCGGTAACCTGTTCACCACACTGGAGAATATCGACGCCATCGGTGATGACTTTGTATGGTTGGAGATCGGTGGTTCTTGTGGAAAAGGGCAAGGTGGACTACCCACAAGGGAGGGCGCACCACATATTCGCATCCAGAACGTCATCATCGGCGGAAAATGAAAGTCAGATTCGATCCACGAATGGAGATTATTAAACATGGATATCTTTGAGAAATTAAAGGGCCAGGCTGATCAGGTTGAGATTGTAAATCTGCAAAGCGAAACGACCACCGTCGGCTTTGAGGCCAACAGACTCAAGTCCAGTCAGGTGGAGAAAACCAAGGGTGTTGCCGTGCGCGTGGTCAAAGATGGACGTCTGGGCTTTGCCGCGTCGAGTGCCACATTAGACACCGAATCCGCCCTCGAGAAAATCGTGACGAATGTGCTTGAATCGGCTGAATATGGCGACGAGGTTCCTATTGTATTCCCAGCACCACAACGGGGTCCTAAAGTGACCACCTTTGACCAGACGATCAAAGAGTTGTCCGTTCAACGTATGGCTGAAATCGGCCAGGAAATCATTGACCTCTTTCTCCAAATCGAACCTGAGGTACGTGTGAACATTGACATGGAGCGCGGCGTCAAGAACATGTCGATTCGCAATCAAGCAGGAACCGAGGTGTCGTTCGAACGATCTCCCTTGTCTATGAATTTGGAAATTTTTCGCGTCAAGGGTGATGATGTATTGATTATGTTCGAGATCACGGGCACCACTGTCTGGGAAGATGATTACCTTGCCTATGCTCGAGGGTTGGGTCAAAAGCTCAGATTGGCCAAAAGGAATGCGACCATTCAGTCTGGCAGGATGCCCGTTCTTTTCGCACCAACCGGAGCTCTGGTGCTGGGATTACCACTTATGCTCGGTCTAAACGGCAAGAACGTATATACCGGAATTTCACCAATGAAAGGCAAAGTTGGAGAAAAGTTGTTCGACGACAAAATCTCGATCGTAGATGATCCCACCATCGACGGTAAGTTTCACAGTGCACCTTACGACGATGAAGGTGTGGCCCACCGGCGAAACGTACTTGTGGAGCAAGGGGTATTGAAAGGCTTTTTATACGATCTCAAAACCGCTTCCCAGGAAGGCGTGGAGTCAACGGGTAACGGATCACGCGGATTGTTCACCCCACCAAGTCCCGCACCCACCAACTTGATTTTTAGAGCGGGGGAGACGCCTGTCGTTGATATGATTGCCGGTATAGACGAGGGCTTGTTGGTTGAGAATGCGTTGGGTTTGGGACAAGGCAATGTCATATCGGGAGCATTCTCCAACTCGTTGAGCTTAGCATTCAAGATTGAAAAGGGGGAGATTGTAGGACGGGTCAAGGATGTTTCGATTGCCGGCAACGTCTACGATTTGCTCAAGGATGTGGCTGCGGTCAGCAAGGAAATGGAGTGGATCTATCGTATCTTTAACCTGCCCTACATTCTGCTTCCGGACATGAATGTTATTGCGAAAGAGAAGAATGATGCATCAGGATGAGACATTTAGCCAATGCCTCATGTTCAACTTATACTCTAGGTCCCCAAGGAATTTCTCGTAACACGCTGATTGGGATGGGACATGAAATAATCCACATATTTGCACATTGACCGGCACTTTGTACTAATGTAAAGGTATCGACTGAGTCTATCCCGTGATAAGAATCTCTGATATCGCCTTTGCCATAAATCGCGGGTGAGCAAGCGTCTTCATGCTACATGCTGATTCATCAAAGGAGGAAACATGCTCAAGACAAATGAAGAAACTATTGTCGAATTCCTCTTGCAGTGTCAACCGGGTCCCCCGAGGACGAAGGGCATCTGGAGAGTTGATCATGATGGAACCCCCTTTATTCTCCCCTCGATTGGTGGCATCACGCTTAATGTTCAAGTGGGCGATCCCGCGTTTGGTTGGGCGGGAGATCATGTCGAGCCCGGTGTGAGTTGTACGGCTGACACTAAAAAACCAAATGAACATCCGAACATTGGGCTTCAAATTTTTTCGTGTGCCGGCAATAAGGCAAAGGTCATTTCTGGAGACGCCAAAGGGTCTATTGGCTATGTCATAGGTCATCATGGCGGATCAGAACATGTGATGGTTGATTTTCCACGCGAAGTAAAAGAAGAGCTCAACTACGATGATAAAATCATCATCTTTGCCAGAGGCCAGGGATTGAAGTTGATCCATTACCCAGACATCATGCTCTACAATCTCGACCCTAGGTTATTGAAAAAGATGAGAACCAAGAAGTCCGGGAAGACCAAACTGGAGGTTCCGGTCACGACCATTGTGCCGGCGGTCTGCATGGGTTCGGGTTTAGGTGCGGCACACGTAGCCAAAGGCGATTATGACATCATGACCAGCGATCCAGAAACGGTGAAAGAATACCAACTGGACAAGATTCGATTCGGAGATTTTGTGGCGTTAATGGATCACGACAATCGATATGGAAGAGCCTATCGGAAGGGAGCCATCACAATTGGCGTTGTCGTTCACAGCGATTGCTTGAGCGCTGGACATGGCCCTGGGGTCATGACGGTCATGACCTGCAAGACACCGTTGATCAAACCGGTGATCGATCCCCAAGCCAATATTGCCGATCTGCTGGAAATCGGGACCACAAAGTAGACTAAAGGAGATAGTTGAGAAATAGTAGAACAAGAGCAGGAGTGAGATTTCTCTGAGAGAAGGGTGTCATCCAACAATTCACTGCCCCGAACACCCTCGTACAGATGCTTCTCAGCCCAATCAACTCAGATGCGATTCCTGAAACGACACATCTTGAAGCCACCCGAAAATGGTAACTTTAAATTTAACCTTCTACCTCAAAACTTGTATTAAATGGAGACGAACGGATCTCCAGCTTGAAAAGTCTTGAGCCCGCTACCTCGTCTCAAATCGTCATAGTTTGCGTTTATATGATAATTAAGGTATTATTCCTCATTAATGTAAGGCTTGAATAATCATCACCTACCCTGCAGGTAAACCAAACATCCGAATACTCCCTCCCGCCTAATCCAGCATTGATCCCCTTTTCATGAGCCATGCTTGTTGATAAAAGGGACATGTCCTACAAGATCGAAAGAGAGGTCTGCAATGGTATCGGACCAGATGCTTTCCCAAATCGATTTGTTTAAAGGCCTTCCACAAAAGCAGCTTCTGGCTATTGCGAAGATCTCGGAGGAAACGACTTATCAGAAGGGGGACCTGATCTTTCAAGAGGCCACGCGAGCGAAAAGACTTTACATCCTATTAGAAGGGAAAGTAGCCCTCCGTCTCCAAATTAGCTCAACACCCGAGAGTGTTACCGTGAGCGTGATAAACAGGTCCAATCAAAGCTTCGGCTGGTCAGGTATTGTCGCCCCGTATCATTACACTGCTTCCGCACTCTGCAAGAGCAATTGCCGTCTCTTGGCTATTGATGGTCAGAAGCTTATTCAGGTACTAAAACAAGATCCCAGATCCGGCTTCATTGTGATGGAACGAATAGCCGAGATTATCAGTGATCGATTACGAAACAGTCGGATGGTATTGCTCAAGGGCATGTAAAAGCTCAATGCAACACATCATTTCCTCAGATACCAGCTGTTGGGGAGAAGGCTGGCTCAAGTAGGGGAATTCTGATTGTTCAATACGTTCCAGGCATTCCTCCACAATCTCTGCAACGAGCCTGCGCCATCTCTCTGATCTGGTAAATTTTTATCAATATCCCCTACCTCGGATGTAAAATAACGTTAATGACATGGGCTGATTGGGTTTAACGATCCATCAACTTCGCATTCCCCACGACATGACCGAATGATCCTGAAGGGAGGAAGTCATGGCAGAAGTTCTATTAGAGAATCTGACCAAGCGATACGGTTCGGTCGTCGCTGTTAATCAGGTAAACCTAAACATAAAAGATAAGGAATTCTTCACCATTTTAGGGCCAAGTGGTGCAGGAAAAACCACCCTATTAAGGTTGATCGCCGGGCTTGAAAAACCTGATGAAGGTGAGATCTATTTTGACAGAGAGACTGTCACCAATCTCTCTCCCAACGAGAGGAATATCAAAATGGTTTTCCAGGATTTCGCCCTTTGGCCACACTTGAAAATCTACGACCGCGATCGCTATTCACATCTCAACTTTGGTCTTCGTATCCGTAAATGGCTATCCGAAGACATCGAGCAGAAGGTTTCAGAAGTAGCCCAAAAGGTTGGTATTAAAAAAGATCTTTTCCCAAGGAAACCGGGAGAGCTATCCGAGGGTGAAAAACAGAGGGTAGCCATAGGCCGGGCGATAACCACCACACCTCGTGTCTTCTTAATGGATGACCCCATGACCAATCTCGATCCTCAAAGTAAGCTCAAAGTCAGAAAAGAAATCCGAAAATTACATCAGGATCTCGAAACGACGACGATCTACGTGACCCACAATCTCCCCGACGCCATGGCTATGTCTGATCGGATCGCGGTGATGAGGGAGGGAATTTTTGAACAGGTCAACACACCGACGAACATTTACCGCTTCCCAAGAAATGATTTCGTCCGTGACTTTTTCGAAAGCGCGAAAGTCTCGTTTGAGTTCTAGCCAAACTGATGGCTCACTATCCAAACCGCACCGACATCTCATCCCAATTGCCCCCAACATAGAATTACGCTATGCTCGTGATGCGTATGGGTCGGGATTTGGGTATCAAAAACTAAGAGAGCATTCAGCAGCTCTCGACCCGATGCAAAAGGAGCTAGAGGCGTTGAAAAACGGAGCAAACTCTTGAAGACATCAACATGTCACACTCCGTATTGCGGAGAGTGTCCGCTCTCTTCCTCATCTGGACCGCATCCATGACCATGTGATCGGATCACACCTCTTCCGAGTTCTATCCGACAAGGAGGGTCTTATGAGCGACAAGAACGACGAGTTGAGAAGGCTAAAACGGATCCGTGATCAACAGCTCCGTGCACGCGATCCATCGGTCAAACAAAAAAAACTTCAGCACACCATTGCCACCCGACGACAAAAATCAGTACGAAAGTTCTCCTTCCTAGAAATCCTCCGCGACGTGTCATATAAGATTAAAGGCACCCTAATAGGTGCGATCATTGGATTGCTCATATTCCTCATCCTTCCCTATTTCGTTGAGGCCGGTTGGATAGATCTCGTAGGTATCGGGGCCATATTTTTCTTCACCGTCCTTGGATTCTTCCTGGGTCAAGCCCTCGACGCACGTGATAGCTTGAAGGAACTCATAGATAAGTAAAATGGGTGTGTTGGTATGATGAAAACATGAGTTTTGAAAATAATGGTCATCCTTCGTTAATCTTTATCCTGAGCCCTGCGACAAGCTCTGCCTAGAGCTTGTCGCAGGGCTCAGGATGACCTCATACCTCCCAAAGCGTGCGACTCATCGTCCCCAACGGTCACCGTACGCACATAGGAGTGTTTCATAAATGGACAATCCCATCATTCAAACGATGCTCAATCGAAAATCGATCCGCAGCTATACGGATCAATCACCAACCGATGAGGTCATCGCCTCCATCGTCCGAGCGGGTCAACAAGCCCCCTTCGCTTCACAACTCTACAGCTTATTGCTTTCTCGGGATCGAGAATCGATCCCCTACGAAGCCCCTTTGTTATTCACAATCTGCGTTGATATGCACAAGGGGAAGTTGTTCATGGTAAAAATAAAATGGAGAATGGTGACAAACCANNCGAGAATCGATCCCCTATAAAGCCCCTCTGCTTTTCACAATCTGTATTGATATGTACAAGCTTCAATTGTTCATGGCAAAACGAAACTGGAGCATGGTGACGAACCATCTCTTCTTGCTTCTCCTTGGAATTCAAGACGCATCTCTCATGGCTGAAAACATGGTCATCGCGGCGGAGAGTCTGGGATTAGGTAGTTGTTTCTTGGGAAACACACCCTATAGGTCCCAGGAAATCGTAAAGGAATACAAATTACCCATGGGAGTTTTCCCCTTGGTCCAACTCGTGATGGGATACCCTGCCGAGGATCCGCCTTCCAGGCCAAGATATCCACTGGACTTCGTGCTCTTTGAGGATAAGTACCCTACGCTCAGTCCAGAACAGGTCGAAGATGCAATGAAGGTGATGGATGAAGGGTATTTAGCTCAGGACTACTATCGCAATGTGAATTACATGATCCCTCTCGAAGGAGAGCGAGAGGAGACGTTCACGTTCGACGATTATAGTTGGACCGAACACATTTCCAGGAAATGGGGTCAATGGCTCCCATCACTTGAGGATTTGTCACATCAGTTAGAATCGTGTGGCTTCAACATAAATATCGTCCGCGAGAATGAGTAAACCATCTCACACTCAATGCGGCTTAAGCTAAGTCCCACTTCACATCCCAGTCACAGTGGTGGATAATGGGGTTGCATTAAGGGGCGGCCCGGATCATGGAAGATCGACTTCTCGCCATCGCCAAGGTGTTTCGACCCGAACTTGAAACGATGTCGGTCGAGCGAAGATTAGCCGGAATCGTGGATGTTGTAACCATCTTGTATTCCTCTCCCCTGGCCCTTGTTGGCCTGATATGGCTCATACGCGTCACCAATCCGAATTTGATCCTCGAAGATCCCATCCTTCTGGTTATCTTCGCAGCCCTTATTGTGATTTTTAATTATTTAAAATTCTTTCTGATCGTCGAATTGGGTCCGAACCGATACAGTAGTGCGGACGGATCTTTATCAGGCATCGTCTTGTGGTCAGCGATCCTCCTCATCGGTCCCAGCGCTCTCTGGTTAGGAGTGATCGAGGCGGTTTACGTAACGATCGCTGAATGGCGAAGGACCACATCTAGCGCAGGCCGATGGGATTCAACACGCAACTTCATGTTAAATTTAGTCGGAGTCACAATCGTTCCCCTCATATCGCTTTATTTCTATCAGGCATGGGGGGGTTCTTTCCCATTATCAGTATTAAATCTGGACGCCATTCTTCCCGCCTTAGGAGCGGTATTCATCAACACATTGCTCTTCATTCTAATTTGGGCTGGCTATCTCTGGTTCAGCATTTGGGCGATGAACATCCTGCGCATGGAACCCACGTTTCGAATGTTCCTCACCTTTCTCTTCATGGCCATTGGGATGAACCATTTGAGCCATCCGTTCGCCATCCTGGCCGCAGGCATCTTCACTCAAAATGGGTTACCTTTCTATCTCTTCTTCATGGCAGGAATGCTCTTGGTCGCTTACTTAGCTAAACGCCTCAGTTGGGCGGCTGAAGGTTCACGTCAGCAAACCCGAATGTTGGAACGGTTAGAACGACTAGGCCGGGCCATCATTAACGCCCAACCGGGTGAAGACACCCTCCCGGGCATCTTGGAGGAACACCTTCCGAATATGTTCCCCGCCGGGAATCTCGTAGTTTGGACATTCCCGGATCAGATCCTTTTCAAACACCCCGAGCGATGGGTCCCAGAATTAGACACAGTATGGCCCTGGCTTCTAAGACAGACAGAGGTTCAGGGTTTCCTCCCCAGTGAGACTTTACCTTGGCGTGACCAGTATTCGAATCACTCTCCCACGCTGACGGCCCCCATTCGAGAAATTGAGAGTGATCAGACCTTTGGCGGCTTCTACCTCGAACTACACACATTAGCCCAACCCTGGGAACGTCGTTCTCTCAACGCGCTAATGCCCGCGATTCAATCCTTTACGGATCAGATCGCATCAGCAATGCACCAATCCGTCGTCTATACCCGATCTCTTGAGTACCAACGCGTAACCCAAGAATTACAAATGGCGGGTGACATTCAAGCCAGCCTTCTGCCGACCGTTTTCCCCAACATCCAGGGCTGGCAGTTCGCGATGACGCTCGAACCCGCTGGAGAGACGTCGGGAGACTTTTTTGACATTATCCCCCTTGCCGATGGCAAAATTGGCATTGTTGTCGCTGATGTGATGGATAAGGGCGTGGGTCCTGCCTTGTACATGGCCATCAGTCGCACCCTCATACGAACTTACGCCATCGAATTAGATTCCCAACCCGACACTGTCTTCTTCGCAACCAATGAGCGGATTCTGATGGACACCACCAGCAGCTTATTCGTCACGGCGTTCTATGGTGTCCTCAATCCTCATACAGGTGAATTGACTTACTGCAACGCGGGTCATAATCCACCCTACCTGCTGCGTTCGGAAGATGTAGCAAATACAAAAGCCCTCCTTCGTAATGCCATCCCAATCGGGATTGCAGAAGATACGACCTGGGGAAACGAAACTATCGTAATCGAGCCCGGCGATGCACTTATCCTCTACACTGACGGCATCCCTGAGGCTGAGAACATTCATGGGGAATTCTTTGGAGAGGAAACACTCGTTCAGATAGCGAAAGCGAGCTTAGGGAAATCTGCTGGGGATTTACAAGCCAACATCCTGGACGCCATTCACCATTTTGTCGGTGATGCGCCACAACATGATGACATCACCCTCATGGTCCTCGTTCGGGATAAATAACCCAAAGACGTATTTTGGGGGGACAGCTTACTTGCGCTTGATCATCGTGAGCACATTCTCGCCATCGGGTGTAGATACAAAACTTGTTTCATCCATAATTTTCTGGATCAGAACAAGCCCCGCGCCTCGACATTCAAGCTCTTGAAGTGGAACAGAGAAGTTGGGTTCAGGAACGGCCGTCGGATCGAATGGTTCACCACGATCCCGCAGGATGATCTTCAACACATCCTCGGTGACATCGCAGGAACAATGTATCTCCCCGTGTCCTTCACCCCCATACGCATGTTCGATGATATTGGTGCAAGCCTCGTCCACTGCAACCAAGATCGAATAAGCAGTCGTTTCATCAAAACCAATTTTCTTGATGGCTCGAGAGACGAATTCGGATATTTCGGCTAAACTTTTAAACCGACCAGGGAATGTAGCTTTATACATAAATCGGATAACTTATCTACCTTAGAAACTGCCTACCGCATCAATTACGTTATCGTAGATGCTAAAGAACGTCAATAATCCTGCCAAATCCAATGTGTGTTGGATCTTTTCATTCACGCTAGCGATCACCAAATCGCCACGATTGTATCGTTTGCATGTCTTCTGCGTCTCCAACAACACCCAAACTCCAACACTCGAGAGAAAAGTGACATCGGTCATGTCAAAGACGATCCTGAATCTCCCATCGTTTGTTATGGCCTCAAATGTCTCCCTCACTTCCGGAGCGGTTTGACTATCAATTCGACCCACCGCTTTGACCAAATCGCATCGTCGATATTCTCTACTAGTGATCTCCATGGATTTCGCTCCTCGTCTTTGGTGAGCTATATTGTATCTTCCGGACCTTGATCCGGTCAATCGATTGGTTTGAAGTCGATTACTTAATGACTTTGAATGAATAACACCTTCTAGAGAGGCAAAATCTTTTAAACTTCAACGCTCGCATACCTGAATAAATGTGTTAATGCGGTATGATTGGACCCATATTGCATAGTCGAGTAATCGTAGTTTCCTGTGAGAAATTCTTGTCTCACTTGATCGAGGTCTATCTACAAAATGACTGATAAGGAAATCCACGTCGTCACTGGTGCTTTCGGATACTCTGGCAAGTACATCGCGAAACGCCTTATAGAAGCCGGACACGAGGTGCGAACATTGACGAACTCACCCAACCGCCCCAATCCGTTTGGAGGTCGGATTAAGGCAATGCCATTTCACTTTGCGAATCCCGAAAAACTTGTGGCAGCTTTACAAGGCACATCGGTTTTGTACAACACCTATTGGGTCAGGTTCAACCATAAGGATTTTCAGCATACCACCGCGACGAGAAACATACGCACCCTTTTCCACGCAGCGAGAGAGGCGGGTATAAAGAAGATCGTACACATAAGCATCACCAATCCATCCGAAGAGTCACATCTCCAGTATTTCAGCGAGAAAGCAAAACTAGAGCGAGAACTCATCGATTCGGGGATCTCCTATGCGATTCTCCGTCCGGCGGTTATTTTTGGGAAAGAAGACATCCTGATCAACAATATCGCTTGGATATTGAGAAGGTTTCCCGTGTTCGGTGTATTTGGGGACGGGAATTACCGCCTGCAACCCATCTATGTCGACGATCTGGCAAAGTTGGCAGTAGAACAAGGTTTTGCTACCGAGGATTGTATTATCGATGCCATCGGCCCGGAAACCTTCACCTACAATGAACTTGTTCGCGAGATTGGAGTGATTATCGATAAGCAGAGACCGATCGTTCCCATTCCTGATTCATTAGGCTACGTTTTCGGATGGGTTCTGGGCAGGCTCCTTGGAGATGTCCTTATCACGCGCGAGGAAATCGAAGGTCTCAAAGCGAATTTACTTTATACAAACTCACCTCCCATCGGTGAAACAAGATTAACAGACTGGGCCAGGGAAAATGCTCCTACACTGGGTAGAAAATACGCCTCTGAGTTGTCGCGCCGTAGAGAGAGGTCAACAGCTTATGAGGATTTGTGAGGTATTGGATCCTCCTTCCGATTGCTTGTCAATCCGTATTCGTCATAAGGTCTCCAAGAAATGTATCGTGTAGGGGCGAGGTGACCCGGTTTCTCATCCAGAGCCGACGATCGATCATCGTTGAAAATAATGGGGTTTTCCTGTAGATGTTGAAAGCTTATTCAATATACAGGTTCCCGCGTTTCATGTACGAAGTTCGAATCCATCCATTTATGAATCAAGTCACATCGAGCACAGCGAGAAATCCAGCGTATGGAAATGGTCTGATCGAAGGGTGTCTCTAACCAGAGCTCACCTTCCATATAAAGGCTGGGTCTTCGATGTTCAGGTGTAACTGAGAAGACCCCAGTCGCTACCAGCGCCCGGGGTCCTCTCCTGGCAATCTTTAGAATTCGTACTCTACTCCCTAAACGACATGTGATGATCAGCTAGAGATTATTCTTCTGCCAATTCGGCGAGGGGTGATAAGGGGACAACGATCATCATCAAGAGATACGCCATCACCGCACCTGGTAGGTTTATCAAACCACCCACCACAGCGGCTAGGCGTATGACCGTCGGATCAATCGCAAAATACTCACCCAGCCCACCACAAACACCAGCGATCATGCTCTCATCACGCGAACGGTACAGTCGCTTATACTCACTTGCCATGATTTACATCCTCCATTTATTTACTTTCACGCTATCGTTATCTACGTAGGCGATCGAGAAAGGTTGCAGATTTGTGCGACGATTTCGCATCAAGTCATTTGGGTTTACCATCGAGAGCATAACATCATGAGCAATNNGAGCAATATACATGGAATCGAGCCGATCGAGTTAGAATCAGGCTAAGATGTATCGTCCATCTCAGATCGTCGATATCCAGCTCCCTCCTCCGATTCTCTAGAATAAACCTCGGAAGATGAGCAAAAGACCGAACAAGGCAAGCGGGACCCCTACCACAGCACCAAGTACCGTAAGACTCACCAGCACACCTACCGCGATCAGTACAAAGCCCAAGAGTATGGCCACGAACCTGCCCGTCATCTCGAGGATAAAGGTTACAAGACGCCAAATGGCTACAAAGGGCCATAGAAGCCATGATGCTTTCTTCGATTCTGCCAACGAAACCTCCTTATTGATTGGTTTGGTCTTTAATCTGCATCGTATTGCCATGCAGTTACATGCTAACAGAACAACTTATTCTTGAGGACCACTGGCCTGATTAATAGCTGACAAGTAGTACTCCTCACAATTGTGACGCATATCCACAAGGTTCAAGAGATTACAGAACCACAACAGATGAACGTTATTACCCTCAGAAGTAATTATGGTTTGTCGTTTATCAACTTTGCGAGAGATGATGCTCCCTCAGATCATTATTAAAGTACTGAGAAACATTGTCTGCAGTGATTTGAAGGCTTCAGGCTACTGCATTGTTTACCTCAACAGATTTGTCATTCTGAGCGCCAATAAGCGCGAAGAATCCCTACGATGCATCACTACAAAAGCCTCATCATAGGGATTCCTCGCTCGGAATGATAAAGACGAGGATTGAAGTTTTGGTCCTTTAGCTGTGCTGTGAATCAGGCCCTAGATCAGGAGTTAACGAGAAGTCATGCGAGCCATCGATAGAACCTCAAGATTAACTTACTCGAACACAGATTCAACCCATTTTCATGTCCTATTCTATAATGGCCTCCGGGGGATCTTCAATCAATATGCAGGACAGGGGTGAGCGATGAGAACCACGGCGGACATCGTCATTATCGGCGCAGGAATCCATGGCACCAGCTTGGC
>JABAOF010002982.1_pt4 | contig 15763 bp, 11 predicted proteins | sample 7062171 | NCBI WGS metagenome assembly JABAOF01 (sample SAMN14538628, study PRJNA623070) | marine sediment metagenome | biome: marine biome [ENVO:00000428]; feature: marine pelagic biome [ENVO:01000023]; material: deep marine sediment [ENVO:00002113] | place: India: Gulf of Khambhat ...
GCGGTTTAATTGGCACACTTATTGCAATTAGACTATAAAATTTTATAAACCAAAATGTTTTGCTAATTAATTTATTAATTGGAGGTATCGAATGAAAAGAAAATTAACTGCTTTATCGATGTTGTTATTCGCCATCTTTACCTTGACAGGCATGAGTCATGCTCAAAAATTCAGGATTAAGCTCAGTGGTGGCTACGGTACGATGGCTACAGGAGATTACAACTCCTTTGGAGCAGGACTCGATGACCTTCTTAGAGCGCTAGAGGCGTTAGGAGCCACAACCGAAGGTTCGTTCAACAAGATCGGTCCAGGATTTGAGTACGAACTTGAATTCATAGTGAGCTTACCTGCAGGCTTTGGAGTCGGAGTTGGAGTTGGATACCTTCAAAGAAGTAATACGACTGAATTGAGTGCCTCAATACCACTGCTTGGAAGCGCCTCAGCATCTATCGATCCAAAGATCAAAGCTATGCCCATAAATATAAGTGGTTATTACTTCACTCCCGGCGTTACTCCCTTAAAATTCTTTGTATACGGGGGTATTGGTTATTATTATGGGACACTGACGACTGATATCAGGGAAGAATCAACGCCTCCAGATTTCTGGTCTGAGCAAGAAGCGAAGCTAAAAGACCAAAGTTTTGGATTACATGGGGGAGTCGGTCTGGAACTTAAAGTAGATTCAAGGATTGCTGTCTTCTTCGAGGGTAGAGCAAGATATTGTAAACTAACCAGCTGGAACGGAGATGGGACTTATGAAGATTCCTTAGGATTTACAGACACTGATGTAGGTGTAATGTGGTATTTTGAAGAACTCGACCAAGATTATGGCACGGGCGAATGGTTCCCAGGGATCACGATAGCCACAGGCAGACCTACTGGTCCTAATTTCAGAAATGTTAGGGAATTCGAAGTCAATCTTTCCGGTATTTCCTTGAGGGCAGGAATAAGAATAAACTTTTAAGAAAACAGCCAGCTGCAAACTAGCTCAGGCACATACTTTTCTTAAACAGAGCCATCCAAACTTTAAGAGACAGCTGGCGATTAAGAAAGATAAATACGATTTTCAAATTTCCTGTCTATTTATCTAAATGTTTCTGAAGAAAAACATCTATTTTATCGACGAAGTCCTCCTTTGCCAGGAATAGCGCTTCGTTGTGCCCTCCGCGCATCGGATAAAACTCTTTAGGTTCTGGCGCTGCCTCAAATAGCTTCCTACCGTGTTTAAAAGGAATGATTCTATCGTCCTTGCTGTGGATAATCAGCTTAGGCACAATAATATCTTTTATCTTGGATAACGCATCAAATTTAATCGAGATAAGCCATTTTAGCGGAAGAAAAGGAAATAGCTTTTTTCCCATATCCAAAGCCGAGGTAAAAGCGCTTTCAGAGATGAGCGCTGCTGTTTTGACTTTAGAACACAGCTCAACAGCCACATTGGCACCTATGGACTTTCCATAAACGACTATGGATTCCTCCTTTAGATTTCGCTTTTCGACCAGGTATTTGTAAGCAGCCTGCGCATCCATATAGAGTCCCTCTTCGGTTGGGCTACCCTGACTTCTTCCATAGCCACGGTAATCAAAAATGAAAACATTCAATCCGAGCTTGTTGAACAAATATATGACCTCAATTCTGTGGCTGATATTTCCGGCGTTCCCGTGGCAGAAGAGGATTGTTGCCCTAGATTCCCCGGCAGGAATAAACCAGCCGTTAAGTCTTATTCCATCAGAGCTTGAGAAATATACATCTTCAAATTCAAGCCCCATGTCTTTTGGCGTTAAATGTATCTTTCTTGCGGGAAAATATATTCCTTTCCTCTCATAATATTTTATATATAGGATAAGAAAAATTATAAAAGAGAATAGGGCAAGCGTTCCTAAAAGAATCCTAATAAAGTCCATCAACGAAGCTTATAGCAAATGAGAAATTTGATGTCAAAATATCTTATGCTTACTGTGGCTTTGCTCATAACTTTAGGTTTACATTAACCCTAATTTTTTCCTATGATATAAGTTGTGAAAATGATCGGGAAAACGCTCAAGCACTTTGAGATTGAAGAACTCCTAGGAAAAGGAGGGATGGGCGTTGTCTATCGTGCTCGCGATACTCGGTTGAAAAGGCCAGTCGCACTAAAGGTCCTAAAATCAGATTTAGTATCGAACCGCGACAGGCAGCGACGCTTTTTACAAGAAGCGCGGGCAGCTTCTGCTGTCACTCACCCTGGAATCGCTCAGATCTATGATGTTGATGAAGTCGATGACACAACCTTCATCGCCATGGAGTTTATCGAGGGAGAGACTGTTAGCCAGTTGATCACAAAACGTGAACTGGATTTGTTAGGGTCAGTTGAAATCGCTCTTCAGGTTGCCGAGGGTTTAAGCAGGGCGCATGAAGCCAATATAGTTCACCGAGACATCAAATCTGACAACATCATGGTCACCAGAGATGGGCATGCGAAATTGCTCGACTTCGGGTTGGCGAAATTGCTCGACCCAGTACTGGAAGGCAAGGGAGAGGAAAGCAGTAGAGAGCTGAGGCAGGCGGAAACGCTTTCTCAAACCAGGGCAGGTACTTTGTTGGGTACCATAGCCTACATGAGCCCTGAGCAGGCCCGAGGCCAGAAGGTCAGCCAAACCAGTGATGTGTTCTCTCTGGGAATAGTCATCTATGAAATGGTAACGGGCAAACTTCCGTTCGAGAGAGAGACTCCACTCGATACTCTTCATGCCATTGGTTTTGAAGAAGTGCGCCCTGTTACTCTAGTGAGACAAAACCTCCCCCCAGAGCTCAACCGGATTATATCAAGATGTTTACGCAAAAGACCAAAAGACAGATATCCAGATGCACGCCCCCTTGCAGCAGACTTAAAGAACTTGAAAAGGGATATTGAATCGGGGATTCACCGCTCCGAACCGATCATAGGAAAGATTGGTCAATTTTTCGAATCGATCAAATCATCGATGCCCTTCGGCGTCATAGGAATAGCAGTCGCTGTTGGCGCTTTGGTCGTGGTGGGATTCCTGTTGCTTACGGAAAAAGAAACGGGGCCGATCATTGCGCTGGCGATTTTCGGTTTTATTTTCTACCGCTATATCCGGAATAGAAAAAACAGGATGCTGAAGCGTTTTACCAAAGAAATCCGTAAATTTCCCGAGGTTCAAGCGATTATCGTGCGAGGAGATCAGGTTACGGTTGTCGTTGATCAAGCCAAGGCAAAGCTTTATCTGCGGGTTAACAGCCTCGTCGATTTAGTGAACAAGAAATTATACTTTGGCAGCAACGTCGAAGCTTCTGTTCGCGACGACCTCTCCTCTGCTGAATTCCAGAGAATGCTTAGAGAGCCACGGGTTGTCTACGTACGAGATGATGTAATCCTGAAGTCAGATTCAGAGTTAGCGAAAGAAGAAGATACGACAACATCGGCCGGTGAACAATAGGCAATTTTAGCAGGAATTTCTTTCTGCTAAGTATTCGATAAAATTTCTGGAGAAAATGCCGGAGCTGCAATAAATCCGGTGAAGGATAGGCAAATTAACAACTTCACACTGAAGAATATTTTCTCCCAATCAAAGCTTTTTTTTATCCTGTGTTTTTGTCTGCCTTTTATTCTTTTTATCTCTACTATGCCGGGTCAAACAGGGGGAAAGATGCAAGAATCCAAGCCTACGCTTCCCAAGACTATCAGAGCCTGGACAAGGCCAGATTCTCCTCAACTCGTCACTGCCAAGAGTATATTTGATTACATGGACGGTGCTGGAGAACTCTATATCGGCTACCGCTTTGACCACCTTGAATCCTACGAGTACAAGGCTAAAGACCTGAATAACATCCTGGTTGAGGTCTATTTCATGAAAACATCAGACGATGCTTTTGGCCTGCTTTCCCTGGATTGGGAAGGTGAACCATTGAATTTGGCGGGCGAACCCGCGCAGATTGCGGGCAAACCAGTACGTTCCGGCAAATCGCCACAGTCAAAAGCAGCACCTGAAAGCTCCTCCTGGCCTAGGGCCCTATACGGCGAAGGACTGCTGCGGCTCTGGTCGGATACTGTCTATGCCAGGATTATGGCCCACCAGGAAACTCCAGAATCAAAGGAGGCTGTTCTGGCACTGGGTCGCTCCATCATCAAGGACCGCGAGAATCCTCCCCCGCCGAAACTACTACAAAAACTCCCGGACACTTTCCCTGAGGACTGGGTGCTTGGCAAGGAAAGAACAAGCTACTTCCGCTCACATCTTGTCCTGAATTCTATATACTATCTCGGGCAGGAAAACATGCTTAACCTGGATCTTAGCTCAGAGGCAATCGCTTCGCCCTATGAAAAGAAAGACTCAGAGGGAATAAAACGCATACATTTTCTTTTAGTAAAATATTCTGATCATAAGCGGGCTCGCCAGGCGCTCGGCCATTTCCATAATGTCTATCTTCCCGAGCATCCTATTTTCCTCCAGTCTGATTCTTCAGGAGAAATATCGAATATGTTTCTAATCGAGGACGGCTGGCTGGGTTACAAGATCAAGGATGAAACTATAGCCTTTATTTTTGAATGTCCTGACCAGAAGACTGCAAGGACAATCATTAATCAAATATGAAAGCATTTAATCCATAAGGAGGTATTGCATGCCGCAAAGAAAATCATTGACTCGAAGAGATTTTATCCGAGGAACCCTGGGTGCAACCGTGGGCACGTCCCTGATAGGTACAAAGTGGTTGACCGCAGGAGGAAAGGCAACCGGCTCAAGCTTGGTAACCATTGTCCGCGATAAAGGTGCTATGGACGCCAGCAACAATGTCAACACCAAAGTCTTGAAGACCATGCTTGACCAGACCTTGACCAAATTGACAGGTAAGAAGACTACCAAGGATGCCTGGTTAACCCTCGTCAAACCTGAAGACACCATCGGCCTGGTCCCCACGCCACACCTCAATCCCACTCACCAGGAAGTGGTTGATGTCGTCAAGAGTTCACTCATCGACGCGGGAATTCCGGAAAATAAAATTCTGAATGCTCAGGGTGGACCTGACAAACCCAAAGCCTGCACAGCCCTGATAGGACTCCCCGCACTCAAAGCCCACTGGCTAACAGGAATAGGGACGGTGATGAAAATCTATATTCTCTACTCAGGAAAGCCCAGCAACTACCATGATCAAAACAATTCCAAGCTAGGAGAGATATGGAACCTGCCGTTCGTCAAGGGAAAGACTCGCCTCGTGCTCGTCGATGCGCTTCATCCTCTCTGCGATAAAGGACCCCAGGTGAATCCCCGGTACAAATGGGCTTATAACGGCTTGATTGCTGGAACAGATCCTGTAGCTTTGGATACGGTCTGTCTGCGCATCATCACTGAAAAAAGGAAGGAATTAAGAGGAGAGCCTTGGCCTCTCAGTCCTCCCCCGCTCTGTGTAGAAGCGGCAGATAAGGTCTACGGTCTGGGCACGAGCAACTGGGACAAGATCAAAGTCGAGATCTCCGGCTGGAAAGAAGGTTTGCTCTTAGGCTAAATCCTCTTTCTTCACATTTGTCACCCATAGAGGACAGAGAAAAGCCTTCTAATTCAGAAATACCCTGAAGTTTTCTGGCACGTTTATTGCACAGAAGTTATTCGGAAAGAAAAGTTGCACGGTTAAGTAAAAAGGAGGCTATTATGAAGAAGTTCTGGGTGATATTATTGATCTTGGTTTTTATCTCCTGTGTCAAGCAAATCATTAGACAAGAGGCGACATTTCTAAACAACTATACTTTTGAGCAGGTCTGGAACGCATCAATTAAGGCCATTAATGATATTGAGTTTATCGTAGATAGCATGGACAAAGACGCAGGATTCATTGCAGCTGAAAGAGCAAGGCATCTTTTTGAAAAAGCTTCACCAAGGCTATCAGTCATGATCAGAGAAGTAGGTGGAAAAGTCTATGTTGATTGTAAGGTCCTTAAGAAAGACCAGTTTATTGATATAGGAGGGACCGGGAAAAAGGCGGTCCGCAAGTTTATGATAGCCTTGAATCAGAACCTCAATATGTAATTTCAGACTTAGGTGGAGGTTTAAGGGGACCTCCTTTAAAGTACCATACGTGTCTATAGTTTAGCAGAAGTCCCCCAGCTTATTATCAGAATCGTCTGCGCGGCAATTTATCCTTCTTGTTGATTGGATTTGCATCCATGGCCCACATGCCGCGACCGTGGGTGGCAATCACGCCCAAGGGGATTTGGGGCTTGCACAAAATGACAGGCAAAGAAGTCATTTCCCCTGTTTTTTCAATGGTTTTCACCAATTAAGCCTTTAAGTCGTGTTCCATAATTTTCAGCGTTTTTAAGTAAAAACTGGCACGTAGCTGACACACGGGGATAAGTCTATATTCATTTTAATTTGACACTCCTCTCATAAATTATTATGCTATTGCCAAGTAAGCTGAGGGGAATAATGGCTAATAAATGCCCTGAATGTCATTTTGTCAATCCAGAGGGCAGCAGTTTTTGCGGAAAGTGTGCGGCACCCCTCCCATCACCTGAGGAAGTCTCTGATTCTCCAACCCGGGCCCGAGTAACAGCCCCAGATAAATTAACCAGAGGAACTACTTTTGCTTCCAGGTACGAAATTATAGAAGAACTGGGTGAAGGTGGTATGGGGAAAGTCTTTAGAGTAGAAGATAAGAAGATACATGAGGAAATTGCTCTTAAGGTCTTAAGCCCTGAAATTGTAGCTGATAAGATAACGATTACGCGGTTCCGGAACGAATTGAAATTAGCCCGCAAGATTGCTCACAAGAATGTATGCCGCATGTATGACTTCAATGAAGAGAAAACAACTCACTATATCTCGATGGAATATGTGCCTGGCGAAGATTTAAAAAGCATGATCAGGATGACAAAACAGTTGAGCGTAGGAACAGCGATTAGTACTGTCAAACAGATATGTGAGGGATTGGCTGAAGCCCATAGGTTGGGAGTCGTGCACCGTGATCTAAAGCCGAGTAACATCATGATCGATAAGGATGGGAACGTACGCATTATGGATTTTGGGATAGCTAGATCTCTTGAAGTAAAAGGGATAACAGGTGCAGGAGTGATGATTGGGACACCTGAGTACATGTCCCCCGAGCAGGTGGAGGGGAAGGAAACAGACCAGCGTTCTGATATTTACTCCTTAGGAGTGATTCTTTATGAAATGATAACAGGGAGGCTCCCTTTTGAAGGAGATACACCTTTAAACATCGCCTTGAAGCACAAGACAGAAGAACCTTTAGAGCCGAGGAAATTTAATGCACAAATCCCTGAAAATCTCAGCCGAGTGATATTGAGATGTATGGAGAAGGATAGAGAGAAGAGGTATCAGAGAGTTGAGGAGCTGCTTTCTGAATTAAGCAAGATAGAGAAAGGAATTCCTACCGCAGAGAGAATGATTCCCAAGAGAAAGCCTAAGAAAGAAAAAATTGGTGAAAATAAGTGGAAGAGAGCTATTATTTACGGGAGTATGGCTATCATCATAATTTTGCTTATGGGGGGAGGAATCTATCTATTCAAAGGGGGCCGGGAGGCTATAGATTCCATTGCAGTGCTCCCGCTAGATAATCTATCTGGTAACCCTGAGCAGGAATACTTTGCTGATGGAATGACCGAAGCATTGATTAGAGAACTGACCAAGATAAAAGCCTTTCAGCGAGTGATTTCGCGGACATCGGTGATGCTTTACAAGGAAACCGATAAGTCACTGCCAGAGATTGGCAGTGAATTGAACGTGGACGCGATTGTAGAAGGATCTGTGCTCCTTATTGGGGAGCGGGTGCGAATAACAACCCAGCTTATAGAAGCGAGGACGGACCAGCCTATGTGGACTGATAGCTACGAGCGCGATCTGCGCGATATCTTGACATTACAAAGAGAGCTGGCCAGGGCCATTGCCAAAGAGATAAAGATAGCGGTGACACCAGAGGAGCAGGTGCGTCTTGCAGAGGCCAGCCCAGTTAACCCTGAGGCTTATCAGCTCTATCTGAAGGGCCGATACGTCTGGAACAAAAGAACAAGAGATGATTTGGAGAAGGCACTCGTGTATTTCGAGAGGGCAATCGAAAAGGATCCCAATTACGCCCTGGCATATACAGGATTAGCTGACACTTATAACCTCCTTCCAGGGTATGCTGATTTCCCACCAACAGAGGCATATTCGAAGGGGAAAGAAGCGGCACAGAAAGCATTGGCGATTGATGATAAGCTTGCCGAAGCTCACACTTCACTAGCAAATGTAACGAAATACTACAGGGACTGGATAAGCACGGAGAAGGGATATAAGAGGGCTATAGAGCTTAGCCCTAACTATGCGACAGCTCACCATTGGTATGCCTACGATCTAATGTTAATGGGGCGGTTTGACGAATCTATGGCAGAGATCAATCTGGCCCAGGAGCTCGACCCTTATTCGCTCATCATAAACGCCAATGTAGGGTTTATTTTGTATCATGCGCGCCGTTACGATCAGGCTATAGAACATTATCGGAATAGACTCGAGATGGACCCGAGTTTCTGGCTGCTTCACATGTACCTCGGGAGGGCTCTTGTGCAGATTGAGAAATATGAGGAAGCTATCGTAGAGTTTCAAGAAGCGATAAACCTTTCCGGAAGAATAGCAGAGAACTTAAGTGCGCTCTGCTATGGCTATGCAATTTCAGGTAGAAGAGGCGAGGCCATGAAGATACTCAGTGAGTTGAACCAGCTATCTATGCAGGAGTACGTCTCTCCGTATCTAATAGCAATAATTTATGTTGGACTAGGCCTGAGTGATCAAGCATTCGAATGGTTATATAAGGCCGTTGAAAATCCCGATATATTGCTGGTTCATATCAAGGTGGATCCAATCTTTGATAGCATCCGTCCAGACCCAAGATTCAAAGAACTCTTAAAAAAAGTTGGCTTAAATTAATAATCAGCATAACCAAGAAAAAGTTAGGAAAGCCAAAGCCATCAAGCATTACCAGAAATTCCTCGGCCTCTGGAAAGACGCTGATCCTGGTATTCCTGAAGTCGAGGATGCAGAGAAAAGGCTGGCTGGGCTGAAGAGTAAGTAATTTTCCTGTTTAACTAAATACTGTATTGTCGTTCTTAAATTCCTCCCTTATTAATCTAACGTGATAGACATTCCTATGAATCGGCGCAATGTACTGGACTGACCAACACGAGCTTTAACAAGAGGTATCAAGTCAAGTTCGGCTTAATGATGGAGAGTTTACTTTTCAGCCTCCTTTGGCTAACAGTAAGAAGACAGTAAAATTTTCCTATCTAATCACTACTTGCAGGAACTTTAGTTCTTCTTCTCCTCCAGACTGCAAGGAATAGTAATCCTGCGATGAGTGGAATCAATCCAACCCAAACGAGTGAAAAAATCTCATAACTGAGTGTCTCGTATTCACCTGTAAAAACATGCACGCCCACAAATACAATAACAATCAAGCCAAATATTGAAAAAAAGAAACCTGCAACAGCCTTTCTTCGTAAGGCAATGACAAGGAATACCAAACAGAGGTAGAGGAAGCGGGCAACGATGCCACCTCCACCGGTAACTATCCCGTATATTAGATTTCCTAAAGCATTTATCAGTACCAAGATAAGAGCAATGATACTCATCCACGTTGTTGTTCTGTCTTTTGGTTTGTCATTCATTTTTCCCCTCCTTCGGCTTAAGCTCATAACCGAGTTGCTGCATCCAACCCCACGAATCGAATTCTTGCCAAGCCTCTACAATTTTGCCGTCTTCAAATCGGAATATGATTAGCCAACTGACCTCTAACTTCTTCCCCGTGGGAGGGAATCCTTGAAATTCTTGTGTATGAGTGGCTATATCAACTCCTCTTAATATCACCTTATCATCCACTGCCACGATATCTTTTATTTCGTAAACGGTGTCTGGAAAAGCCTGAAATGTCTGGAGTGCTATTTCAAGGTTTTGTTCTTTAGTCAATGGAGTACCCGTATTCGAGGGAAAGTACAAACGGTAGTCTGGAGCACACACCTCAAAGCCTTTTTCGATATTTCCTTTTCCTAACTCCTCATACAATTGGAGCACAAGTGCTTTATTCTGCTCCTCAACCGCTGCCTGGGCTTTGAACGCTTCAAGCTCTGCCATTGCTTCCTTGTCCTGGCAGCCGACCATAAAGCATAAAATCAGAGCCAAAGGTAGAATCATACAGAGTTTTTTCATTAGACTCTTCCTTCAAATGAGAATTGATATTTAAAAGAAAGCTTTGTCAGTTACTCCTTTTTTAGTGGTGGAGAAACCAGAGTTTCATCACTCCATATCTCAATAATTATTTTCCATGAACCGTCGGGCTGTTTTTTGAGAATTTCTAGCCAGTTACCGTTAAGCGTACGTGACTCCCCTCCAGCCCTAGGAGCTAGGATACTTTTCCAAGCTCCACGAGCAAATGCTAAGTCACCTGACACTTCAACATCTTCAAGCACATCTTCTTCCTCATAGGTAAACTCATCGAATTCCTGTTTAAAGCTACCACGAATAGCTTCTTTTCCAATCACTGGAGGTTGGTTCGCTGGTATCCTTAACGAATTATCTGCGTAAAGTGACAAAAGCTTGTCAATATCATTAGCGTTATATGCCACTTCCCACTCTTCACATAAATCTTTAATGGCTTCAATGTCAGCCTCGACATCTACCGCAGGTTCTTCAGCCACCTCTTCACCCTGCTGGAAGCTGAAAGTAAAACAAAGTAGAAAAACCAAAGGAATGATTGTTAGTAGTTTTTTCATTTTTCCCTCCCGCTTTGTGATGCATAAATTAGATATCAATTGACAATGCCTGTCAAGTTAAGTGGAGGTCATTCCAATATGCCACCACATCTCTTAACCATACCCCCTTAGCAGTCTAACGTGATAGACACTCCCATAGATCGGGGCATATCTAATAAACTCTAACTGAATACACCAAACACTTATATATACACTCCCATAATAAGCCTCATAGATCCTATCTAAGAGCCTTTCTAAATCCTGTGAGTGATATTATCGGGGCAATTGCTTATATATATGAATAACTCCCTCAATTCAGTTTACCCAGATAAATCCTTCTTCTCCTACCCCAAATCCATCTCACATATTATTATGCATCTATATATACACCCCAAAAGGTTATTACCCTTCCCTTGTATCTCTCAAATAAAAACATTATGAAAGGTAGTCTACTCTTCTCTCATCTCATAACTCATCATTACCCCGTTCATTATATATATGCTCAAAAAGGTTATTGCTTGGCTTCTCTACGCAGATAAAAATAGATAAACTAATTATATAGGCAAAAAGGTAGGCTCTGTCCTCATATCGTTGCCACAAAAAAAACATATGATCTGTTTCTCCATCGTGCATATTCTAGTTTACATAATACATCTTACTCGACCCATGCCAACAGGGTTAGGAATAGGCAAATAAGCAAGTGGGATATTATTCAGGAAAGTTGCCCCATTTCTATCTATTTTTCTATATATATGTACCCCTATTGTCCCAAAATAGGGTAAAAAACAGGGTGTAAATCCCATCTATTATGGCTCTTTTAATTCTATATATATATAAATCCCCCATTTAACCCATGCAGACTTGACCTATTAGTCCTTATTAATCCTTTACCCCTCCCCCTCTCTCCCTCTCTCTCAGGTTAAGCGAAGGACTGGCTCTTGTACTGCATGGTAGGGGCTGGCTTTCCTTGTGTATGCAGAGTGATTCCCCTTTGATTACCCAGGTCATATATAAGACACCCGTTACCCCCAATGAGCTAATCAGTGTGAAATAACCTCTGTTCAAATACACAATACCTAACAAAGCATTTGCGTATCCAATTTGACACTTCTCTCATTAATTGTTATTCTTTTGCCGAATAAATAAGGGGAACAATGGGAATAAAATGCCCTAAGTGTCAGGCCGATATCTCGGATGATTCCATCTTTTGCAGTAAATGCGGGATGAGCATTAAGCCTTCGGATGAAATCTTCATCTCACAGACCAGGACCATCCTGAAACCTATGGAGGAACTACTTCCCGGTTCTACACTGGTCGGCAAATATAAGATCATTGAAGTATCAGGCAGAGGGGGAATGGGCATTGTCTATAAAGCCGAGGATACCAAGCTTAAACGCAGCGTTGCCCTCAAGTTCCTGCCTCCTGAATTGATCCAGGATGAAGAAATCAAAGAACGGTTTGTTCTCGAGGCTCAAACTGCAGCAGCCCTTTCTCATCCCAATATTTGCACTATCCATGAAATCGACGAAGAGGAAGGAAAATCCTTCATCTCCATGGAATATGTTGAGGGGCAGAGCTTAAAGTCAAAAATAGATAAAGGCCCGTTGGAAATTGACGACGCCCTGAATATTTCCATGCAGGTAGCAGAAGGGCTTGAGGAAGCTCATAAGAAAGGCATTATCCACAGAGACATTAAGAGCGCCAACATCATGGTCACAGAGAAAGGGCAGGCTAAGGTCATGGACTTCGGTTTGGCCAAGGTAAAGGGGGCAACTTTATTGACAAGAGAGGGGACAACTCTGGGAACAGTGGCCTACATGTCTCCTGAACAGGCCAAAGGGCAAGAAGTAGATCACCGCTCGGACATCTGGTCATTGGGCGTGGTTATGTATGAGATGCTTTCCGGTCAGTTGCCGTTCAAAGGGGATAGAGAGGCATCGATTCTTTATTCTGTTGTGCATGAGGAACCAAAACCTCTCAAAGAAATAAAGCGCGATCTTCCCCTAGAATTGCAGCAAATCATAACTCGTGCCCTAAAGAAAAAGCCAGAATCCCGCTATGCATCAGCAGCCGAAATGTTAAAAGATCTGAAGAAATATCAGGATATTCTACAAGCAGAGGAATTGGGAGCATTAAACCTGCGCACACTCCTTCGTCGCATCCGCAAGCCAAGGGTTGTGATCCCTGCCCTCATTGTAATCCTTGCTATCGCTCTTATAGCTGTCTGGTTCTTCAACCGTCAGGCCAAAATCCGCTGGGCCAGGGAAGAAGCTCTTCCAGAGATCGAGCGGCTCGTTGAAGAAAAATGGAGGGATTTAACCGATCCTTACAGGCTTGCTGGAGAGGCGGAGGACTACATTCCGAATGATCCCAAGCTTATCGAGCTCATCTCAAGATGTTCTTTTAACATAAACATCACAACAGAGCCTCCAGGGGCAGATATTTATATGAAAGAATACGATACTCCAGACAATGAGTGGGAATATCTGGGAGTTTCGCCTATCGAAGACATCAGATCACCTATCGGAATCTTCAGATGGAAGATGGAAAAGGAAGGCTATGAGACAGTCTTGGCTGCATCTTCCACATGGGACATAGCTCTAGTACCAAAAAATCAGTTAATTCCCTATGACCTCTTGAGAGTGCTGGATGAGAAAGGAAGCATCCCAGAGGGCATGGTGCGGGTAAAAGGTGCGGAAACTGGTATAGGGGAATTCGATGATTTCTATATAGACAGGTATGAAGTCACGAATAAACAATACAAAGAATTCATAGACAATGGTGGATACAGGAACAGGGAATATTGGAAACAGGAATTTATCAAGGATGGAAGGGTCCTGACATGGGAAGAAGCCATGGCAGAATTTGTGGATCAAACAGGCAGGCCTGGTCCTTCCACATGGCAAGCTGGGGATTATCCTGAGGGACAGGACGATTATCCAGTTTCAGGCATCAGCTGGTACGAAGCAGAAGCATACGCAGAGTTCTCGGGTAAAAGTCTGCCCACAGCATATCATTGGGGTATTGCCAAAGGTGAATATACTCCTATGATCATGTGGTTTCAACTCGGAGGTTTCGCAATTCTTGCTCCTTTCAGTAATTTTCAAGGTAAAGGCCCTGTTCCGGTGGGGAGTCTTCAAGGCCTAACGCCCTACGGAGCCTATGATATGGCGGGCAATGTGAGAGAATGGTGCTGGAACGAAACCCAACGTGGAAGATTAATCAGAGGCGGTGCCTGGAACGATAATACTTATATGTTCCATTATTTGAGTCAAGCTCCTCCCTTTAACCGTTCTTCTAAAAACGGATTCCGGTGTGCTCTCTATCCTGAGCCAGAGAAAATCCCCGAATCAGCGTTTAGTTTTTTAGAGTTTGGTGAAACTATGGATTTTTATAAAGAAAAGCCAGTTTCGGATTCTATTTTTCAGGTTTACAAAGAGCAATTTTCTTACGATAAAACTGAGTTGAGCGCGCAGGTGGAATCGAGGGATGAAAGCTCTGAAGATTGGATTGAAGAGAGGATAACCTTTGATGCTCCCTATGGAGATGAACGGATAATCGCCATTCTTTTTCTTCCCAAAAACATTAAGCCACCCTATCAGACGGTCATTTATTTTCCTGGCGTACAAGCGATATTTCGGAATTCGAGTAAAGAACTTGAAAGCGATATGGAATTTATGGTTTTCCTTTCTTTTATAGTGAAAAATGGTCGGGCTGCTCTCTATCCTGTCTATAAAGGAACTATGGAACGCAGAGATAATGCTTTGACTAGAATGCTTTCCGGAGTTAATTGGGGTTCACATTTATACACTGAATACCTGATTCAATTGGTGAAAGATTTGAAAAGATGCATCGACTATCTGGAAACCCGTCAGGATATAAACAGCGACAAGCTTGCCTATTACGGGTTGAGTTGGGGAGGATGGCTCGGAGCGATCATCCCTGCGGTGGAGGAACGTCTCGAAGCAAGCGTTTTAGTGGGAGGAGGCTTAATCCCTAGAGTTTTTCGTCCTGAAGCACATCCAATTAATTATGTGACCCAAGTAAAAACTCCAACCTTGATGATAAACGGTAGATACGACACGCCCTTTCCTTATGAGACATCAATAAAGCCTATGTTTGATCTTTTAGGGACTCCTAATGAACACAAGGAACTGAAGTTATACGAAACTGACCATATCCCCCCCCGGAACGAATTCATCAGGGAAACCCTGGCCTGGCTCGACCGCTACTTAGGCCCTGTGGATAGATAACAATTTCTGATGAAAGAAGAACTAAGGAGCCAAAGCAATAGAGCATTATGAGAAGTTCCTCGACCTCTGGAAAGACGCTGATCGTGGCATCGCTGAGGCTGAGGATGCAAAGAAGAGGCTGGCTGGATTGAAAAGTCAGTAATTTTCTATCATTCTGACTTAAATTCTCATTTACATTTCACTTAACCCATATCCCGCCAGACACCTTTTTGACATAGATTATCTCCTCTTAAATACAGGCCATAAAATAAAGCATATATAGCTAATATTGACATCAATTTTTTCATGTGATATTGGTTTGTCATCAGTCAGGAGGGATAAAAATGAATCCCAAAGGGAAAAAATTCTTAGCACTGTTTCTTATCTTCTATTTAATGATGCTTCCAACAAGTCTGTATGCTAAAAAGCGAGGAGCTAAGATCCTAGTCACAAAAAAGGACGGTCAACAAATACAAGGGGAATTAATAACAGTTAAACCGAATTCACTTCTTCTTTTGGATACGGAAGGAAAAGATGTGTCTGTTGATATTGCGGATATTAAGGTTATTGAAATTGTGAAGAAATTAATGGAAAAAGCTGGATTAGGAGCTGGGATTGGAGCATTAATCGGAATAACCGTAGGAACGTTGATTTGGTCGTCAAGTGAGTTTGCTGAAGAAGAAGAAATGAGTTTTACTTCGAGTTTAATTCTTGGCACATTAGTAGGTATACTTCCTGGAGCATTAGTGGGGGGAATAATTGGTGTAGCTGCTGGTCCAGGTAAAAGAACATTCCAAAT
>JABAOF010004711.1_pt2 | contig 15760 bp, 17 predicted proteins | sample 7062171 | NCBI WGS metagenome assembly JABAOF01 (sample SAMN14538628, study PRJNA623070) | marine sediment metagenome | biome: marine biome [ENVO:00000428]; feature: marine pelagic biome [ENVO:01000023]; material: deep marine sediment [ENVO:00002113] | place: India: Gulf of Khambhat ...
CTCGTCCCCGGAGATCCTTTGATCGCCACTACTCATGTAGACTTGAGGATTCGGGCAGAGAAGCAAGGAATCAAAACCCGCGTAGTTCACGGCGCTTCCATCATCTCAGCCGTCATCGGGCTATCTGGCCTACAGAACTACAAATATGGAAGAAGTGTGACTATCCCCTTTGCACAACAAAGGTTCACTCCCGAGACGCCGTACGACGTCATAACAGGAAACAAGAAACTGGGACTCCACACCCTCTGCTTCTTGGACATTGACGCTGAGGCAGAGAAGTACATGACGATCCAAGAAGCACTACGAACACTTCAGATCTTAGAAGAACGACGGAAGGAAAATGTAGTCACTGTTGATACACTAGTTGTCGGCATCGCTCGCGCTGGCTCGCAAATCCCAACCATCAAAGCTGACTACGCCCCAGCCCTGATGAAATATGACTTCGGCCCCCCACCACACGCTTTGATTCTTCCTGGAAAACTTCACTTCATGGAAGCCGAAGCCCTCGTGATATTGGCACGTGGACCAGCAGAAATACGACACATGGCCCAATGACGTTCGAAGAACTAGTTTCAAACCCCATGCGCCCGCAGGCTGGACTCCCGCTTGAGGATCCCCGTGAGACACCCGATTCCGCCTGCTGCTTTATGAAGTTCGCTTACCTCCACGGTTTCACATTCAATGTCCATGCCTTCATAGAAAGACTGAGTTTTCGGATTATCCTTAGGCATCAAGATTCGCCGAGGGCCCAAGGTCACGAAATTGAGAGCCATCCCACGAACGGCTTCCTCCTCGTCGGGAATGAAAAAGACCGTGTATCCATGGTCTCGAAGGGCCTTGACGGCGACAGAGGGGATTCGTGCCTTCCAGCAAATGGCAAGGTCTTGGTCAACGAAACGCAAGGTCCCCATTAGGTGCATTGCTTCCGAAGACAGACCAACTCGGATAACCTCAATGCCCATCTCTTCTAGGAGACGTGCTACTTGAGCTGCGCCCTCAGCGTTAGTTCGCAGTCCTGTCCCGATGATTGCTGTGCTAGAATCAACCCAAGCGGCATCTGATCCTTCAAAGACCCCGTTCCCCCGTACGTATCGCAGAATCGGAATGCCTAATTCCGCAAGCTTTCGGGCAACGAAGCGCTCTTCACCGGCACGAACCGTAGATGCTGGTCGTGCTAAAATCGCTCCTTCCGGCGTCATGAAGAAGAGGTCGGCCACAAACATTAGGTTAGGAGGGGGCGTATCGCTTGGTTCTACATAGTACACGGTGACACCGGCATCTTGATAGGCTTTGGTTAGATTGTCATGTTGTTGCCTCGCCTGAGCAGCGTTTGGTATATCAAGCATGAGGACATTGTTGGCATCGGTGATAGCTTCGATCTCGGGGCCTGGTCGATGCGATAGAACCGCTTCAAGTTGAGCCCATTCAGAGTCTACACCACAGATGCTCCAGATTCTTCCCATCTCTTGCCGTAGCGACTCGGTTCGTGGAGACCAGCCAGCCCCACCATGAGCAGCATCTTTTGCACTTCTTGACATACACGACCCCTCGTTTGCCTATCTGTGAAGCCCACCTATTAGCTTTCAACAAGTATGAAAGCAGAAATCCGTGCGCTTTGCACTAGTGCTCTGAAGCGCTTTGTCGTATGTTTGCAGAGCTAATTTGTCTATTTGAATTTGCTTACGAATTGCTTTGCTTGGTAATCATATTCTCTGCTTTCTACATCAACTTCGAACTTCGCGTCTTTTTGAGAAAGTGTCACTTTGATGTGTCCTAGCTGGTTCTTATCTTGAAAGTGGACACAGCAATCGCTTCGTTCGGTTACTTCCAAACCCACCTCTTCAGCAAAATATTTGACTGCCTTATCCAATATCTCCTCTTGCTTCTTCTGGGTTTCAAACGAAAGCACTATCACAACTGCAACCCCAATACTAACCTAGCAGCGACGAGATTTTTATGCCTTTTCTGCGTGCGCGCGCATTTCCATTCGGACAGCGTGCACGCAAACCTGAAGTACAGAGTACAACGTAATCAGCAAAACATTTTAAAGACGGTCATGCCTATGCGCGCGTGCGATGTATGAGTGGACGGGTCATGACTATTGATAATTTACTGTCCAAGTATATCCGCAATACGGAACGCGTTTTTGCCGAAATGAGATTGTCTCACGGAGTCGCACACATAGACAGGAAGAGGGCGAGCAACATCGTCGACACGGCGAAACGCTATCTTGAAGATGCGAAATACTATCAGCAGAAGAAAAGATTTGAGACTGGACTGGCATCGGTAGCCTACTGCGAGGGGTTGCTGGACGCCTTGAGGTTGCTTGAGATAGCCGAGTTTCAATGGCCCACCCAAGAAAGGAGGATGTCAAGGACTGCGTAGGCGAGAAATACTGGAATGCCGTATACCAGAAGATGCAGATGCAAACATGATCAAGGTCGAGACCGGCTTGGCTTCAGTAGCCTGTTTCCGTGGGCTGTCAAATGGAGCAAGATTACTGGGCATTGTAGAATTTGCATGGAGATAAAGTAGTGAAGAAAGGAAAAGTTGTTTTGGCTTCTGGGACTTTCGATTTGTTCCATTTTGGCCACGTCAGATACTTGGAAGAAGCTAAGAAGGCGGGAGGGGAGCATGCGAAACTCATCGTTATCGTAGCCCGAGATAGGACTGTCGCAGATAGGAAGGGAAAGAGACCTGTGATGTCGGAAGACCAGAGAAGAGCGGTGTTGGAGGCTCTGGAGGTTGTTGACGACGCAGTTTTGGGCTACGACGAGTTCAGTATACAGAAGGCTATTGAGAAAATCAAGCCGGACGTGATTGCCGTAGGACATGATCAAGCCGACATAGAAAAGGAGGTCCGGAGAGCTGTCGCTGATATGGGGCTTGACATCCAAGTTGTGAAGATCGGAAGATTCGGAGAGAATGAGTTGGACAGTTCCTCGGAAATTAAGAGAAAAATCATCGAATCATTTGACAGATAAAAGCAATCAAGACTGCGTCCTAGGCTAGGGCAAGATCAAGATTTCTACCTTCACCTTGGTGCCGTCCTTCAGTTCGAGGTTTGAACGCAAGAACTTCTCAGCGATTATCTCAATCACTGAGGCGTCATAGTGACTGCGCAAAGCACTGATGACTGCGCCCTTCGCCCTATTGTTGATGATTGTGGGGTAGCACCGCACTGGACCGAAGGTTCTGGACTCGTTTTCGAAGCCCTCTAGTTCTATTGCTGGATAGGATTCAAGTTCTGATCGCGTCTTCATGTCATATTCGCTTGTCAACTTCAGATTGAGAGTCCCAGGATAAGGGTCAAACCCCAGTTTCTCGATGAACTGTCTGCGATATCCATCGCGAGTTACGTAGTAGGCGCCTTCACCTAATCCAGTGAACAACACACCCTCCAAGGTAACGGAGGGAGGATAAGCAGCCTCGAAAACTAGCTGTAAATTAGAGTAGAGCTTCTTCAACTCAGTCACGCCTCTCTCACTGATTCGAATCAGACAGCCTTCCGGCGTGATGGTTCGGTTGATCCAATCCTCATTCTCCAGCTCAATAAGATGCCGAGAGGCAGTCTGCTGCGAGACGCCCATCTTCTCCGCCAGATACTCTGTCGAGATTTTCACGGTGCGACTGCGAGCACCAAGCTCCGCCAATTTGTAGAGCGTAAAGTAGCGTTTCCATGAGCGAGCATTGATGTCCTTAGAGTTCATCGTAGTTCCCTATTCGAATGGGCCCATTGATGAAGGGTATGTGCCGGCTATATAAGCACCGCGAATCTGCTCACAGCTGCTCAAATCAAACAGAAATGAATCTGCAGTCCGCTAGAATTGGGGATTATTCACAACGATCTCCACTCAGCGTTCCCTTGGGCGCTGATAAAACGACCTCTTGACGCATACAATGTAGCGTTAGGAAAAGTGGTCGCCCTCTACTCAACAGGTACCCAAACCACAATATCTCAAGGATTCGTACTCTCGAAACCTTGGTTAGTCACAGTGGTTTGTTTTGATATTACGGTCCATGTTTTTGATGAGTTGCTTCAACAGGTGCATCTGCCGTATGTAGACTTTTTTGCTCAAATGGTTCTCCTTCCGAGTAGGGAGGAGTGGGACACCTTTTCGCACAAAATAGTTATGAAGAGACAATCAATATTCGAGATACACTTGAAGGCGTTGATAGGTTGGGATTCGCAGGTCCCTTGCCCGCACTTGCAACCACTTTGCATGCATGGACTCTCCCTTCCCTCAGAATAGTATAAAAAGAATTCCGTCGCCGTTCCCTCATGCATGCAACTAGAAGAAAGACAATTACTAATCTAGAAGATTTTTTCTCAAATTTTTAGTACTACTTGATCTGACGTATTAGATGTCAAAGAAGGGAGAAAGGAGGTGATAGATTGCTCAAGAAGAAGTTCTTGATCGCCATAATAGCCGCAACGCTGATGTATGCCATTCTCGCTGTCTCGTTCGTCCACGCTACTTTGACCAATCTCTTGGCGCCGAGTCTTCTGGCGTCGAGATTGGTAGTGATGAATCACCCGATGCCGCCAGGAACCTTCGAGGCTAGCATCTATGGTGACGCATATGGCTTCTATGGGTTCCTTGAAATGTTCCAACACTTCAGCGTAAGGGGACTAGCGTGGTCAACTAGCCTTCCATCCTACCCCCCACCGACATTTGTGAATATCGCTCTCAGTGTGAAGAGCTTAGATTTCAGCAAGGGAAGCCCTTGGACGTACCACTTGTCCGTGAGTGCATTAGATGAGGCTTCGATGGGAGAGAACGGTTCTATGATGTTCTCTTTCAAATTCTCAACTGCAGAGCTCGATTTCGTCTTCTCAGACGATTATAGCACGTTAGACATCACGGGGATGCTGAGAGGTAACGTTGACTTCCATGTAGACTTTGGACCCGACCTCAGATTCGACTTCACTGGAAGACAACTGGCAATAAACGTTCACGTAGGATATAGCTAGCACTAATGGTTCGTTGACTATGAAAACTCACAAATGAACCCCAGTCACTACCTTTCTTTCTCTTCTCCACTTAACCTTGCCGAGGAAGTCCTGAATAATACATTAATCCTGTGGATGCATGCATGCGATTGCGTCAAAGAGAGGGAAACAGTCACCGCGCATCGTGTGCCGACGCGGTAAGCAGGATAAGCAAATCGCAAACTATCACCGGCATCGGAACCTCATCAAACGGGCGATGAACAAGATGGCCGCGTCATCAGCTAGGGAGCAACTTGTCCCCAGTGCTGGCCGATGATGGCGATGTCCCTGATGTCGACGCGCCCATCACAGGTGATGTCAGCCTGTCGGTTGTATCCAGGGTGGCTGCACGTGTAGCCGTAGGACTTGCCGGCGATGGACAGGTCGTAGATGTCTACATCGCTGTCGCCGTCAATGTCACCTGCGATTTTAGGCGGTCCCCACGGCTCAACGAGTGGATATCGATCTTCATTGTCCCCATCGATCTCGTAGGCACTGTCCCAGACGCCATCGCTACCGAGCACATCTTGGTATTCCCCGTGGTAGTCGTCCACAACGGAGGGATACCGAACGGCATAGTCGCTCCAGTAGTTCCCACCAGCCGGATACCCGGTATCCCAAGTGCATAGCGAATTCGCATCCACGTGGTTAGTGTTGTCTGCGAAGTTGTTGTGAAATACGATGATGCCTACGCACTCAGAGTCAGTACAAAGTCCATACCCGTTGTCTACTATGGTGTTTTCTAAGATCTCATTATCGTCTGACCAGCACCACAGCGAAACGCCGCATCCGTTGTCTGTTATGCTGTTTCTGAGTAGAGTATTCTCACAAGCGCTCCACCCAAGATCAACGCCATAATCGTTGTGCGCTATGGTGTTTTCAGATATGAGGTTCCCCCAAAGCTCTAGTAACCCGATTCCAACGCCGTTCTGTTGCACTACGTTGGTGCGCACGACATTGTCACTGGATCCTTCAAGGTAGATGCCGTTGCCATTGTTTGTTGCTGTGTTTCTGAGGAGTGTGTTGTTCCTTGAATACTCGAGCCAGACACCAAGATTGCTGTTTGTTACGTTGTTTCCAGAGATCGTGTTGTTTGTGGAACACAAGAGTGCAATACCGTATCTGTTGTCTGTCACGTTGTTGCTGGCCACGGTTGACTCTGTAGCGAAAGCCAGGAGTATCCCGTGCTGGTTCTTAGCGAGGCTTAGCCCTTGAACGGCCATGCGCGTGCAGTTTACGAGAGCCACGTAGCCAGCATCCAGCGGCACGGGCAAGTCTTGCTGGTTCACCCAGTAGTAGATTGGTTTCCCATCGACTGTGTTCGAGGCATCCACATCATGGACAAACTCGGAAAGGCTAGGCATGTAGTCGCCTTGCTCCACGTTGAAGCTGCGTGTATTGTTCGCCATCTGATTGCTTCTGAGCCGGTTGTTTGAAGACCCCATGAGCGCAATGCCAGAGGTATTGTTTGTAACACTGTTCCCAAAGATGCTGTTGTGGTCAGAATGCTCGAGCCAGATACCCCGCCCGTTGTCTCGTATACAGTTGTTTCGAATCTCACATTCATTGGAGCCTTCCAACCTGACGCCAAAGCCTCCGTTCTGCACGGTGAAATTCTCAATGACAACATGATTCGCCAGTACTTCAATGACGGTTCCAGCTCCATTGCCATCAACAGTTGTGTTGATCGCGCCTTCGCCTCTGAGAAGAACTGGTTTTCTCACGACCGTATTTTCATGGTACGTACCGGCTCTCACTCCTATTGTGTCTCTTGATCCCACCGTGTCTAGACCTTCTTGTATCGTGTGGAAGTCCGCAGGTCCGTCATCATCTACTGTCCAAGTTCTGAACTCTCGATAGGAGTAGCAACGGTCTCTTGTTCGTCCATCAGTCCACGCTACACACGGGTAGAAATGGAGTGACCCTTCTCTAGACTGCGCCGTGAGGTCCAATCCTCTCCCGACCCATCGTCCACTAACTAGATCCGTTCCGCTCCAATCAGATGGGCGATTGAAGGGCGATTGCTTGTACTTCAGGTAACCGTCAGATTTGCACACAACGTGGAAACACCCATCAGTATGCCACGAAGTCGTTCCCTCTCCATCAACCGCCAATGACGGAAGCGTTTCATCCTCCACAGCGGAAACGAATAGAGGTTCTCCTTTTGCCCAACTTACTCCCGCGGTTCTGCTAAAGCTGTACCTGACGTCAAAGTTGCCAACAGACGAATCGTATTGAAAAGCTACCATAACAACTGCTGTTTCATATGTTGCAGCGATAGAGGGGAAACTGCAACCATTTGGAAGACCATCGACATTCGTAAGCTGAGACCAACTATTGCCAGAATCGGTGGATCGCTCCACACGGATTTCGCAAGGAGTGTTGTAGTCGGCGCCCCATTTGTACGCGATGAATATGTAACCATTGGCGTTCGTGATGCTTGTCTGGGCATGTACATTATAGTCGGGAAAGTTACCATGAAGTTTTCGAATCGACCATGTGGCCCCATGATCTGTCGACTTGGCAAACATGAGGTCTCGGTCATTGTAAGAATGCACATACTCATACGAGACGTATTGCTCATTGGCCTCACCATAAGCGTATTCAGAAGTGATGGAGGGAAATCGATCGTCACTTCCTAAGACGTTTGCCACCGGACTCCAATCCCACGCGTCGTTCACACATCGTAAGACGAAGATGTCGTGGTCGCTAGATGTCCATTCCCGCTCAACCGCCACAAAGATGTCATTCGAATAGGGATCAATGGCGATTGATGGGTGGAGCATGTTGTGTGTAGAATCGTAGCCGATGCCAAAGGTCGACCAGGTGTCACCACCATCTGTGGACTGTCGTACAAAAACGGCTGATTGGTTGACTGCCGTATACCAGTCTGCATAGGCCACATACAGATGTCCAATGTTGTCTGTGGCCATGGAGATTTCGCCATCTATGAAGTCCTCATCGAGACCTACGAGCGTTTCGTCCGTCCAGCTTGTCTCGAGAAGGGACAGTGTAGTGTTGGCGTAGACGTACTGGGAGTTCATGGTGTCGAGAGGAGTGGTTGGAGAGTTCGCGTACTCAACTGCGAATTGGCTTATTGTACCAGTGTCCGTGCTGCCCCCGTCGTAGACTTCGAGGAAATAGGATTGGTTGTACACTGTTGGCACAACGTCTTGGAACTCCGTGACATCAAGCAGTATGTTGTTTGGGCAGAAGGGATGATCCCCACCGTACACGTTGAATCTTTTCGTCTGTAAAGGAGAAGTCTGGTCTCCGATGCCGACTGTGATGGTGCATTCGGCTCGCTTCGGATGGTCTACTCTGAAAGAGGTCACTAGTTGAGGTTCGTAGCCAGTCATGTCTCGGAAGAACATGCAATATTCTACCCGTTGTTTCATGGCTTCGTAAGAAATCCAGTAGCAACCGTCGGGAACATTCTCCCATCCCCCTACGCCCCAAGAATTGGCAATCTTGAACGCTCCGTTGCGGTATTCCCCTGCTTCTACATATCCGAGGTTATCATCATACCCGACGATGGTGTTTGCATGATTGGGGACTGCTCCGTTATAGTTATTTAGCGTCCAGAGATCATCCACCGTGAGTCCAACATACAGGCTGGCATCTACGCCGATCACCGCCAAGTGATCAGACGCCAACCAATTCTTGAGGTTGGTCAGACCTTCATCCGTATCGACCCACATGTATTCCAGACCACTGCTATTTCCGCGATATAATGAAGCCTCGCTCCACGCGGCTTCAGACGGCCAACCCGTGTGGTCACTGGGATCGTAGGGCATCTGTTCATAAGAGGATACGCCTATGGTCGCCACCACTTGTCCGGCCCAATAGGGGGCGGAGCCTCCGTCAACTCCGCCGTTGATCAAGTGATAGAGGAAATCAGGGCTGAATATTCTGTTCTGATATGCGGGAGTTGGATGTCCAAAATCCCCTCCTTCCCAATCTGCTTCAGACAAGTCCCAGTTGTGCTCACTGGCTTCTTGAAACGTCTTCGTGTAATATCCGATCGCCCATGCCGTGCAAGAGCCTTCGCCATCTTGATTTCCGATCGGTGGAAAATACGGTCCTGCCGTATGATCAACACTAGATGGAGCGTCAGTCATCTGATTAAGGATGACTTCATCGACAATGGAACTAGTCTCTCTGATCCTCATCCACTCCTCCTCTGTCGGCGGAGCTAGCCCAGTTCCATGACCAGCGACTGGCTGATTGTAGTCTTGACCGCTTTCCCAAACCCCGATTTCATGTTTCAGTCTGGCCAGCTCGTGTTCATGCATCTTGTGGCGGACAACACCGGTTTGGACCGCGTTCTTCCCTCTCTCGTTACCCGATTGATCATACGCGAATCGCAGAGTACCGAGAGAGGAATTGTCCGTCGTCCCGACACCATTGCTAGATTCGACTGTTGAAACTCCAAGCACCGAAGCCAGCAAGCCCGACAAGATTAGTATTATCAGAATTCCAGAAACCATTTTGCCCTTCAATCTAATCTTTCACAACTATTGTGCAAGTTGTATTTATCATCTGTGAAAGAATCTTCTAAGTGTGTTGGGTTTTGGCATGCCAAAGTGCGGGGGGTGGGATTCGAACCCACGAACCCCTACGGGACGAGGACCTGAACCTCGCGCCTCTGGCCCATCCCGTTTGACCTGGCTTGGCGACCCCCGCTCATCTTCTAAGATTTCTTTAAGGGTGTATACTAAGGTTTCTTTTAAACGAACGTTACCCCGACCATTCGGGATTCTCCAGCAATCACAAGGCGCCCAGGCGACTTCGCTGCGCCGTGTCCGTCTCTGACCAGCCTTGTCCCAAATGCCATTCACACACCACCTACGCTTAAAAGTGCATACCCCAACTTCACTAATGAGGGTAGACGATGGATTGGCTCCCTATTGTGAAGGAGTGCGCCCAAAGGATAAAGCGAGACGCATTGCCATTGTACAGCACCCCCAATGCCAACATAAGCTTTGGCCGAGGCGCAGGCGGAGATACGATGAAGAAAATCGATCTGGTGGCGGAAAAAGCCATAATCGACACACTAGAAGAACGTGGAGTTTCATGTGTTCTTATCAGCGAGGAGACAGGAACCAAAAAGATCGGCCGCCCACCGCACGAGTATTACCTGACAACAGACCCGATAGATGGCACGACAAACGCCTTACGGGGAATACCTTTCATAGCCACATCCATTGCGATTTCAAAAGCACCCTTCCTCCAAGAGGTGGAGACCGCCCTCGTAGCCGATCTTATTCACGACTCGATCTACACTGCTACTCGAGGAAAGGGAGCTTTCAAAGAAGAGGACGAAATAAAGCCGTCCTCCACATCATCATTGGAGAAGGCCGTCATAGGTGTCGATCTCAAGGCACTGGAAACACCGAAACTCGTCAAGCGCTTGGCCGAAGTAATGCAAAAGACCAGGCATCTAAGGCACCTGGGAGCCAACGCCCTCGAAGTTTGCTATGTCGCAGACGGTACATCAGAGGCCTTCATCGACATGCGCGGCAAACTACGCGTGACAGATGTTGCGGCCGCCTACCTAATACTGAAGGAGGCAGGGGGCATCATGGCCACCCTCGAAGGAAAGGAGGCAAACGTTCAACTAGCGCCCACACAGCGCGTCTCCTTCATCGCAGCCGCAAACAATGCAATCTACAAGGTGATTAGGAAATCCCTGTCACTCGCCTAGCCTCACAAAATCAAACATTGAAATTAGCGCACCTATTTTAACCCACGAAACCTGCAATATTCTCTCTCTTAGGAGCACCTTCAACCCATGCAGTCGATCAATCCAATAAGACCCTTTCCCGCCCTCCTCCTAGAAGTAGATTCCAAACGGGTCTTGATAGTCGCTGATCTGCACATAGGCTGGGAAGTAACTCTCACACAACGAGGAGTCCACGTCCCTTCTCAAACCCCCAAAATGCTGGACAAGATGCTCCGACTCGTCGAAAAAACCAACCCAACTGAAATCATTTTCCTAGGCGATGTGAAATACACCGTCTCCGGCATCGAGATTGAAGAATGGCGCGATATACCACACTTCTTCGAAGCGATACAGAAGAAAGTTCCTACCATTCAGGTCATTCCCGGAAACCATGACGGAAACCTGGAGGCGCTCTTACCCCAACCCGTCGAAATTCTACCGTACACCGGAACGACTCTCGGAGACGTTGGCCTCTTTCATGGACATGCATGGCCCGCGCCAGAACTACTGAAATGTCGCCGCCTCGTTACAGCACACGTTCACCCAATGGTCACGTTTCGCGATCCCATGGGCTTCAGAATCACGAGCCAAGTTTGGGTCAAAGCGAAAGTCGATGCACGCGAACTAGCGAGATCTTTGCTGAAACATCTAGGCATTAAGAAGCATGCATGCAGCCAGCCAGAGGGGCTATTCAAGGAACGCTTCAAGGTTAAGCCGAGGGCTTCGCAGCTCTTCATGATTCCATCTTTCAATGATTTCCTGGGAGGCCGAGCAATCAACAAGAAACGCCGTGACAAAGGTGGCAAAGCAATCCCCTTCATCGGACCTATCTTACGCTCTGGAAGCGTCAGAATGGAAGATGCAGAAATCTACCTACTGGATGGAACCTTTCTTGGAACTATCAGTCAGCTAAGAAGCCTGAGCTAGGAACAGAATCTACTCAGGAAATCGTGACGGTCCAAGTATCTCGACAATCGAGTCAGAAGATGTGTACTCCCGTGGAGAATTGGTAGTCAAACGGGCTCACGTAGGGTCCGACTTTCGTCTTGTGGCAGGTTCGTTAGTCAAGAAGAGCGCCCATCCGAGAACCACACTTTAATAGGCCCCTAATCACATTCCTCTTCACCAATGACCAAATCGGAGAACAACTATGCCAGAGACTTCTGAAATCGTCACACTCAAGAACATCTGTAAGAAGGCTGAAACTGACGGACGGATAACTGGTAAAGATCTCAATCAGCTTTCGATAGCCTTCGGTTTGCGATTCACAAGAGCGTGGGAAGCATTACAGGAGAAGAGGGTGAAGAAGTACGTTTTCAAACCAAGCGGCAGGATAGTCTGGATCGTAGTCGGCAGAGAACGCGACTATTTGACTATGCCCGCCGCTGAATTTTGCTCTTGCGATGATTTCTACTTCCGCGTCATGGATGAGGAAGTTCATCTCTGTTACCATCTCATCGCACAAAAGATTGCTGCTGCATTGAAGTGGTTTGACGAATTAGAGGAAAATGACGACCTCTACAACTCGTTAACAGAGGAGTGGAGAAAGGTCACACCTTAAATATATCACAATCTCACATTAGAAAGCGGAGGAAACATTGTGGACGCAGGTGCCTACTTCACATTCCTAATCTACCTATTGTCAGTAGTCACTTTCATCACCCTCATTCTGGCTTTCCTGTATCTAATCTACAGTGGAGAAGAAAGAGCTCCTTAGCTCCAAGACCAGTTCACACCGCTCTTTTTTGATATATCACAAACATGAGTATGCCAAGGATTGCGAGGACCACCGCCAGTACCATCGTCCAAATGGAGCAAGAGCCGGTCCCCACTACTATCGGTACCGGACCGATAAAAATCACACCACCCGCCGCAACGGTTTCCCCCGAGAGCATCGTCGCTGCTACCGCTAATGTAATTCCTACCAATATCAAAATGAGCCCCACTGTGAACAGACCAAGGGGAATCGGCCAAGCGTATCGCTTCCATGCCACCGCCTTCGGTTTACGACTCCTAGAGCAGTCTGCACAAAGCCAAGCTTGCGGTTCGAAGCAGACTCCGCAAACGCGACGACTGCACTCCTGACACACATATCTGGCTTCCCGCCTACCGCATATAACACATGTCTCAACCGACATGAGGACTTCAGCCCCACCCGAAGAAATTATGGGAAAGGATTGCAGAGAGTGCTAGAAGAGCGATTAGGGCTATGGCCAAGATAAGCAACGTTTTGACGGACTCCTTGTCTGTGCCAAAGACGATGGGTAAGGGCCCTATGATTACTGCCCCTCCACCTCGGACTTTCGCTTTGCCCCTCACTGAAGAAAGAAAAAGAAGGACCACAGCAATGAAGACTATGGCAAACCCCAAAAATATAAGGGCAATTCCAGCGTTGAACAGTGATAGACTGGTCATTGGACCTCTACTTCTTCGACAATGTTTAGTAGGTAAAAGGGAAATCCGGAGTCAAATAAACATTAAGAAAGAACGGTCACTATATCTGTTAGTCTTAAGTGACACATAAAATGAGTAAAACGGGTTTCGAAGAGCTTCTTCACAGAATTTTATCCTCTCGAAAAGATCTTACACGCGAAGATCTCCTTGAGATGATTAATGAGAAGAAAGAAGCCGCGCAGAAATTCTTCACAAACGAAGCGGCGGCACGGATCGTGGCTATTGAACTGGGGGTAAAGATCGCAGACAAGCCCCTTCAACTCAATGTTCCGATCAGCGACCTTGTCTCTGGCCTTAGTGATGTAACTATTACCGGACAAGTCATTGAGATCTATCCTCCTAAATCCTTCATTCGTCAAGACCAGACGGAAGGAAGATTCGCTAGTTTGATCCTTAAAGACACGACAGGGACCTTACGAGTGGTCCTGTGGAACGACAAAACAAACCTCGTTGGAGACGAGCGAGTCAAGAGCGGCCACATCGTCAAGGTTTTGCATGGATACATGCGCAAGGGGCTAGATGGAAGATTGGAGCTGCACGTAGGGTCTCGCGGGAAACTGCAGACTCTGCCTCCAGATGCCATAGAAGGAGCCAGCTCCACAATGTTCACAAAGATCGAGGCCTTGAAGCCGAACCTACAGCACGTAAACACCTTGGCCCGAGTTGTACAGATCGGCGATACAAGACAGTTCAACAGATCAACAACCAAAATCGGACACGTATCGACCCTATTGATCAAAGACGAAACGGGATACGCCCAACTCAATCTCTGGGAAGATGCGGCACGCACCTCAAAAGAGATCAAGCCCGGAGATGCCATCTTGATTCAAGGGGCTTATACCCGGAAACGATATGGAAGACTCGGTCTGAACATCGGGAACCATGGAACCGTAATTCTGAATCCGGAGATGCCCGGTGTTGACAAGCTTCCGCCTTTTGAAGAAGAAGTGACGAAGATCGTTGAGATAAAGAAGGAGGGTGGTCCAATTACAGTGGAAGGAATCGTCGCAAGCCCTCCAACCGTGCGCGAGGTTGCTACGTCGAAAGGCGAAAAGGTTCCAGTCGCGACTTTCGACTTGAAAGATGACACGGGCACGATCAGGATCTCTGCTTGGCGAAGACTAGCGGAAATCGCAAAGGACTTGACTGCTGGCACCAAGATTCAAATCAAGAACGCGCACGCAAGAAGAGGCTTCGAGGACCAGTTAGAATTGACTTCACGCATGTTCACTTCCATAAAGAAAACCCCCAAAGCAGGGGAAATTTTATCTTAAGACCGCCTTCTTATATGCTCTTCTCATGTTGGTGACCGAAACGTACCAAAACCAGATACTCCTCCCGGTTGACGAGCTGCCAACTAAATGGTACAACATACTCCCAGATCTCCCTGAACCGCTTCCTCCACCTAAAGAGCCGAAAGAAGGTCCATCTAGAATGGATTTCCTGTCACGAACAATGACCAGAGAATGTTTGAGACAAGAATCTTCAAGCCAACGATGGGTTCCCATCCCAGACAGGATCAGAGAATTGTACATTCAAGCTGGCAGACCGAGACCGCTTTATCGTGCCAAGAGACTTGAAAAGAGATTTGGATTGAAGAAGACGAGAATATACTACAAGAGGGAAGACCTGTCGCCAACAGGTTCACACAAAACGAATACCGCACTTCCTCAAGCCTATCTCGCGGCCAAGGAAGGAAAAGATACACTAGTTACTGAAACGGGTGCCGGACAGTGGGGAACTGCACTTTCCTATGCTGCTCGATTAATGGACCTGGAGTGCGTCGTCTTCTGGGTCAAGTCAGTTTATGACTGGAAGGTCGACCGCCGAACCCTAATGAACCTTTTCGGCGCCACCGTCCACGCATCCCCCAGCAAACACACCAAAACGGGCCGTGGGGTTCTCGAAAAGACAGCGGAACATCCTGGCTCCCTAGGCATCGCGGTCTCTGAAGGGTTAGAGTACACCGAAGAGCAGGAGGGAAGAGCCTACTGCCTCGGTTCAGTCTTGAACCACGTTCTAATGCACCAATCAGTGATTGGGCTTGAGACCATCAAGCAGTTTGAATTGATTGACGATGAACCAGACCTCATCGTTGCCTGTCTCGGAGGAGGCTCCAACTTTGGAGGGATAACCCTTCCTTTCGCGGGTGAAGTCCTCAAGAAGAAGCGTGAATGCCAATTTCTTGCGTCGCAATCGTTGGCCGCGCCAAATCTTGTAAGCGGGAAGTATCGCTACGACTTTGCAGATGTTGGTGAGCACACTCCCCTTCTAAAGATGTATACTTTGGGTCACAAAACCGAAATGCCGCCTATCAAAGCGGATGGCTTACGATATCATGGCGCAGCGCCCATTGTAAGTCTGCTACGACATCACGGACTCGTGAAAGCCAAGGCGTATCCAATTGATGAAACAGCGATCTTCGAAGCCGCAAAGATCTTTCTGCAATGTGAGGGATGGCTCATAGCCCCGGAATCCAGCTATGCGGTTCGGGCCGCTATTGATGAAGCTATAAGAAATGAGAAGACTGGTAAAGAGAAGGTTATCTGCATTAATATCAGTGGACACGGGTTTCTGGATATTCCGGC
>JABAOF010008763.1_pt3 | contig 15760 bp, 10 predicted proteins | sample 7062171 | NCBI WGS metagenome assembly JABAOF01 (sample SAMN14538628, study PRJNA623070) | marine sediment metagenome | biome: marine biome [ENVO:00000428]; feature: marine pelagic biome [ENVO:01000023]; material: deep marine sediment [ENVO:00002113] | place: India: Gulf of Khambhat ...
ACCGTAAACTGGCCCGTTTGCAGTTCCGGCTCACCTGCACTTATTCGCCAGGGAAACAGCGGCTCAATCACCGTCCTCGAATATCCGCCCCGGCCAAAGGAATGCTCTCCTCCGAGGAATATCACCGCTCCCCCTTCACGCACGTATTCCACCAGAGCCTGTAACTGTTCCTGCCGCCATTGTGTGGCCGGGAACGAACCCACTATAACGCATTTATACAGCCCAAGCAGCCCTTTGGTTGAAGGAAAGCCCGCTTCAAGATTCTCATCACCTTTCTGGCGACTGCCCCGCACAATAAATCGGTCACTGCTTACGCGAAACAGCGCAGTCAGTGCCACGGACGTATCCTCGGACAGCTCCTTGTAAATCTGCCTGAAATCCCAGCCTAACTGTTGAGCAAAAAGAAGTACAGACAGAGTATTTTTACGTACCTCTATTGAAAAAATCCGCGTATTGTTAAGTTCGGAAAGCTCCCCGTCAATCGTTTCGACTCGAACGCGATAATTTTTCGTTCCCATTTCAGATGGACTTTTCATATTGAACTTCACACTTGCTCTGGAATTTATAAGGTCAACCAGTTTGGAATCTCTAGTTTCCCAATCCTGGCCGTCTTTGACTTCCACCCTCACATTCACCCGCTCTGCCCCTGTAGCAAAAGCATAGGAAGCACAGCGGGCTACAACCTCAGCTGTCACCTCAAAATCGCTTTGCTCTTCTACAACCTCCGGCGCCTCAATCCTGGTTATCGCTATATCATTCCAGGTCTCAGGGTCGCTGCCCACGCCGGCAATATAAACCGGCACTTCAGGCAGTTTAACGTTTTGCACCACTTCGTCACCGCCGTCGGTAAGCAACAGCGCGCTCATGTAGTTGGACGTATCCGGCTTATCTGCTATTGTAACCAGACATTTGCCTAAGTCGGTTTCTCGGACCTGCCCCGGCTCGACTGAGCTCGCCGAAGTCCGCACCTCACTGTCAAATTTTAGGGTATCAAAATCTATGAATGAAGACCGCAGCTCTTGCGTAAGCTTCTCAAGCAAATCACCGGCCCGCTTGCCCCGGCTGCCTTCAACTTTATCCTCGACCTCCATAGAAGAAGATGTATCCACGAGCGCAAGAACCTTTTGATTCTCGTCGGGTCTTTGCATCACGTTCCACACCGGGTCAAAATATGCTAAAATCAACAGCAGAACTATCAGTATCTTGGGTACCACTAACACCATAGCCTCTTTAGCCGAATATTGTCCTCGCTGCCGTCGATACAAAATAATCAGCCAGACCCCCAGGCCCAGAATCAATCCCGCACTGAGAACCGGATTAAGATGTGTTTGCCAGCGCAGTATTCCCATTAGCTCGCCCTCCGGTCCACAGATTTGCCAATAACGTTCCTTACCCGATGGCTGAGTCTGCTAACGGGTGACGACAATAGCCCTTTATTGCTTTCGGAAACTTCTGACGCCGTTTCTGCTTCCGGCGTTTTTTCCTGACCGGCCCGGGACATCCTTGGGGCCCCCAGCCATCCTTCTGCCAATAACGCCAGCGTTGCCAGAAGAAGCAAAAATAAAAACAGCTCTACCGACCTTGCCTGGCCCTTATGGTACTGCTCAAAGTCCACAGCCTCATCATAAGGTAAAATCTGATGTGCTATTTGACCCAGAGCCGGCACTTCCGGACCTTCGATATATTTTTCCAATCCCTCTTTCTCTGATGCACGCACCGATATACAGTATTTATTATCACCCGCCGTAACCAGGTACACTCCAGGCCTCGGAAAAGCTGGAATCTCCTGCTCTTTGCCTTTCCAGTCCATCGAATCACCTACTAAGGAAAGAACTTCGACCTCGCCGCCCTGGGCTCTGATACCGCGCGGACGCTCACCCGCCACGAGTGATATTGCCCTCTCCTGCTCGGATGACGACCCCGCCACTGCCATGCGGTGCGTAATCATCACCAATAAACCCGAAGAGGGCAGCGTGTTCCAACGCGAATTAAAGGCCGTGCCGCTGACGTAAATGTTACCCTTGCCCAGCGTTCTCTGTGCAATTACTACTTTTCCCGCACCAATTGACCCGGAGGCTGAAGAGCGGTCACCTCCCAAAGGCCCTCGCCTGCCGTCGGCAGACAATTGGTGCAGGACTCCGAGAAGCGGTGTAAACTCCGCAGAGATTACCAGCGGATAAAAAACATACGCACTGACAGATTCCAGTTTTGAATTTCCCGATGCTTCATGGATTCGATTCCAGAAGCCGGTTTCTTCGCTCAACACCTCTAATCCGACACCCCGTGCGTACACCTCGCGGTTCTTTATGCCCGCACCGAGCCAATCTGGATACTGTCCGGATAAAACCGTTCGCCCGGGTCTAACCGATGGAACAACCAGAAGATTGCCGCCATTTTCAACGTACTCCCTCAGCCAGGCCGAGTCCGCCGGGGTGGATTGCATTCGGCCCCATGTCGTAACAATCAAAATTGGTTTTTCCGCGGCTGCGGTTTGGCTCAACTGGCCCGGCAAGCTGAACTTCACAACCATACCGGTAAATTGTCCCTGCCCCGAAGGTGACAGCGCCACCGGCAGTACTCCGAATTCTTCCGGCGTACCCCCGAACAAAACCGTTGCCGTCTCTTCGCAGAATATCCCTATCCCCGCTTCATTGTCCGCCGAGAAACCATCGCCTTCGACCCACGCCTTAATCCAGTGATACCCGGTCTCATCCGGCGTCGTCTCCACCTCCACCGTCCTGGCTCTGCCCCCTTCTACTACCACGTTTTCCGTATTTTTCCTGTCCTGATTATCTACAGAGTTGACCCGGATATTGGCCACTATATCCGAGTTGTTCTGCAGTACCAAGCCGACTCTATAAGGGTGCTGAGGCAGAACCTTTTCCTCGGGAAATTGGACCGACGCTATCGCCACATTAGCTTCGTCACGGCTCTCGGACTCGACCTTGTGAAAATAGATTGTTATTGGTGCCCCCCCTGCTTTGGCCTGTGCCAAATCTCTTCCCCACTCGCTCTGTTGCAGGTCGCTGAACACATGCACCGCCCCGCTGCCCGTAGTGCTTGCACGAAGAAGCTCAAAAGCCCGTGCCAGGGCTTGGCCGGCATTTCCCGTCGCTGCCGTCGGTCTGATTTTATCAAGTGAATCCAAAAGCAATTCCGTGTCGGAAGTTAGCGAATCGGCTGCCGGTACCGCCGGCTCATCAACCGACAATAACACCGCTGCTTTCGAATCACTCTCCAGCGCCAAAAGAAATTTTCTTGCGCCTTCGGTAGCGCATTCAAGTTTGCTCTTATCAACATCATAGCTGCTAAGCTCGCTCATTGACGCGGAGTTGTCCACTATTGCTACCACCGAAATCTTACCGCCCAAACCAACCGATGTCACAAATTCGGGTCGCGATAAAGCTAACAGTATAAATGCAATCAACAAAATCCGCATCAGAAGCAAAAGCCACTGCCGTATCTTGCGATGCGAGTTCAGCTTTGGGTCTGTCCGGTGAAAGAACATCAAAGTCGAGAATACCACCGTCCGTTTTTTTTGCTTCAGTATAAGGTGAAAAACTATCGGCAGCCCCGCCAACGGCACGATATAAAGAAAGATGGGAGCAGAAAAAATCATACCATTCGACTCCTCTGCAAAATAGCGTCATACACCTCCGTCCTGGTTTCCGTCAGGATGTATTCAGCACGGATTTTCTGCAAGCCGCTTCGTAGCTCGTCGAGATAAAGACGCAGCTGCTCAAGGTAGGCATCACGTATCCGTCTGAAATCCACCGTTATTTTATCTTTCGTCTCCAGTGAGGTAACATCGGCCAGCCCCGTTATTGACATGTTCATCTCCGCCGGGTCCAGAATATGAAACAGCGTAACCTCTTTGCCGTCATAATAAAGGTGGTTAAGACCCTGCAGAATACTTTCCGGCTCTTCTAACAGGTCGGAGATGACGACCACCAATGCTCTGCCTTTAATCATTTCCGCTGCGCTGTGCAACGCCGCCTCGATATTACCTTTGTTCTTAGGCTCGATCTTCTCAAGCCCCTCCAGCATTGGTTTAAGCCCTACAAAAGTCCCCGATGGCTCATAGTAGTCCCGTATCTGGTCGTCAAACGTAATCAGAGAAACCATATCACCCTGCTGCACCATCACGTACATCATCCCTGCCGCCAGATAGCAGGCATATTCACTCTTCTGTAGCGCCCCGTCCTGCTGGTACTTCATAGAAGCTGATGTATCCAACATAATGTAGCAGCGGATGCTTACATCTTCGTGGAACCGCCGGATAACATACCGGTCGCTTCGCGCATAAACAGGCCAGTCAATCCTCGCAACCGGGTCGCCGGGAGCATATTCGCGATACTCGGCAAACTCTACCGAAGACCCAAACGCAGGAGACCTGTGAAGGCCTTGATGGCTGCCGTCCATCGGCCGGCGCACTCCTATTTCAATACCGCGCAGACGCTCCGCCATTCGTGGGGGAAGATAACGATAGCCTGTGGACTCAATCATACACACCTCCGGCTAAACGCAGAAGACAGAAGTCAGACCTCAGAAGTCAGATTTTCTCTGTTATCTGTTCTCTGTTTTCTGTCTTCTATCCTTTCTACTCTGACTCACCCACCGTATCCAGCAATCTCTTTATCACCGCATCCGTATCGAGCCCTTCGCTGGCTGCGGCAAAATTAAGAATCACTCTATGACGCAGTACCGGCAAGGCGTATTTTCGGATATCATCGCATGATACATTAAAGCGCCCGTTCAGAACTACATGTGCCTTGGCCGCCAGTATCAAAGATTGACCGGCACGAGGTCCGCAGCCGTAGCGGACAAACTTATTGACAAACTCAGGGGCCTCATCGGACTGCGGCCGAGTTGCGCGACACAGTCGTGCCGCATATTGGGCCACATGTTCGCTAATCGGAACCTGCCTAACCAAATCTTGATACCTCAGGACCGATTTAGCATCGAGGATGCTGTCGAGCGGCTCTCCATCACGACCGGTGGTCGTCAACAATATGTCCTGCTCTTCCTGTAAGTTGGGATAGTCAACCTTGATAAGCAAAATAAACCGGTCTAACTGCGCTTCCGGAAGCGGATAGGTGCCTTCCAGTTCTATCGGATTTTGCGTCGCAAGAACTAAAAAAGGTTCAGGAAGGTTATGCGTATGACCTGATGATGTCACTTTACGCTCCTGCATGGCCTCAAGCAGCGCCGCCTGTGTCTTCGGTGGAGTACGGTTGATCTCGTCAGCTAAGAGTACATTTGTAAATATCGGCCCCTGCTGGAAAACAAACCGCCGTTGCCGCGTGTCAGGGTCTCTTTGCAGAATATTTGTCCCGGTAATATCAGTAGGCATCAAATCGGGCGTGAACTGAATCCGATTGAATTTTAACAGCATCGTCTGGGCAAGGCTATGCACCATCAGAGTTTTCGCTAATCCCGGCACCCCCATCAGCAGGCAATGTCCCCGAGCAAAAAACGCGGTGAGAATCTGATCCAGCACTTCCTTTTGACCGATTATGATTTTACCGACTTCATCGAGGACAGAATCTTTGGCCTGGGCCAGCGATTCAACCGCCTCGAGGGCATCTCTTGACCCTAAATAAGTAGTGTCCGCCAGCCGGGCTCGTGGCCTGCCCACGCTTGTTGCTGGCGGGGGTGCCCCCTGCTCGGCAATCCGCCCGGATGATATATCAAATTTGCACCCGCATTTGCAGCGGGCTTTTGTCCCAGCCGAAAGACCGCTGACATCATACTTCCTTCCACATTCCGGACAGCTTACAGTTGACATCTTATCTGACATATAATACCCTCCGCTGCATATCACGAATTTAATGAGTCATAACGTATGTAATAATATTTAGTCCTAACTGTTTAGCATAAATTGGTTCATAGCCCCTTATTAACGGATAGTAGGCATCCAGCCAGCCTGCTTCGATATCGTAGGGACTGTAAAGGACCCTCAGGTCGCCATCGATTGTCACGCCCAGTAAGTAGGGTTGATTTTTGAGTTCAGGTCTATTCTTTGCCACGACAGGTGAATACCTCACTTTTTTGATTGGAAGAAGACTATTATATAGATGATGGTTCGCTGAAATAGGTTCCAGTCTCGCCTCAGGCAAAATTTTTGCCAGTTCCCGCCGCACCGCCCTGTCGAATGTGCTCAGGCCCATACCATTATTTATCAAAAGTACACCTCCATAATTTAGATAACGCCGTAGAGCAGTTACAGCCTCGGAAGAAAACGAGAAATCGTCTAAGCCTGTCAGGTACAGGAACGGATACGAGGAAAGGTCGTCCTTTTCGGCATCCACCGCCACGCGCTTCAGATTTACCCGAACAGCGGTATATTGCCGCAGCTTCATAAGCAGTGCCGTCGCCCCTCCCGGATGCACATTCCACGCCCCTTCGTGCTTGAGCTGGGCAAAGACAAATTCATCGGTAGGTATCTTCTGGTCAGCCGAACCGAAAACTTCCGGCTGACCTTCTAAAAGTCCGACCTCTGCATAGCCTACAATGTAAGCCGCTAAGTTCAGTCCGAGCTGATTGGCGCTTTTTACATCGTAATAAACCGCCTTCGGTAGCTTCCCAAGTCTTGTTGTATCACGATTCCAGCCACAGCCCAATCCATATTTCGAAATCAGCACACCAATCCTGCTGCCGATATAGACACCCTCCATAAGCGGCTGATTGGTCCCCGGCTTTTTTGGATAATTTACCCTGTTTACATCCACTAACATGTGATAGAGCGGATAGTCGGCCGGAATCACACGAAACCGACATTCCGGGAAGGCCTCGAGGAAAACCTTCTTGGCCGACTCGTAAAAGTAAGGCGACCCGGCTATCGAGTCGCAGATAACCATTCCGCCATTCAATACATATTCACGTAGGGCCTGAATATGCGTCTGGCTAAGCCTCAGTGTCCGCACTCCGCTAAATAGTAAAGCCGGCAGCTTCTTCGAGTCGAAATGAAAATCGTTAAGGTTGACATTCTGCCAGTGGTATTGCAAATCCATCGACCGGCCGTTACCCACGAACCTTTCCATATCCGTAGGGCACAAATTCCAGTCGGCTATCTCCATCTTATCCCCACCGGAATCGACAAAAGAAGCCGATTCACCCCATATTACCTTACCTACGAGATAATCCGGCTGTGGCGGCTTCTTACGTTCGGTACGCCGCAAAGGCGTAGCCGGCAGCGGCAGCGGCGGCAGTGCTTCGGCTGCGCTCATATGCCTGCGCGGGGCTTTGGGTTTTGTCTTGTTGCCTAAATAGATGAACCAGTCGTCTTCTTTGCCCTGAACCGGAACACACACCATAAAAATGAAGATAATTAGCAGAGACCCCCGAAGCCGCGATTGGAAATTAAACGACCGAAAGACATCAACTGTTCTTTGGACCTTCATCGCATTTGCCCTCGTACAAAAACTATTCAACTTGGTTTTATAAAGCCGAATAACCGAGTTTGGCCACGCTGGAAAAAAATTTAAATATACATCCTCCCTGCTTAAAATAACCCACTTTATTATAAACAATTTTCAACGAAAATTCAACGCATATATAGAAGAACCTGAAAAAACGATGCTGCTATATTGGCATAGACCATTGCTGGTAAAGAATTTAAAATTAAACGACTATTACGTGCAGTTCCAGCCATCCAGCCATCACTTCCGATAACAACTTCGTTTGGGGAACTTATCCAACTGTTTGACATTTCTGTGGTGATATCAAATTCTCTACTTGCGTTATTTCAACTGGTGTATTATCCTCTTTACGAGTACCGGCCTTTCCACAAAAACAGGCATTATAAATTTAAAAAGCACACTTTTGCTGAAATCAGATGTACATATATCAAAAACGCCGTCCAGCCGGCAGACACAAAACGAGGAGAAAAATATGAAATCACTAAATCGTCGAGAGTTTATGAAAGGTTCGATAAGTGCAGCTACAACATTTACCATTTTGTCCCAGGGCAAAAGTATGGCAGCTAATAATAAAGTTGTTCTGGGAATAATGGGTGTTGGCGGCCGGGGACGCGCACTCTTGGCAAGTCTCGTAAAAAGGACTGATATCAAGCTCAAATATATCTGCGACGCGGATACCCGATGCTACGGGCCTGCGGCAGAGATAGTCATTGAGGGACATGACTATAAGCCCAAATTCGTGCAGGATTTTCGCAAAATGCTCGACGACCCGGAAATCGACGCAATCGTTATCGCCACTTCCGACCGATGGCACGCCTTAGCTACAATAATGGCCTGCCAGGCCGGAAAAGATGTCTATGTGGAAAAACCATTATCGCTGAGCATCTGGGACGGCAGAAAGATGGTTGAAGCTGCACGCAAATACAATAGGGTCGTCCAGGTTGGTACACAAAGTCGCAGCGCCCCTTATACCGACAAGGCCCGCGAGTACATCCGCAGCGGCAAATTAGGGGATATTCATCTGGCTCGTGTATTCCTTATGCAGGAATCCGGTCCTATCCGCGTAGCAGGCGTCCAGCCTATCCCGGAAGGTTTGGATTATGATTTGTGGTGCGGCCCTTCGCCTATGCTGCCCTATCGTCCGGGCAGGTGGTTCTGGAGACTTTGGGATTTCTACGTCGGTTATATCATGGCCGATATGGTTCATCAGATTGACTTGGCCCGATACCTGATTGGCAAAGAATATCCGGATACTGTATGCAATGCGGGCGGGGTTTACCACTTCGACGACGGCAGAGAACAGCCGGACACTCAATTCACAACACTTGAGTTTGACAAAATCACCATGCTCTTCGAAGCGTCTCTCTGGTCACCCTACATGCATCGAATCGTTCTTCTGCAAGACAAAACCAAATTTCCCGACTGGCCTTTCAGTGCAACAAAGGTGGAAATATTAGGCACCAAAGGATTTATGTGCTTCGGCAGACACGGCGGCGGATGGCAGGTCTTCGAAGGAGACCCAAGTGTTCGTCAAAGCAAGGCGATTGTCTCAGTACCGGCCAAATTAAAATTCGGCAGTATTATCGATGAGCACTTTGAGGATTTCATAAGCTGCATCCGTACCCGAAAGAAACCCAAAGCCGATATCGAAGAGGCACATCTTTCAATGCTGTTATGCCATCTGGCCAATATCTCATATCGGGTTGGAAATCGAAAACTTAAATTTAATAGTGAAAATGAAAGCTTCATAAACGATACCGAAGCCGATAAATACTTAAAAGCAAACTATAGAAAATCCTGGATTGTACCCGAGAAAGTATAGAGGCAAAAAATAAGGACACCTTTTATTGATGCATCCTATTGATTTGACATAGTCACGCAGTGAGGGTATCATATCGTACAATTCCATAATTGCATTATGAAAAGATCGGGATTCATAGGAGGAGTATCTCTTTACTCCTGTGAAAGTAGGAGAACAAAAATGGAACGGTGGATAACAAATCGAAAACGGGCAAGTCGGGTGTTTATAGTAGTTACTTCGTGGTGTGTTGTATGTCCTTTCATCTTTCAGAAATCGCAAGTCAAAGGCCTCAGTTCAGAGTCCGTCATCTGCCCTTTGTCCTCTGCCATAAGCAATCCATCACAACATCCCGTTTCCAAGCCTAAGAAAAAAGGCATTATCAAAATAGCCACCATTGGACCTCGGCCATTGAATGTAGATGTCAACACTAAGCCGCAACAAGTGGTGAACAGGATGATAGCCCACTGGAGGGGGCGATTCGCTCAGGTTTTGCCTGATAAACCCGACTTAATCGTTGTTCCGGAGGCCTGCGACCGACCGGCCGGATTCGGCCTCGACAAACGTCTCGAATATTACAGGGTGCGAAAGGACCAGATACAGAAATTCTTTGCCCAGGTTGCCAGAGAAAATAACTGCTATATCGTCTATTCGGCTGCCAGAGAAATGGAGGATGGCACCTGGCGAAATTCCAGCATAATGCTCGACCGAAAGGGCAAAGTCGCGGGTATATACAATAAGAATCACGTCGTTATTGAAGAAACCACCCAAGCAGGTATTCTTTGTGGCAGAGAAGCGCCCATCATCGATTGCGATTTCGGCCGAGTCGCATTTGCAATATGCTTTGACCTGAATTTCGATGAGCTGCGACTAAAATACGTCAAGGCCAAACCGGATTTGTTGATTTTCTCATCAATGTATCACGGTGGCCTGATGCAGGCATATTGGGCCTATTCCTGTCGTTGCCATTTTGTCGGCGCCATTGCAGGCAGAGCAACTCCCTCTGAAATTTACAATCCTTTAGGCCAGGTCATCGCCTCCAATACCAATTATTTTGATTATACCGTAGCTGAGGTCAACCTGGACTGCCGCCTTGCCCATCTGGATTATAACTGGGGCCGCCTCAAAGCCCTTAAAGCCAAATATGGACCGAAAGTCAAGATTACCGACCCCGGCCGCCTCGGCTGCGTATTAATTGCCAGCGAGCATGAAACCATCAGCGCCGATGATATGATTAAAGAATTTGAAATTGAGTTGCTGGATGATTATATGGCAAGGGCACTGGCCCACCGGCATACGCCGGGAAATATGGAATAAGGAGTAAAACATGAAGTCGCTAAATCGTCGAGAATTTATGAAAGGTTCTATCGTCTCCGCCGCCTTGGCGGCATTCCCACAAGAAAAAGTACATGGAGCAAACGAGAAGGTGATTATGGGCGTGATGGGACTGGGTGGTCGAGGAACATATCTGGCCGAGAAATTTGCACAGCGGCCGGATGTGGAAATCGCCTATCTATGCGACCCGAATACCAGGCGCTTCGCCCGGGCCCGAGAGGCGGTTGAAGAAGCCCAGGGCAAAAGAACAAAACTCTTGCAGGACTTCCGAAAAATCCTTGACGACCGCAACGTTGACGTCCTTGTCAATGCCACCCCCGACCACTGGCACGGACTTGGCACCATTATGGCTTGTCAGGCCGGCAAGGATGTATATGTGGAAAAACCTCTTGCCCACAATATCTGGGAAGGCAGAAAAATGGTCGAGGCCGCCCGTAAGTACAAAAGGGTCGTCCAGGTAGGTATGCAATCGCGCAGCGCCGCCTACGCTAAGAAGGCCAAGCAATACATTGAATCCGGCAAACTGGGTGATATTTACATAGTCCGCGTTTTCAACATGATGCGCCATGCCATGCAGAAAGACACTCCCAATCGGCCGGTTCCTGAGGGATTTGATTATGACATGTGGTGCGGCCCCGCCCCGAAACTACCTTATAACCCGAGTCGTCGGTGGCTTAACCAGTGGGAATACAGTTGTGGGCCGATTCCCGGTGATGCGATTCACCAACTGGACCTTGCCCGGTATCTGCTGAACGACATACCATATCCCAAAACTGTCTCTCACGCCGGCGGTGTGAACGCCCTTCGCGACGGCCGGGAAACCCCCGACACTCAGTTAGCCACATTTGAATATGGCCCGCTAACTTTATTGCTCGAAGCGGCACTGTGGACACCTTATATGAAAAAGACACCCGGCGACATCCGGGATTCAGACCGGTTCCCTAACTGGCCTTTCAGCAGCACGAAGATTGAAATCTCAGGGACCGAAGGCTTTATGCATTTTAGTCGGCATGGAGGTGGTTGGCAGGCCTTTGATGCTAATGGCGAACTGACACGTTCTGAATATGGCCGCCAGGGCGACAAAGAGCACCAGGACAACTTCATTGATTGTATTCGTACCCGAAAAAAACCCAATGCAGATGTGGAAATAGGACACCAATCCGTGCTACTGTGCCACATAGCTAATATCTCTTATCGGGTTGGCAATCAAAAACTTGAATTTGATCCTAAAACCGAATCATTTACGAACTGCGAACAGGCCAATAAATATTTGAAACGCAAGTACCGTAAACCCTGGGTGGTCCCGGATAATGTATGAGCAGGGAAAGAAGTGATGTTACAAAGATTTGTACTGTCGATAGGCATCGTTGCAGTATGCTGCAATTGCTCCTATTCCAAATGGCTGAAAATCTCAAATATACAGGTAAGACAGGAAACTACGGAATTGGGCGGCCCCAAAACAATTATCGAGTACGATATTGATGACCCGAACATTTCACCCGCAACTCCTGCTTATGTCTTTGTCCGCTACAGCAAAGACGAAACCAACTGGCAGCTCATTGCAACAGATTGTCTCCAGGGCAACGGCTTTGATATCGTTGACAAGCCCGGCCATAAGCAAATTATCTGGTGGGGAACCGACCAAACCAGTTTCACCGACGCCAATCAAGTGGACATTCATGTTCGCGGCATTCAAATGATACGCATCCCGGCGGGAAAATTTATAATGAAGAGTCTGCCCGGCGGAGGTCGTGACGAATCTCAAAACATAAAACCCAGCACCGACCTTTCCCTGTTTTATATGACGAAGTATGAAACCACAATTGCGATGTACACCGATTACCTCAATGAGGTCGGCGGCGAAGGTGCCGGCTGGAATCAGCGTATGACTGACAACAATCGCTGTGGCATCGTCCGACATATTAATTACACGTATAGCGTCGAACCGGGACGCGAAAACTATCCGATTACCTATGTGTCCTGGTATGATGCCACAAATTTTTTGCAGTGGTGCGGTTTAAGGCTGCCGACCGAAGCCGAATGGGAAAAAGCCCTTCGCGGAGGACTCTATCTGGACAGCGATGAACTGAAAAAACGTCCCAACCCAATGCCTGAAAGGCGCTACCCCTGGGGTGACCAAAGTCCGAACGCCGATGGTATTTTTAGATGCAATTACGATGGCTCCAACGACGGCTTTGAATACACGGCTCCTGTTGGAAGCTTCGTGAAGTTCAGCAGTCCCTATGGCATCTGCGATTTGGCCGGAAATGTGGCAGAGTGGACCCTGGACTGGTACTCAACGTCATATCATGCCGGCCTGGATGGTTTTCGCATGGTCAGAGGGGGCTCGTGGATGGCTGTACCGGCCGCCTGTGACGCTATCACCGGAGCAACGCAACTGCCTCTTAAGGAAAGTAGCATTATGGGATTTCGCGGAGCAAAGGGATCCCGGAAACCATATTGATGAAGTATATGGGCCAAGACTTTAAGCCTGCCGAATATCCCCAGTGCGACTCGAACGCACAACCACTGGCTCCAGAGACCTCCATGTGGGTTGTAACTTGTTGTAAATACAAAGCTTACAACGCATTTTCGCACTAAAATGAGAATTACCAGTCGATAGCAAGTTACTAAGAAACTGAATTCAAGTCACCATCACGTGACGACTGACCCACTTAGTGATCCACTTTCCGAGTTCTATTATACCGTAATCGTCCGACGAAGTACATCTGCAACGATGTAAGAGTAGGACTGACAGTCAGTGTTTCGGGCTGCCAGTCCTTTAACTTTATTGGGCGTTTTGTTTCTTTCTGAGGTGGCTTACTGTGCCAGGGCTTCGATTTCCTCTGCGGTCAAGGCCACGTTATAGATGCGAACGTCGTCGATCATGCCCGCATAGGACTCACCAATCCATGTAGGATCACCTCCAATGTAATAGGTCGCGTTCGTGCCATCTGTTGTCTGGAAGGCTGATTCCTGTGANNATGAACAGCGTGTCATTTGAGGTGTCATCCGCTATCATCGACCGAAAAATCTGCTGCCACGTGTTGCCAGTTCGCTTCGGGTTAATCCAGGCAGACAGCGTAAATGATCCCTGAAACAGGTCGGCGGTTAACGAATCAGAGGCGGGGATTGCGACGCGACTGCCTTCAAATGCGAGCGCTTGTCCAAATTTTCCGTCGACAACTGTCGGACCGTCTTCCAGTGTTCCGTTGTTGCCGTTGACCGTCGCGTCCAGCGCGGTCGTGCCGGCACCGTCGTCGAGCTTCCAGTGCCCGATCGGGTAATAATCCTCAAACAAATGCTCAGCAAGGACGATCAGGTCCTGGACATCTACTACTCCGTCACCCCAGGGCATCGGGCCAATGTCACACAATGATTCGTCTGTACCCCAGTAGTCAACAATGATGCACATATCCGCAGCGTCGACTATTCCATCGCCATTCAAGTCAACGACTGGAATGATTGGCACCTGCCATAGGTCGTTACCACCAAAGCCGCCGTCCCGTTCGGACATGAAGAACAGGGTAGAGTCATCGGCCGAGATGTCCGAAGCCCAGTGATCGGAAGCTGAGTGTCCGAGATTAACGGGCTCGCCCCAGTCATCATCTTTCGTCGCCCGCCTGGTCATCATTAGGTCACCGGCGGGAAAATCTATGTCGAAGAAGAGCGTAAGGCCGTCGGCCGAGATGGTCGGGCAATGTTCCCAAAGCGAACTGTTGATAGTCGGGCCAAGGTTCACCGGTTCCCCCCACTCGTCTTCTGTCGTTGCCCGGGTGGACACATATAAGTCGTCGATACCGTACCCGTCGGGCCGTTCGGACTCGAAGTACAGTTCGAGGCCGTCGGACGAGATCTCCGGAGTAAACTCGTAAGCCGAACTGTTGACAGTGGCGAGATTCACCGGTTCTCCCCACTCGTCGTCTTTCGTTGGTCTCGTCGTTACCCATAGGTCATTTCCAAGCCCGCCGGGGCGGGGTTCTCCCCAGTCGCAAAAGTAGAGCTCCAGCCCATCGGCCGAAATGCACGGCGTAATGTCAGCAGCCGAACTGTTGACAATCGGCCCGAGATTCACCGGTTCCCCCCAGTCGTCTTCTGTCGTTGCCCGCGTCGTCACATATATGTCGTCGAGACCGTACCCGCCGGGCCGGTCGGAGCTAAAGTAGAGCTCCAACCCATCGGCCGAGATGCTCGGCGAAGTATCGCCAGCCGAACTGTTGACGATCGGGCCAAGATTCGTCGGCTCACCAAAGGTAAAATCTGCGTTCGCAACTTCCACAGCCAAGCCCAGTGCCAAAACCAATATGAGTAAAATTGTTCTTTTAATTTCATTACCCTTTCAAAAAATTTTTAATATTTTCACGCTGCGTACTGTGCGCAGTCTTAGCACCTCGCGTTTGTTCTACAAAAAACCTCCTCATTGAAAGCCATTTCGGTTTCCTCAACTAAAAACGCCAATGACGCAAGCATTATAATGTATCCTCAGCCGATTGCAAGGAAAAAAAGATTTTTGCTGGACTGGCGATAATGATGCAGAAATCAGCGTGAGAAAAAAGATGCACTTGGCCGGACAGATACTTTTATCTTACCTCCTTTCGCTTTTATTATTCACACATTGTCCCTAAGTGGATCGAAAGGGTCATTTCTGAGGCCTCAACACGGATCCGGCCGAAATATTCTTTGTTTCTATATCACAGTGCGAAATTTAGGCCTCAAAATTCCACAAAATGAGGAAATTTTTTTAGATTTTTGAAAATTTTCGCCCAGAACAGCTATTAGCGTGGATTAAAGAGATTGGCCGCCGAACTCGTGACATTAGTCTTGAAGACCGGAAACCATATCATCGTATCAGAAGAATGTCGCCTAAAAAATATGAACTATAAGAAACTCACTAATGGTCTGTCACAAATGATTTGAGTAGTTGTCATTCCGCACTTGATGCGGAATCCATTGTTTCAGTTCTGGATTCCTGCTTCCGCAGGAATGACAATTCATCGTTTGAACTGTGACATACTACTAAGTAGGAACGCATAAAGTATCATGCAGCTTTTTTATGAATGTCATCATGATCAAACATAAATCCCATCTTTTTGCGGTGACCATTGACACAGGCAACGCCTCGCCTGAAAGCGACAACCAAGTCCTCCATGGTAGCAAACAACACATTGGCCAAAACTGTGCGTTTGAGATGACCCCAGAGCCGTTC
>JABAOF010005043.1_pt3 | contig 15757 bp, 12 predicted proteins | sample 7062171 | NCBI WGS metagenome assembly JABAOF01 (sample SAMN14538628, study PRJNA623070) | marine sediment metagenome | biome: marine biome [ENVO:00000428]; feature: marine pelagic biome [ENVO:01000023]; material: deep marine sediment [ENVO:00002113] | place: India: Gulf of Khambhat ...
AATAACCGGTTCACCAGGAACGCCCGTTCCACCCGCTTCACACTCTCCTGCCACTTCGTTGGAGGAACTCTTTTAATGATGGATTCCGCCCGTTCCGCTGCTGAATAAAGAGTATGGTCGATCGTATCTATCAGGCTCATCTGAAATCCCTGGTAAAGGATAACCCCTGAAACAACGAAAACAATTGCCAGTATCAGGGCATACCAGAGGGTCAGTCGGGACCGGATAGACCTAAACATCTTCATTTTCATCTATTTTATAACCTACCCCGCGAATGGTATGAATATATTTTTTAGAGAATCCTTTATCAATTTTCTCCCTGAGATGATTGATATAGACATTAACCACGTTACTTAACCCGTCGTAATTCATATCCCACACATGATCGATGATCATGGTCTGGGTAACGATGCGTCCCTTGTTGCGCATCAGGTATTCCAGCAGGGCGTATTCTTTACCGGTGAGGGTGATCGTTTTGTTTTCTCGCGTTACTTTCCTGGCCACGGGGTCTATTTCCAGGTCCCCGACTTTCAGGGTCTGGGTTTTATAATCCTGGGTGCGCCGCAGGAGGGCCTGTATACGTGCCAGCAATTCTTTAAAGGCAAAAGGCTTGGTGAGGTAGTCATCTGCTCCCACCTGGAGTCCTTTTACTTTATCTTCCAGTTGGTCTCTGACGGTCAGCATGAGGATAGGGGTAAGGTTCCCCTCTTGACGGATTTCCTGGCACACAGCAAAACCATTCTTTTTGGGCAGCATCACGTCCAGGATAATGAGGTCATACTCGTTTACCTGGGCTTGAAATAATGCTTCTTCCCCGTCATAACACACGTCTACTGCGTAATGCTCTTCTTTTAGACCTTTTTTTAAAAAACCCGCCACGCTTCGGTCATCTTCTGCAATTAAAATTCTCATGGTTCTCTTTTTTTGTGGTTTTCCAGGTAGGGAATCAGCAGGTTCACCAGTTCCCCGGCGCCGCTGTAGAGCACATCCACGGCCGGCAGGCCGGTCACCTGGGTGATGGCATCACATACCAGGGGAATCTTTTCCGGGGGGAGATTTTCATGGTTGATGGTAACGGCAGCCACAGGTTTCCCGGACAGCATTTCCACGGCATGAATTTGTTGGGCCAGGGGGTGAAGGGGGTAACCGGGAAAGCCGTCGTATTCTTTGCGCATGGGGGCATGCTGGAGGAAAACCAGGTCCGGGCGCCCGGCGGCCAGTATTTCAAATCCACCGGGATAAGCAGGATTCATTAAACTTCCCTGACCTTCGATCACAATCACATCCGGCCGGGAATGGTTCCAGGCAGACCAGACCGCATATTCAATTTCACCGGAGACAAAATCATTCACCAGCGAGTCCAGAATAAGGCAGTAATCAGCTCCCTGCATCCATGAGGTTTGACCGGTACCAATCATTTCGCAGCGGTACCCGGCATTGTTTAAGGCATGCACCAGGAGCCAGGCAGTGGTGCGTTTGCCGATGGCGGAATCGGTTCCCAGTACGGCGATTTTCAGGGATTCTACCTGCTCGATCCTGCCGGAGAAAAAGTGGAGCTGGCTCCGCGGGGGCGGTTTACGGATATCCCGGATGCGGACGTTTTTCTGTTTTGCGATTTCAGCGATATCCGGGTCTTCTGAAAGGAAGTCGTGCAGCCCGGAATCGATATGAAGACCCAGTTGGAGGGCGTTCTTAACATGCTGGCGGGCATCAGGACTGAGGCGTCCACCGTCGGGCGCCAGTCCCACTACGAAGTGAGTAACCGGGGTACCTGCTGCCCGGGAGGCCTCTTCAGCCGCCTCAACCGAAGCAAAAACCGGGATATTTTTGTTTTTACCGTCCAAAACGTCGCCGGCATCCTGCCCGGCATAGCAGGAATCCACCACCGACAGCACCCGGTAACGGCGAGTAAATCGCACCAGGCCGTGGGCGGTTTTTCCATAAGTGGTATTAAACGCCCCTTCGCAGTATAGGACAGCGTTTCCTTCAGGAAAGTTAGATGAATTGGGGTTCATGATTTCCTCCCGGTTAAAATCACCACATAGCGGTCATTGGGAAGGGGGTCTTTTTTGTGATGTTCGATTAATGCGATCAATCCGGCCGTGGACGCCGGTACCACACTCAATCCTTCCCGGTCCCGGATCAATTTGGCAAAGGCCATCATTTTTTTATCCGATGCATAACCGGCCCAGCCGCCGGTTTCGCGAATGGCATCCAGTACATAATCGCCGTCAATGGAATGCCAATTGATCAGGGGTTCGTTGACTTTGGTTTCACGGATTTTGGCAGCTTCCAGGTCGCTGCAGTTGGGAAGATTGTTTAGATAGGCATGCACGATGGGATTTTTCCTGAAGGAAGAACCCGCTGCTATTTTGGGTATCCGGGACGTCTTGCCCCTGCGGGAGAGACTGACAAAACCTTTATAAATTCCAGCCAATGTGGTGCCGTTGGAAACAGGAGCGGCCACGGCAAAGGGCGCATCCCGTAATTCGTCGTAGATCTCATAGGCGATTTGCCCGTAACTTTTTAATTGCAGGGCAGTATTGGCCCCCCCGGGATTGGCGTCGTAGACTTCTTCTTTTTGAGCGAATTCACTGGAAACTTCCACCGCCTTTTCATAGTCTCCCGGTATTCGCCGGATTTCCGCCCCCAGGTCGGTCATTTCTTTCACCCGGGAGGTATGATAACTCTGCGGGATATAGATAATACACTTCAGACCGGCCAGCAGGGCACCCAGGGCAACAGCAACACCGTAATTGCCGCAAGTGGCTAGGGTAATGGCATCGAATCCGCGGCGCAGGGCATCCATGGCCTGATCAAAGGCAATGCGGTCCTTCTGGGTTCCACTGGGATTGCCCCCTTCAAATTTCAGGAAAATCTGACGGAGTCCCACTTCCCGTTCAATGTTGCGGGCACGCATTAGTGTGGTATCTCCCACCTGCGAATCAATAATGTCTTCGTATGCTTCCAATCGCTCTTCCAGGGAACTTTCGTTGTCCAGGATAATTTCCCGCAGCGGCTGTAGTTCCCTGGTTACTTCTGCTACTTCCCCGGATGCACCATCGATGAGTTCTAAAACCTCATGCTCGATTTCCCGGGAATCCTTTTTTCCATTCTGATTATTATTATCCATTTTTTCCCACGGTTATTTTTGGTTTATTGTTTTAATCCCCCTTCCTTCGGGATTTTCTTCTTATTTCTTTTTACTCTTTTTCTTTTTGGCCGGCCCGGCTGCGATGATCGTCATGCAGTCTTCCAATGTAAGGGTTTTGGGGTCTGTCTTTTTAGGAATTTTGTAATTCTCTTTTTTATAAGAAATATAAGGCCCCCATCTTCCGTTCAGGATACGGATGTCCGGGTTCTTGTCAAAGGTTTTAATGATCTTCTGGCGGTCGGCCTCCCGTTTCTCTTTGATCACCTGGATGGCCCGGTCCAGTTCAATAGTAAAGGGATCATCCACATCTTTTTTTAAGCCGTAAAATGCGGATTGGTGTCTGATATAAGGACCAAACCGGCCGATAGCCACTACTACATCATGGTCTTGGTATTGTCCCAATGTCCTGGGCAGCTTAAATAACTCCAGGGCCTCTTCCAGTGTAATCGTCTCTATACGCTGATCTTTTCGAAGCGCGGCGAATTTGGGTTTCTCCGTACTTTTAGCGGAAGCGGTTGAACCGGCTCTGGTCTCACCCAACTGTGCCAGGGGACCATACCTGCCAATGCGAACAATGACGGGTTTGCCTGTTTTGGGATCGTTCCCCAGTCTCCGTTCACCCACGTTGCGCTGCGAATTTTCCGTCGTCTCCACCACTTTCTTATGAAAAGGCTGGTAAAACTTATCGATCATTTTATACCACACCAACTCACCCCTGGCAATTTCGTCAAATTCCTCCTCCACAAACGCCGTGAAATTATAATCCAGGATATCCTTAAAATGCTTTACCAGGAAATCATTGACCACCATCCCGATGTCAGTAGGAAAAAGTTTGGCTTTTTCAGCACCGGTGATTTCCGATTTAAGCTCTTCGCTAATCTCTTTTTCCGGTTGTTCCATGTCCAGGCGAATATAGTGATAATCCCTGGAAACTCCCTGGCGGTCTTCTTTAACCACATATCCCCGCTGCTGGATGGTGGAGATGGTGGGCGCATAAGTAGATGGTCGGCCAATACCCAGTTCTTCCAGTTTTTTTACCAGGCTGGCTTCGGTATATCGCGGCGGCCGTGGGGTATATCGCTCCACCGCTTCGATTCTCCCGGGGTCCAGGCGATCATTGACCCTGATTGGCGGCAAAAGCCCCCTGGTGGTCCCTTCCCTGTCATTTCCCAATTCTAAATCGGTTGATTCGGAATAAACCTTCAAAAAGCCATCAAATTTCAACACCTCTCCCCGGGCAATAAAGTGCTCATCCGATGTAGAGATATCAATGGTAACCGTGGTTTTTTCCAATAGAGCGTCGCTCATCTGGGAGGCAATGGTTCGCTTCCAAATGAGTTCATAGAGTTTTCTCTCTTGGGCGGTGCCAGTGACCTGTTTCTGGTTTAAATAGGTTGGCCGGATGGCTTCGTGTGCCTCCTGTGCCCCTTTGGTCCTGGTTCTATAACGCCGGGTCTGGGCGTAACGGTCACCGTAGGCTTTAGTAATTTCCGCTTTAGCCGTATTGAGGGCCAGGTCGGATAAATGAACAGAATCAGTACGCATATAGGTGATTTTACCGGCTTCGTAGAGCCTTTGCGCTATCCTCATGGTTTGAGCCACTGGAAACCCCAACTTCCGGCTGGCTTCCTGCTGTAATGTCGAGGTAGTAAAAGGTGGAGCCGGTGATTTTTTAGAGGGCTTGGTAACAATGTCAGCCACCCTGAATTCCGCATTCTTACACGTCTCCAAAAAATCTAACACCTGCTTCTTGGAAGGAAACTTCCGGGATAATTCCGCTTTCAGATCAACGGTTTTATTGTCTTTGTCCTTTACCTTAAATATGGCGGAGACCTTGTACGAAGAAGAGGCGCTAAAGTTAAGGATTTCCCTTTCCCGCTCCACCAGCAGCCGTACAGCCACTGACTGGACACGGCCTGCCGAAAGAGCGGGTTTTACTTTCCGCCACAATATGGGAGACAATTCAAACCCCACCAGGCGGTCAAGAACACGCCGGGCCTGCTGCGAATTGACCAGGTCTTGATCAATAGAGCGAGGATTAGCAACAGCTTGTGTGATAGCATCCCTGGTGATTTCGTCAAACACAATCCGTTTGGTTCTATGGGGTTCCAGCTTAAGCACTTCTGACAGGTGCCAGGCAATGGCTTCTCCTTCCCGGTCCTCATCGGAAGCCAACCAGACGGTTTTTGCTTCTCTGGCCAGTTTGGTTAATTCCGTCACTACCTTTTTCTTTTCCGGGGATACTTGATAGTGGGGTTTATAATTATTCTGCTTATCGATGCCAAAATTCTTTTTCACCAGGTCCCGGATATGACCGAAACAGGATTTTACAACAAAATCTTTTCCCAAAAACTTCTCGATGGTTCTTGCTTTTGCCGGCGACTCAACAATAACTAAATTATCCAATGCCATTTCCTTTTTTGTCCTTTTTTCTTAATATTATTTATATAAGCGGTTTTATCCGTTTTTGTCTTCTCAGGCAATAGGTGATTTTATAAGAAAATTTTTAAAATGTAAAGAAAAAAAATTTTTTTTCTTATTTTGACTGCCTATTGCTTACTGTCTACTTAGCTATTTCCCAGGTTTTGATAAATCCTTCGTTCCCTCTGTTTTTTGGTTGCGGTGGTGTGGTGGTCCATCGCCTCTGTGGTAAAAAAAAAATTAAAAAATCACTTGTATAAAAGAACTGAATGCGTTAGAATCAATGGGTTAAAAATAGGAGGTTTCTTGAGTGCAGAAAGATGATGTTCTGGATAAAGTTGCCATAACCGTTAAATCCCATAAACTCCTGAAAAAGTTGCTTAAGGAGAATCCCAAATTGGATGAGATCATGCGTAATTCCCGCAATGAGACGGAAGCACTGGTAGGAGTGAGGAACTGGGTGATGCAAGAATTGGAAGCCAGTCCCGCTGCGTTAACGTACTATAAAAACCAGCATACGGGGCGGGTGGACTTTGAAGCTCTTAAATGGCGCGACTATGCTGCCATTCGCATACTGGATTACATCGATCATGCCGGTATGGAGTTTGTGGACCTTAACCTGCGGGGTGAAGTGGCCATCAGTAACCCGATAAAGACCATCTGGATGGCTGTGACTCATGGTACAGGCGGGGCCAAGCCTTATTTTTTCGAAGACATGCTGCATCTTTTCCGTCAGTTTAGGGGTGAAGAAGAACCGAAACCTCCTATACGGGAAAAGGTAGAAGAATGGATGTCCCGGTATGTGTCCGGCCAGGACCCCAGGATTGTACGTCTGCGGGAAGAGAACCGCGAACGTATCCTGGAAATCATCATTAAAAAGATCGACAGCGGGAAAATTAAGGATGCGAAATTTAAATTCGAACCAGGGATGTCTCATGAACAGAAGTTTCTCCGGGTACTGGAATGGTGGAATGACTGGAAGTTTCACTTGAAATTTGCCGTGCGAAATCCAGATGATCTCAACGAGATGTTGGGTCACTCCCTGGACCCGGATACTATGAAGATTTTATACGATGCCCAAAGAGCGGGTATTCCATTTTTTGTGAATCCCTATTACCTGTCGCTGCTGCATGTGCGGGTGCCCTATTTTGCTATTGGTGCGGACCTGGCTGTCCGGTATTATGTGGTTTACAGTCAACAATTGGTGGATGAATTCGGTCATATTGTTGCCTGGGAAAAGGAGGACGTGGTGGAACCGGGGAAACCCAATGCTGCCGGATGGCTGCTGCCGTCCCAATACAATGTGCACCGCCGCTACCCGGAGGTAGCAATTTTGATACCGGATACCATGGGCCGATCTTGCGGTGGTCTCTGCGCCCCCTGCCAACGAATGTACGAATTCCAGAGAGGAAACCTCAATTTTAACCTGGATAAACTCAAGCCCGGTGAAACCTGGTCACAGAAATTGGCACGTCTGATGGAGTACTTTGAAAAAGACGCTCAACTGCGGGATATCCTGGTTACCGGCGGCGATGCCTTGATGAGTTCGGATAAGTCCATGGAACAAGTCCTGGAAGCGATTTATCAAATGGCGCTTCGGAAACGAGAGGCCAATAAAAAGCGGAAAGAGGGTGAAAAATATGCGGAATTGGTACGGGTGCGGTTGGGAACGCGCCTGCTGGCTTACCTGCCGCAGCGTGTTACCCCGGAACTCACCCGCATACTGGCTGATTTTAAGAAAAAAGCTTCTAAAATTGGAGTAAAACAATTTGTTATCCAGACCCATTTCGAATCGCCTATGGAAGTTACACCAAAGGTTAAAGAAGCAGTAGGGCGTTTGATTTCTGCCGGTTGGACGATGACCAACCAGTGCGTGTTTACCACAGCCGCTTCTCGGCGGGGACACACAGCCAAATTAAGACAGGTGCTTAATGAGGTAGGGATTCTGCCTTACTACACCTTTACGGTAAAAGGATACATGGAAAACTGGTTCAATTTTACCCCCAATGCCCGGGCCATGCAGGAACAACTGGAAGAAAAAATATTTGGTCAAATCCCCGGGAAACACCATGAGACCATTAAGAATTTTCCGTTGGAAGCAGAGACAATGGTAGAGAATATTGAAGATATGCGCAGAAAAGAGAATTTACCGTTTCTGGCCACGGACCGCAACGTGCTGAATCTTCCAAGTGTAGGAAAGAGTTTGACATGCCGGGTTATTGGGATTACCCGTTATGGCCGGCGAATACTTGAGTTTGATCATGATGGCACCCGTCGCCACAGCCCCATTATCAATAAAATGGGAAAAGTGGTTATCGTGGAGTCTAAATCCATCAGCGAGTATTTGCGTCAATTAGAAGAAATAGGAGAAGATATTTCCGAATATCAAGGGGTATGGGGATATTCATTGGGTGAGACCGAACCACGAATGCCGATTTACGAATACCCATCTTACGATTTCAAAACAACGGAGGAATTTACCAACCTTGAGATTAATTAAAAAAAATGAACCACGAAGCCACGAAGGACACGAAGGAGCACGAAGAAGAGAAGAAGGTAAGAAAAGATAAGTTTAAGGTTTCCCCAAACGTTTGAAGCAACGGTCCTCTTTTCGATTCATATCAATTGCAAAAGAGTCCTCCCGGCTGGTTGGTTCAGGTAAGGAAACCTTTAGATGGCGCGTATGCGCCTTCTATGGCTCCCCCCGCCGGGGGGCCGGAGGCAAAAACAAAAAAATGAAAGAGACAATTGATAAAATTACGGCCCAGGTAGGGCAAATTATACTGGGTAAAGACCGGGAAATCCGGATGATGTTTACCTGTTTGTTGGCGAAAGGGCACCTGTTGATCGAGGATATTCCGGGTGTAGGGAAAACCACATTGGCCCAGGCGTTGGCCAAGACATTGGGATTGAGTTACAAACGCATACAGTTCACCAGTGACATGCTGCCTGCAGATATTATAGGAACCACTATTTTTGACAAAGACAAGCATGAATTTCGTTTCCAGGCTGGTCCGTTGTTTGACCAGATGGTACTGGCAGACGAATTGAACCGAGCCACACCGCGAACCCAGAGTGCGTTATTGGAGGCCATGGAAGAGGGGCAGGTCTCGGTGGATGGTATCACCCATCAACTGCCCAATCCTTTTTTTGTGATTGCCACCCAGAACCAGCGGTACCATGTGGGGACGTTTCCTTTGCCGGAATCCCAACTGGACCGGTTTTTAATGCGTCTTAGCCTGGGATACCCGGATTACCAGGCGGAGCGGAAGATATTGATCGGTGAGGCCCGGATAGATATGCTCAAACGGCTGGAGCCCATCACAGCGACGGAAACGGTGTTGGAAATGCAGCAGCAGGTGCCAACGGTGCATGTTTCCGATGCTATCCTGGACTATGTGCAGGACATCATTGGGGTGAGCCGCAGTGGTTCTCATCATTACCTGGGGCTCTCGCCCAGGGCCGGCATATCTATAGTTCGGGCAGCCCAGGCCTGGGCCATGTGTGATGGCAGGGATATGGTGATTCCCGAAGATGTCCAGGCTGTATCAGGCAGTGTGTTGGAACACCGACTGGACCCTGAAGGAAGTAAAATCAAACACAAAGGTACGCCGGCGTCAGAGCAGTTGATTAAAACGGTTGCCATTAATAGGTAAATGAGCAAGCCATAAAAATGGAATCAAAGAGGTACAGAATAAAAAATCCGAAATTCGAATATCGAAATTCGAAACAAATTCAAATGACCGAAATTCAAAATTCAAAACACACTCTCGATGGGAGAACCTTTTTAATAACTCATATTGAGTATGATCTTTTTGATATTGTTTGGGACATTTGGTATTTGGATTTTGAAATTGTTTCGGATTTCGTGCTTCGTATTTCGAATTTCCTACCATTCTCTGATAAAACTATAATATTAAGGAACTAATTATTAACGTTCAATTTAACTACTATGACTAAAAGAGAAAATCGTCCCCGGACCAAACTTACCGGGCCGGGATTTACTTTGCTGATGGTATTGGCAGCCATGTTGATTGCTTCTGTCAACTACGGCAACAACATGGCTTATATTCTTTGCTTTTTGCTGAGCAGCTTGATGATGGTTACTTTCCTTTATACTCGCAACAATCTTAAAGGTTTAGAGATCAGTAATGTTCTTTCCCAGCCGGTGTTTGCCGGAGATACCCTTGAGTTTACGTTCGAACTGCACAACCGCACACGGGGAAGACGAACCGCTGTTTATGTGCTAGTTCATGGTGAACAAGCCGATGATGGTTTTTCAGGACCTTTTTCAGTGGAATCTCTCTCCCGCACGACTGGAGAAATCTCCATCATTGCTCCCCGGCGGGGGCGGTTCATTCTCTATCGTATTATCCTTTTGACTTTTTACCCCCTGGGATTGTTCCGGGTGGAACAGCACATCCGGGTTAACAAAGTCTACATTGTTTACCCCAGGCCGGTAGGAACTCGTCAGTGGCCGGAGAGGGAAATCCATGAAGATGATGCTGCTGAGGGTTTTTATGCCAGGGGCGGGGATGATTTTGTGGGTGTTCGGCCTTATCGTCCGGGAGAGTCCATGCATCGTGTAGACTGGAAAGCTGTGGCCCGCGGGCGTCCGCTTGTAGTAAAAGATTTCAGCGGCGGTGGGTCGAATCAACTGTGGTTCGATTGGAATCAACTTCAAGGTATGGGCACGGAGCAACGCCTGTCCCAATTGGCACGCTGGGTGTTGGAAGCAGACCAGGAAGGCAAGGAGTTTGGTTTGAGATTGCCGGGTGACAAAGTCAACCTCGACTCCAGCCCCGGCCATACAACCAAATGCCTGGAAAGGTTAGCGGTTTTCCAGTTCCTGGATTAAATAAACAAAATGAGACCATTAAAACTTAAATTAACAATAAGCAGGAAATCAAAGAATCCCCTTGACAGGCTTCCTATTCCCAAAGGAGCTGTTACCTGGCTGGTTATCTCCCTTGCTTTAGCTGTTAGCTGGCACATTCCTCACACGCAGATATGGGCAGTGGTGGCTGCCGTGGTATTTGGAGGTTGGGCGTATTGGCTGATATTGAAAGAAAAACCCCTGCCCCCGGCCAAACTAAAAATACTCCTGGCTGTGGGGTCTGTTATCGGCATTATTATCACTTATCGCTCCTACCTGGGCAGGGACCCAGGTATCACCACGTTGATCATACTATCCACTTTGAAGCTAATGGAACTCAAAACCCGTCGCGATTTTATGATTATTGTATTTCTTTGTTATTTTCTTGTTTTTGGTAATTTTTTATATGATCAATCCATCGAGGACCTGATCTTTACACTCACTGCCGCCCTCCTGATCACCGGGGCGCTTTTTCGGTTAAACCATCCTGAGACCAAAACAAAGAAGAAAAAGAAGGTGAAGGTATCTTTTGTATTGAGATTCTCTTTTCGACTTTTCCTGTATTGTATTCCTTTTACAATTATTCTTTTTTTCCTTTTTCCCCGGACCAGCGGTCCGCTGTGGAACCTGTCACAGGATTCCATGACCCGTTATCTGAGCGGCATAAATGACGAGCTTCGTCCCGGTCAGATCGCTGAACTGGCGAAGTCCACTCTTCCGGCCTTCCAGGTGCAATTCCCCAGGGGCAATATGCCGAAGAACAGGGACCTTTATTTTCGTGGGTTGATTTTGTGGTTTGTCAAAGGGGGACGCTGGGGACGTTGGTACCAGGGTATTTTACCGGCCCGGTACCGTCGTTCAGGTCCTATGACCGCCGAAGGTATTTTGCAGGTAATTACACTGCATCCCCACAATCAGCGGTGGCTTTTCGGGCTGGACAGACCCGTGGTTTTCCCGCGGTGGACAGGAGTACTGCCCGGGGGCGTTTTCCAGATTTCACGGCCAATCAAAAGTCTTTACCGTTACCGGGTGCTTTCGAGGTTAAACCCTGAAGACAACGAAGACCTTAATGAAACAGAGCGAGGATGGGCGCTGCAATTGCCTCGTTACGGTGCACGCCGGATAATTGACCTGGGTCGGCAGTGGCGCAGCAGCGCCTCTACCGACAGAGAAATTGTCCGGATGGCTGAAGAGTATTTCAAACAAGGTGGTTTTGTTTTTACCCTTAAACCCGGTAAAATGGACGAGGAAGAACCGCTTGAGGATTTTTTATTTAATAAACGCAAAGGGTTTTGTGAGCACTATGCAGCCACTTTTACATTATTGATGCGGGCGGCTGGTGTACCGGCCCGGGTGATAGTCGGCTACCAGGGTGGTGAATACAACAATGTGGGTAAATACCTCATGGTGCGCCAGTCCGAAGCCCATGCCTGGTCTGAAGTCTGGTTTGAGGGAGAGGGATGGCAGCGGTTAGACCCCACGGCCTGGGTGGCTCCCGAACGCCTGGAATACGGCGTTGAAATGAGTGAAACCCTCTCAGTCATGAGAAACCTCACCGATGAAACCCGGGAAGAAGAAATCCGCAAGCGGCTTAGAGGTAATGTCTTTAAAAGAATATGGAAATTTATAAAACACCACTGGGACAATATCAATTATAATTGGGATGTGTGGATCATTAGTTTCGACCGGTTCCGGCAGCGGGAGTTTCTTAAAAACCTGGGGTTTGAAAGTGTGGGCCGCCTGGGGCTGCTGGGTGCGCTTGTAGTGATTATTCCCACGCTTTTCTTTTTACTTTCTTATCTTTTGAAGCGCCAGGCCCTCAGCACGGACCCGGTGTTGAAGCTCTACCAGGTGTTTTGTTCAAGGCTGGCAAGGGCCGGGCTTAAGCGGCTGCGTTGGGAGGGTCCTATTCATTTTGAGCAGCGGGCTGTTAAGAAATTTCCTCAAAAAGCAAAAACCATTCACCGGTTTACCGATCTCTTCGTCCATCTTCGTTATGGTAAGTTAGAGGTCAGCAAACCGCATTTGAAACAATTAAAACGATATATCACCAAATTATAGTAGAGATTGGATTTAGCCACAAAGGCACTAAGCCCTTCCTCCAGGCAATTCACCCATTGGGTTTGATGAAGAGGCTGTATCAAAATAGGGGGTGAACACGAGGTTCACCCCTACATCCGCCTGGAAACCCTTTGTAGTGGCTCGGTCGGGATTTTGTATTCGCCCGAATTCACTTGAGAAGTTGACGTATCGAATCCTCTGTTTAACAATCGAGTGTTTCTATCGGATGACAATCACATCTATACCACCAGGTATGGCAAGATGGATAAAATTGAGTATGGCAAACATTAAATTCACAGCTATTGAATCCCCAGGTTGGCTCCATTCCTCCAATGAGATTTTTCATTTCCTTGTTGTTCAAGTTAGCAATGGTTTTTTTGTTTAAGGACAGCTTTGGGCTAAACGTTTTGGTTTTCATGGTTCGCCTCCTGGTTGAATTATACTATAAAAAATGAAATTGTCAACTATAAATTGTCATTTTTATCATGACATCGGCCCATGAAGAAGGGGACAAGCAAGAATGTGAATACCACTCAGGGCCGGATAATTTTTATTTACTAAATGAAAAATATCTGATAAAATCCATTTATGTATATCAAGAACCGGACCACCTCACGTTCTTCGATCTGGTTTAGTCGCTTCTTGACTGTCCCCTTTCCTTTACCTTTCCTTTAAAAAGTTGAGAAAAAAATTTTGACCTGTAAATACTCAATATTAAAATGTCTCGAGACTTGTGAAAAAATATTTTGCCAGATAATGGCAGGATTTCAGTAATAGGTAAACAAATCTTGATAAAAAAACTTTAAGTTGACAAATTGGAAAATGCACATTATAATAGACTACAAAAGGAGAATTTAATGCAAGCCTACAGAGAAATTATTGACAGTAAGAAGTTGAGACATATTATAGATCTCCCAGAAGAATTAAAGCGATCAGAAGTAGAAATAATCGTATTACCTGTTGAAAAATCGAAGAGAAAAAAGAAAAAAGGCAAACTTACCCAGGACTGGGCAGGTGCTTTACGGGATTATAAAGAACAATATACCTCCCTTGAACTTCAAAAAAAGGCGATTGAATGGCGGAGTGAATAAAATTATGTATCTTGTGGATACAAACATCTGGCTCGAACGGCTTCTTGACCAGGAAAAATCAGAAGATGTCGAAAGATTTCTTGACATCGTACCTTCGGAAGAACTCTTTATTTCTGATTTTTCTTTTCATTCTATTGGTGTTATACTCTGTAAAACTAACAACAGAGAAGCATTTATACACTTTACAAAGGATCTTTTTAATAATGGCAATGTATCCATATTAAATCTTGAACCTGATGATATGTCTGAAATTGTAAAAGTAATTGAGGACTATAATCTTGATTTTGATGATGCATATCAATATGTCACAGCAAAGAAAAATAACTTAACATTGGTGAGTTTTGATGCAGATTTTGACGGAACAGAATTGGGAAGAAAAAATCCTGAGGAGATTTATGAAAATTTAAAAAGGGAGGAAGAAGCAAGGGAGGAAGAAGATAGCATAAATAACAATGAAAACAGTAAAACAGAGGTGGAATAAAATATTTTTTCTGCGTTCGCTGCTTTCTCTGCGGTGATAAAAATATTTTGCCAGATAATGGCAAGATTTCACGACAAGGTAACCAAATCATTTCCATTTTTTTCAGAATATTTGCCAGTCAAATATATTATTTCATTTTGGGGCTTAACTGGGAAGGATTAAACCCCGGCCGTCAAGCCATGCTTGACGTGCCGGGAAATCCCAAATTACAAACCCCAAATTCCAAACAAATTCCAAATCACAAATTACAATGACCAAAACAAAACCTCAACTATTTGAGCATCATACCTTCTTTGTTTTGAATTTTGAACATTTGGATTTTGGATTTGTTTCGGATTTCGATATTCGAATTTCGTGCTTTTTTAAAAATGCCGTAGCCCTGATATCACCCTTATTCCTGGTTGACTTTTCCATTTTAAAATGATATATAAAAGACATGCCCAAAAAGGAGGAGTATGATGACTGATGAAAAGGAAAAAGAGAAAGGGACTTGTGAATTTGAATGTGCTGATTATAGAGGTTTTCAAAGAGGGATTTATAAATGTAATAGACCTCTATATGACGATGAACATTGTATTTTTCATTCAGAAGATATTGAAGGAAAGAAGGATGAGTTCAATGAAAAATTCTGGAAGGAAGTTGAAATACAAAAAGAGCAAAAGGATGTATACGATTTTACCTGTTTTGTTTTTCCACCTGATTTTGTATTTAATGAAATAGGATTTGAAAAAGATGTATGTTTTATTGGAGCCGAATTCAGTGGAGATATAGGCTTTTTTGGAGTTAAATTTATTGGGAGTGCTGAATTTAGTGGTGTTAAATTCAAAGGAGATACCTACTTTGGAGGCACTCTCTTCAATGGAAATGTAAGTTTTGGAAACGCATGTTTCTCAGGAACGGCTGACTTCAGAGGTTCTATATTAAAAGGTAATATTTTCGCAGGAGGCGCAAAGTTCTATGGTAAGGCTCTCTTTAGAGGTATCAAATTCAGCGGAAAGGCAGAGTTTATGAGCACAAGTTTTTTTAAATCGGCTATTTTTAGTTCAACCCAATTCTCTGGAGAGGCTGACTTTCGGGAAATTCAATTCTCTGGAGCGGCTGACTTTAGCAAAGCAAAATTCAAAGAAGATACAAATTTTGAAGATATTACACTTGAAAAATATAACAGCTTTGCGATGTTAGACACATACTTTTACAACGTATCAGGTCTATTTGAATTTATCGAGGCGAATAAGAAAAAATTCAGATATTCTAACAAGACTGAATTCTTACCAGATAATTTCAGGTTAATCCTGGGTGAAGAGGCAACGGCAAGATATCCGATAATTAGCAGGAAGATAAGAGATGATATGTATCTTCTGAAGTTTAAAGAAAAGCATCCAAAATTGCACTTTTTATGGTGGCTCTTTGCCGATTGTGGAAGGAGCATTTTCCGATGGGCGTTGTGGTCTCTTGGACTCTCTTTATTTTTTGGGTTGTTGTGGTTGATATTGGGAGGGAATTTCTTTTATTTTAATCCTGAAAAAAATATTACCTGGCTATCATATTTTTATTATAGTTTTGTCACTTTCACAACTCTGGGATTTGGAGATATAGTTCCAACAAATTGGATATCTGAAACTCTTGTTACAATAGAGGTCATCTTCGGTTACATCATGCTAGGCGGCCTAATC
>JABAOF010023049.1_pt5 | contig 15757 bp, 16 predicted proteins | sample 7062171 | NCBI WGS metagenome assembly JABAOF01 (sample SAMN14538628, study PRJNA623070) | marine sediment metagenome | biome: marine biome [ENVO:00000428]; feature: marine pelagic biome [ENVO:01000023]; material: deep marine sediment [ENVO:00002113] | place: India: Gulf of Khambhat ...
GGACTTATAGTATCGCTAACAACATCCAACAATTCAAACTTTGGTTCACCCTGTACACGGACCATCACATTCCTAACAAATCCTTTATCTCCATCATAAGTTACTCTAACTGGTATTTCATACAAGGCAGAAACTGCTGAACTATCTACATAAAGATCATAGTCAACTATTCTCGTTTTCCTAATTTTAATTGAACCTACTTCCTTTTTAGAACTCTCTATTAAGGTAAACGGTTCAATAGGTTCTAGTTCTATTACTACGTTTGTTGCGTCTAAGCTACCATTATTAAATAAACTTAAAGAAAGCACAAGATTATTACCAGGCTCGACCGGATAAGGATCAGTAAAAGTCGTCTCAACTACTAACTGGTATGTAAGTACTGGTGCACTTAAAATTCCAGGTAGACTAAAAACTAAAATTACCGAGATCAATGTCGTAAACAAAAATATTGTTTTCATATAGTCAACCCCTTAGTATTTTATCATTTTATATATTTTTCCCTCCACAAATAATTTGTTATTAGAGCCGCTATGACATAACTAAATATCATTATTAGCAATTCAACGAAAAACATCAAGAAATAATAATCAATTGTTTCTCCAGTCATCAACACTAATGTCCATATGAGAAACCATCTAGAAATACCAGAAATAATGGCTTGAAAGATTTTGAATTTTTTAAATATCAAACTGTAGATCAATGGAAACAAAACTGTTATAGCACCAAATAATGTCATATAAAAGATAGGACCAGTAAAAAAGTACTCAATGGGGTAACCAAAAATTATATAGTTCAACAAGAGCAACGGTAACATTATAACCCAGGCAACTATACCTATAGCGATTGTCTTCCATATGGAGATTCCTGGTATAAATTTTCTTTTCAATTTTTATGCCCCCCTGATATTTTACCGTCTTTTATCCTTATTATCCTTTCTGCTGATCTTGCTATCGAATGATCATGAGTCACGATCAGGAAAGTATAACCTTTATCATTCAATTTATTCATCAGATCTATAATTTCACCACCAGTCCTCGTATCCAAATTACCAGTCGGCTCATCTGCCAATACTATCAACGGCTCGTTCGCTAAAGCTCTGGCAATAGCAACTCTTTGCAATTCACCACCAGACAATTGTCTGGGAAAGTGATTTAATCTTTCTCCGAGTTTGACTATGTTTAACAACTTCTTAGCACGTTCTTTCGATTCGTTCTTACTTAAACCAGCAATCCTCATTGGCATCTCAACATTCTCTAACGCAGTGAACACTCCAATCAAGTTAAATTGTTGAAAAACAAAACCAATTTTCTTTCTTCTTATCAAAGCCAATTCATCATCCGATAACTTGTATACATCTTCCCCTTCTATGAAAACCTTTCCATTCGTGGGTCTATCCAAACAACCTATTATGTGCATGAGTGTAGATTTACCAGAGCCTGAAGGTCCTAATAATGCAATCATTTCCCCCTTCTTGATCTTCAAATCTATGCCCTTCAAAACTTTCAATTCATTATGCATTCCAGGGTTGTAAATTTTTTCTACGTCTTTTACTTCGATTATGTTACTCATATCTTATCGCCTCTATCGGATCGAGTTTAGCAGCCTTCCAAGCGGGGTAGAATCCTCCAAATACGCCTAATACAGTTGTGAACATCAAACTACCAAGGACAAGTTGAAAAGTCACTTGTGCTCGAGCCATACCAATTGAGACAAATCTTAAAGAATAACTACCCAGTCCGCCTAATACCACACCCAATAACCCACCTATTAAAGTAATCATAATAGACTCGAGTAAGATTTGCGTTAATACAAATCTGCTTGTCGCACCGACCGCTTTCATTATACCAATCTCTCTCCTTCTTTCCATTATCGACATTATCATCGTATTCATTACACCCAGTCCACCAACAACTGCAGATATCCCTGCCATTCCTAAAGTGAAAATCCTGATGGTATCAACAATCTGAGCTGCCTGATTTGCTATTTCTGCCTGGGTATGAGCACTCAGATCATCAAAATCTTCTTCTATCTCTTCTGCAAGAGATTCAATTTTACCTACATTATCTGGAACAACATAAGCTGCTCCATAAGAATCCATACCATAGACATCCATCATTGTCCCCAGTGGCATCACGATTATTTCATCTACTTGTTCTATATTTTCCTCAAAAATACCAATTACTTCAAAATCCTCTTCTTCGAATTCAAGCGTATCACCAACTTCGAGATCATGATCCTCTGCATATTTATAACCCAACATCACAGAGAATTCATTGTCTGATTCTAATTCTCTTCCAGAATCTAACTCAATTCCTTTACCAGTATAAAACTCTTGATTTGCAGGATCTACACCAACTATAACATATTCAGGTCCTTGCATGGGTGCTATCTCTCCAACAGCAAAAGTGAGTGGAACAACTTCCTTAACACCCGAAAAACTTTCTAGTTCTTCTATTTGTTCTGATGTAATCTCTGATCCTTGAAATCCCATCATAAATCCACCAGCCTCTTTTTCAGTAACCATGATTGTTCCTCCCAAAAATTCTAATTCTTCATTTATCATCGCGTTTATCCCTTCAGATATAGAACCGAGAGCAACTATGGCAGTAATTCCAATTAGTACACCGAAAATAGTCAACCCAGTCCTGGTTTTTACTCTCAAAATATTCTTTAAAGCCAAATCAATCAAATCATTCACCAGCAACTCTTTCAAGTTTTTTTACAGTTTCTTTTAAAACTCTTTCAAGATTTTTGTGTTTGGTTTCATCTCTTGCAATATGAAATATCAACTTTCTAGATTTGAACAAATATTTTCTTAAACTTGGTGATAAAACAAAAATAATCCTTCTATTAGATCTGATATTAGATTCCATCATTCTTCTTAATTCTGATTCTTTGACATCTAATATTTGACTCATTACACCGACAAAATCTCGAAACCTATCTTTCATTTCGTTTAAACTTTTATCAAATTTCTCTATGAATATTTTTCCTTCTTTTGTGAGTTCGTAATATTTTCTCCTACCCTCTTTAAATTTGATCACAAGACCCTTTTTTTCTAGATCATGCAAAGTTGGGTATATTCCTCCAGGACTAGGTTTCCAGCCAGTTTCATTCTCTATTGATTTTATGATATCATAACCATGTTTAGGTCCAGATCTAAGTAATTTCAAAACATACGATTTGAGAAAACCGCGTGGTACTATCTTTTCTCCGACCATTATATCAATATTGATATATTAGCATTGATATATTTATATTTTTTAATCAAATCAACAGAAAAAATGCATCAATAAAAATAGAAAAAAAGAGGGGAATAAATCCCCACCAATTTAACAATCCCTTGCTTTCAACGTCTTTCTTCCGTTTGCCTTTGCTCTATCACCTGCTCTTCTAACCATAGCAGCTACATCTGCGTCAAGTCTCTTCAAGAATTCGTCACTGACGTTGAATCTTCCCTTTACTAACTCTCTTACTGCGCTTTTTACGATTACAGCCATTTATTTTTCACCCCCTCGTTTAAGGTCAAAAAAGCCTTAAAAAGGGCTTTTTTCTACTATTTTATACGCACATACTTATATAAAAAGCTTTGCTTTTTCGGGGGTTTTAGGTATTTTAGCATTTTGTTTTAAAAAATGCACTAAAACATATAAAAGAAGGCAGTATTTTTAACCTTTTTAACAAACTTCTATTTTTTTTCCTGAAATAATCTTTCCCTTGTTTTTGTTGCAATTTGGACACAATACTCTAAAAACATCTTCTGGGTTTGATGTTCTGATCTCACCAGTATAACCACAAGAGCATTTTATCTCCACAGGTATTTCCTGTACAAATGCTTTCACAGGAACTTGATAATGAATCAACATCTGTTTGAGTAATAGATCAAACTCTTTGATATGATGAGATTTTGGAACTTTTACAATAAAACTTTTTTTCCCATTCTTCGTCCACTCACCCATTATCTGGCCGATGGTCTCTGTCACATACTTGACTTCACGTGCCAATGAATCACCAAAAAACTTAACTAAAACACTCTCCCGACATAGTAATAATATATTATTTGTTCTTCTCGGTTATAAACGTTACTTACTGGTTGTTCTTTCCGCCTGGTAGAACCCTTATTCCTGCTTTGAATGGTTCCTCGTCCCCCTTACCGTATTTCTTCACGAAAGTAGAAGTTTTCATTTTTAGTTTTTTCGAACATTCCTCACAGACGTATGCAACTTTTCTTGTTTTTGTGTTGCCGAGTGTTACAACTTCTATGTTTTTCTTACAAACAGAACATTTTCCTGGATGCCTGAGTGAAATCATTATTTTTTTTATCATTGGTTTCGATTGCTGGGAGCGGGATTTGAACCCGCGATCTCCGGATTTCTTATCATCTTGAATCAAAACTCATTCCTCATCTGAGTATGAGTCCGGCGCTTTAACCACTAAGCCACCCCAGCTTCAATAAAGAATTAGAGAATCAAAATTTATAAGTCATTTCTCATCCAAAATCTCTTTAACCATCTTCTCAAAATCTCTATGAGATTCTTCAAAACCCCTTTTAGGATACCTTTCACTTTCTGTCACAATATAGTATTCTGCTAATGCTATGACATCTCCTTGTCCCCAGCCCAGATCCTTTTCATCCTTTTTCACGAATTCTTTGAAATCAGACATTAATTGGTCTTCTTTCAGTTTTTCTTCAATTTCTTTTTCAATTTCTCTGGACGATTTACCTACAAAATCAAATCCTTTTTTTGGACGGGCATGTCTGTTATATCTAGACATCCTAGATGCAACGAAAGCTATTACGTAAACATTCTCCTCGCCGAATTCTTTATTCAAGAGTTCGATTTCTGTGGGCGATCTTAAACCAGATAAAAAAACCAGTTTCTTGTCTTTAAACCGCGTATTAACAATTTCAATTAGTTTTTCAGTTAAATACGAATCAGAGATTTTCTTCAATTCCAACGTCACTTTTTTTATATTTTCAATTGTAGCTTCTAAACCTCTTTTTTTTAACTCTTCATATAAAGGCGTATGCGTTTCCAATAATGGGAAACCATATTTTTCACCAAATTTTTTTGGATGGCTACTCTTACCGGAACCAGGCATACCTACGGTAACAACAATTTTCATTGGATCACTTAATCTGAATATTTTGTTTTTTGATGTTCTTAAATATTGAGTTTAATTGATCTTGGTCTATATAATCATAATTTTTAACATCTTCTTTGCCAATCCATGCAAAATCAACATGTTCATCTCCATCCACTCGAGTGTTCTCATCATTCAGAACCCTACAAAGATAAATTATACCAACAACACTTATGTTATCTGGTCTGACGAAATTAAAAACACTCATAGGTCTTATAATTTCTATATCCAAATTAACTTCTTCCTTAACTTCCCTCTTGAGGCCCTCTTTCGCATCTTCACCTTCTTGCAACTTCCCTCCTGGTATAGTCCATTTGCTAGGAAATGCTATTTCTTTCGCATTCCTCTTTATTATTAATAGCTTGTTCTTTTTGTTGAAGACTGCAGCCTTTGGTGTTACAATATGCGTCGGATACTTTCCCATTTCATCACAAAAATATTGAAGAATTAAATAAACATTGATAAATAAAAACTTTTTCAATAAGTTGGTTTTACTGTAACTGGACTAGAACCATCAATGTAGTATGAATATTCAAATATTATTTGAAATTGTTTATCCACTTTATTCGTAAAACTCCCTACTTTGGAAGGCATAAATGTACAATAAAGAATATGAGATTCCCCACTACTGAGTTTCATTTCTTGTTCGTTACAGCTAATAATGTCACCTACTATGCTGGTTCTTAAATAATATTTTTTCGCGTTAGTATCATCCTGTTCACAACCTAAACCAACATCGCAAATATAAGGATAACCCTTACCCACATTTTCTATTTTAAATTTCATGATTCTATCCCCTAAGTCAGTTGGATCAATAATAAAATGTCTACCACTAAAAGGAATCACAGATATAGGGCCATTTGTTAATTCAGAAGAAACTATGCCGCCAGAACTATATAATTTTTGTCTTTCCTCTTCATTTAACGATTGTAGATAATTATCATCGATAACTCTAATGATTCCAGAATATGTTGTGTTATAATTGTATTCCACTCTCACTCGGAAATCATAATCCGTCTCAGAAGTAACCCCTGAAGGTGCTCGCAGTTTCCACTCATAATAATCTGTAGCGCCCTCTATTTCTATAACAGGATCGGGTTGATACAAGTCTCCACCAGATGGCAGATTAGCTTGTATAAAACTTTTATCCAATTCTCGAAGACCATTTCCCCTTATAATCCAATCTCCTCCAGAAGACCCAAAATCAACTCCATAAACTTGAATTTTTTTAAGCTCAGCTCTGCTGCCGCCCACATTCTGAACCTCCAAACGCAATACAACATTATCTTTCCCATAGACAGGTGAATGATCGAATGAGAGATCAGTAATGGCAACACCATCTTTGGTAGAAACAGTAACTGTTCCATTATCATCTATACAGCCTGAAATAACTATAATCAGGAATATTGAGAGCAAAATCGATAAACGCTTCATACTACTATTTTAGAATTATGACTTTAAACAATTTTTTAAATGGGCCCACAGGGATTCGAACCCTGGACCTTGTGGTTAAGAGCCACCTGCTCTACCATGCTGAGCTATGGGCCCTGAGTTACATTCTTCAACCATTCTAAATACTTGTCGTAAACTTTTTCAACCTTTATTTCTACAATCTCTGGGACTTCATACGGATGAATTTCTTTTATTTTTTGGAAGACTTTTTGAACTAATTCCACCCTAGTTTTAAATATTATTAAACATTCTTTTTCTTCGTTGATTTTTCCTTTCCACCAAAATCTACTTCCCACATCTATTTTACTTGCACATGCTGCTAGTTTTAATTCTAAGATTTCATCTATCAACATCTGGGACTTATCTATTGGACACGTTGTTAATACTAATCGCATGTTTACACCTACTTTGTTGACCAGTAAGTTCCATTCCTCTTTTTCCACTTCAAATAATCAATAATAATTTTTTTATGATCGAATGAGAGCCCATTTAGAATTTTATCATCGATCTTGAACCAAGCGGCAGAAGCAGCATCATTCCCCCCCTTCACTATTCCAGTTTTAGGTTCTGCTATGAAAACTGTAGTCAACAAATGACCCCTAGGATCTCTGTCAGGTATGGAGTAGACACCTAATATTTCCTTTAATTCAACATCAAGAGAAGTTTCTTCTTTTGCTTCTATAATGGCTCTTTCTTCAATCAATTCACCTTCATTAACAAAACCACCTGGTATCGCTAATTTACCTTTGAAAGGTTCATTCTTTCTTGTGATTAGAACTATTCTATCATCTTTCTCTATTATAATATCTACTGTTGGAGTCGGGTTCTTGTACATTAAATCACGATGGGCCCGGCGCGATTTGAACGCGCGACCAACTGGTTAAAAGCCAGCTGCTCTACCATGCTGAGCTACGGGCCCTTTAGTATTTACAATAAATATGAGAACAAGAAAAATTAAAGTTTTAAAAATATTGTTTAATACAAACTACCTCTTTCTATTCCTGTGTATATCTCTAGTTTGCCAGTTGAAATTTTTTATCTTAGAGTTTTCACCATATCCACAAGCAGAGCATTTTCTCTTTCTGATATGAAAAGCCCTTCTCCCGCATCTTCTACATAAAACATGAGTTCTTTTCTGATGTTTACCAAAAGATGGTGTTCCCTTGGTCATTGCTATCACCTAATCTAAACAGGAGAAGCGTAGAGTATCGTGTCGCCTCTGATCAAGAGTGTGGTTAATTTTCTTTTGTTTTCACCCTGTATTTCAGCATCCTCTAACCAAAGGTTGAGATGCAAGTCTAAAGCCACAAGCGTTCCTGTTATCTCTTCACCATTCTTCAACTTAACAAAAACTTTTTTCCCTTTTGCTCTGTCCAATGCATCTATTGGTCTATCTGGCATTTTTTCACTATTTTACTTTTGTCAACGTCTATACTTAAATACTTTTTTTACACCGTTTTAACTCATCGAATGAACAGTAATATTTAAGAAGATATGCTTAAATTTATCTAAGATAAGGTTATCACATGTCCAAATGGAATATAGACAAGGGCAAGAAAGTTACTGGCGGCGTAATACATTCGCATAGAAAGAAGAGAAGATTTCAGAGAGGATCATTACCCTTACACACAAAAGTTGGCGAAGAAATAAAATGGATTGATAGGAAGAGAGGAGGAGTAAGGAAAATTAAACTGGCCAGGGTTGAATTTGCGAATGTTATTGATCCCAAGACTAATAAAGCAAAAAAAGTAAAGATATTGGACGTTCTAAAGAATGAGGCCGATCCACACTTAGTCCGTAGTGAAATCATAACTAAAGGAGCCATCATAAAAACAGAGTTGGGTGAAGCCAAAGTTATTTCTAGACCATCTCAGGATGGAGTAGTAAATGCCCTCATTTTAACTACTGAAGAGAAGTAAATATAAACTAAGACAATTCTAAACCAAAACTAAATCGAATTTAAAGAATTTGTAAGGGTTTATTATCTGTTTGTCCAGGAGTTATTTCTGGTTTGGGTATTTTTCTGGTAAACCTCGTATATATTATATAACTAACAAGTATACCAACAGAGACCAAACCAACTATTAAAAGAATATAATATGTAGTAAGTGCTCTCACCTCTTCACATTCTTTATCTGAGCAAACATCGTCACAACAATAACCAGAGCAACAATCAGGATCAGAGACGCAAGGATTACCAGTAGAAATACAAGTAGGCGTGGTTGTTGTTTCAATAGGGACAGTTGTTGTCGTTTCTGCTAGTATTTCTTTATGTATTTTCTTTATTGTTACGTCAGCCATCAAGGATATTACATTTATATCATTAAGCTTTACACTCAAATCATAATAATTATCATCTGTTAACTCAAAGTATGTTTCTTCCCCTCTTGCTAATGTTGCTTGTTGTATCTCGCTCGTAACATTTATTGTCACTGTTGTAGATGTCACATTATCAACAGTTACATAGTGTGTTTCTTCTTCCAGTGTAAATTTGAACCTGTCATTCTCGCCAAGTTCCTTTGTATATCCTGCTGCAAACTGTTCGTCAGAGACTACATAGGTTTTTCCAGTAACACCTCCAATACCCCATCCCCCTCCCCCACCACCTCCTCCACTCCCGTCTCCACTGGGCGTTGTTGTAGTAGGTTCAATAGACTGAGGCTCTGCTAACGCAAATGCATTAGTTGATTTAACATTCGAAAAAAGAACATCCTCTATATATCCACCACCAAATTGATGAGTAGCAGATGTATATTCCCAACCAGAAATGCATTTTTCATTATCCCAATCCCATTCAGAACAAACATATATAGATGTTTCATTGGGGTTATTCAGGCTGTAATTGGTGATGTAGAAAAATAATGTAGCATTATCATAATTCCAGGACGTGTTGTAAGCAAAGAGTGAGTGTATGATGAGGTTATCTATATACATTTTACCCGGATAATGTTCGACTACAGATCTCATAGTTTCGTTTATCGTCGAATTCCACATTAAGATACCATCGAATACAGTATAATAGTCAAAATCACGTAGTTTTAAAAGCCAGATTTCCGTTTCTGTCTTTGGAAGTGTCAAATTTTCTGAGATATTGATAAAAATAAGATCTTGTGTTATGGAAGGGGGGAAGCCTAAAGTTATATTTGTGAACTCTCCAAAATGATCAGTCAAATAGAAAGTTACGTTTAAAGGTTCATAGACAGTTACAGACATATTCTCGACATTGTTATCAGCATTCAAATCATCATTGCAATCAACAACGAATTCAAGAGTATGATCTCCGAGTGTTTCGGGAATCCATTCTACTATTTCGTCATGGCGGTTAAATGGTTCGTCTCTTGAAGATAGATTACCTATTGTTCTATTCCAGATCTTAACCTTTGTCGTGTTCGGTAGATAATCATAGAGTATACCAGTAACATTCGTTGCGTTTTCAGGTCCTATGTTAACAATACTAACAGTCAAAGATATTGATTTATTAACATACGAAATACCTGCTATTCCTAAATATCCAACTACATCTGGTGCACTTGGTCCTATCCATTCATTTTTGTATACAATATTATTATCTTCGTCTATCTCATCAATTGTATTAGAAGGATCTATCACGACATAGATAGTATGATAACCAAACCATGGGGGCGTCCAAGAAACAGAAACAGTTTTATTTTCTCCAATATCTAGAAAATTAATCGTTTGGTTATTTCCTATTTGGAAACCAAAGGGTCTATTGTCAAAGAATTGAACTATTATGTCGGACGCATTTCTCGTGCCGATATTTTGAATGGTTGCATTTATTGTTATACTCTCTCCTACTGAAGGAGAGGTGTTTGAAAAAACTATATCAGATGACGACAGAGTTAAATCTGGTTTAATTGGAGGTTGAACAAAGAAAGTTTTAGTTTCACTCACATTCCAATATCCCGAAACATCCTGAGCATAACTCTTGTAACTAACAGTTTTAAACACTTGTAATTGTGAAGCTGGGATTGTGTGAGTAAAAGTTTGTGGTAGAGCCATTGGTCTTATACCTAAACGCATCAATGCACTTGAGATATTACGTGAGATCTCTGGAAACAACAAGATTGATATAAATATTATACATAAAATCACACTGGTAAAGATTAGCATTATACTTGGTAGACTACTTTTCACTATTCCAAATCTACTTACAAGAATGATTATTAATGGGCCAGAAAGAACGACAACTACTACCCATGAAACAGACGCTACATACATCAATTCCCCTGAACATTCTCCCGTTGCTAGATTACAAGTATGATTAACCCACCCAGCTGAATTTTCTGAGATGATAACAGTTTGTAAACCTTCATCATCTGACCAATCAATGATTATATCAGCTGAATCCCCTTCTGTTACATTTTCAGGAATATTTCTTAAGTTGAACCATTGCGGTGGTTCTACTCCCGGAGGAAGAGTTGTAGTTGTGTCAGTAGATTTTATTATCAAATCATCTGTTAAACTATTATCATTTGAATCTGTTTCATTATCAACAGGTTCTACTGTTACATTTATTTCATAATACCCTTCTGATTCTGGCATCCAATAAAATTGAACAATCTCTGATTCTAAAATATCAAGATCGATATTAGTGTTATTGACTTCAGTGTCATTGACAAAAAACCTTACAACACTTGTTTCATTATTGTTTCCCACATTGACGATAGTGGAGCTTATAATTGGGACCAAAATCGATAAATCAGCAATAATAAGATCATGGTCGTAACTAGTGAAATTTGACCAAGTTATCGCATTGTAAATAACTTGTTCATCATTAAAGCACCAAGCACTTTCTGGCATATTCGTGAAATAAGATACACCCCTATATGCAATGATTGCTGCAACATAATTGTCGGATATAGCAACATACTCGCCACCAGCCAAGTCGCTGTCATTCCATAGATAATCTGGTGAGGGAACATTGGAACCCCTATCGCATGGATAATAGGGTGTCGCTATATTATCGAAAAGAGGATGAGTTGTATTTAGGATATTGAAATAGTTAAAAAATCCAAGTTCTGTAGGCCACATATATTCTAAATCCTCTCTCATCCCGAACAATGCTGCAAGCTTATTGTTATTCGTAGGAAGCCATACATCGCCAGGATTCCAACCAAGGCTAAATGTTCCACTTGTAGCTATGAGACCGTGCCCTCCCTTAACATATCTTTTGATTGTATTAATTTCTGAATCAGTAAACTCCCATACCCCTTCCCTATAGGCATCAGATATAAAAAGTATATCAGCATTGGATTCTGTTAAGTCTTGATAGGTTATCTCATCTTTATTTAAAGTTATGTAATCTATGAATATTGGCTCGGATCCGTGAACCAGCCAATTATCATTTAAATCGTCCCAACAAGTACGATCATGAAAATCAGCACCCCATGAATCTAAGACACCAGCAATTATCGGTTCCCTCGAGTTTATGAAGAATTTTTTCTCTTTGGTATTATCGGCCAAGTTGGTTTCCCCAGACACTGGAACAACATCAATACCTAAAGTGAATTTTTTTTCCAGATTTTCTGACCATTCAAAAATTAAATCAGTCGAACTTCCAGTTGCAAGAAAAGGTATCGTTTGCGTATCATTTATAGAATAATCGACTAAGAATCTTACCTCTATATCGCTTTCATCATTTATTCCTGTATTCTTTATAGTTGCGTTAAATTTGATGTTTTCCCCAGGCTTCGCATATGGTGGTGCTGGAAGAGTCCAATCAGTAACTTCAACATTATGTTGATAAGCTATATCTCTGATATTTAGATAAAACCAGCCTTCTTTTGCATCGTCAGCAGATGTTCTGATGGCATATATAGTTTCATCACCGGGTATAAAACTGTAATTGTATTGATTCCCAATAGTTAAACCCGATTTGTTTTCCAACGTAATATGATCCCCAGCGTTTATTAATTTTATTTGAATTTGAGTAGAGTCAGTGGTTCCATTTAAACCAATCCGTGTCCCTTCGGTTAAATCGTAATTGGGTAATCCCCAGAAGTCATAAAAATCTGGTTCTGGGTCGATGTTTGTTATAATTGGTTGTTGGTATCCCGGAGAAGTTTGTTGAAGTGGAATCTTAAGGGCAGGGTCACCAAGCAAAACAAACTCAAATAAAGTCACATTATCTATGAAAAATGAAAAGCTATGCTCTGCTACGAACTTTTTAACCGCTTCTGCCGTCAAGTTTCCTATATTTATTGCACCATTATGATAGGCATCAAACACGTTAGTTAACATGCCAGCCATATAGGGTTCGCTATCTATTACGACATTCCCATTTTCGTAATGAAAAAAGGGAGCACCATAATTGACTCTTGATCCACCAATATAAGCTATACCAGATGCATTTGAAAGTAAAATCCCTTCACCGAATGATGTATCCCAAAATTGAGGTAATATGTTTGCATCAAAGGCACCGTTAATGCAGGCAATAGAAACAACTATAGATGAATTTGAATTGGTGGACAAATTCATTAAATCATCTACGCATAAACTGCCTCCAAGACCTTCAATCGACCAACACTCTCCACTCCCATGGGTTATTACATAAATAAATCCTCTATCCCCAGATAAAGAATTCATGACGTCGTCTTTATTGAACATCTCATCTGACGTAAATAGTTTTTTTATATCCATGCCTTGAAACGATTCCCTGTTTATAGAATCTACAGTGATCATCTCTCCATAATAGTTTTCTGTTTCAAAAGGTAACCCTCCAACCAAATCAACATTCTTAAACCAATCCCAGCTAAGATTACCATACCAATTCTTAATCTTGTTAACAACATGCTCTGCCTCAACAGAATCATTGACCGGTATCCTACCCACTTTGTAATTTGGGACAAAATCATAATCTGGGGAGGAGTAGAATAAATCTGCTGGAATCCAGTTATTGTACGAGTCACCATGTTCAATATAAATATAATAGCTTGGTGGTATTTGTAAAGCATTCCCAAAGAGAGTTACAAATTCTAAGTTTGGATGCTCGGCATCATCTCTTAAATAAAGGATTATTTTCTTTGCGAGTGAATAATTGTAATTTTTGATATCATTATAACCTGGGATTAATGGATTTTTATACCCTTCATGAGGAGGGTCTTCTGCTTCAGTGTAATTCTCATAAATCCATGATGTGTTAACGACAACACTTTCAGTTCCTTCAGAAGTATGAAAATCTGCTAATTCTTGTGCAACTGAGCAAAGTTCAGGTTGGCATAATATGATATTCTTAGCATTAGTTGTATGGTGTGCTACTTCAGGTGGTGACTGCACCATATAATTAATCTGGATTGTTCCATCTGTAAGGAGAATAGCCTTTCCTTGAGCAGGTATATACTGAACAGGCCAAACCTTAACAAACACATAAGTATACTCATTATCGGACCCAGTCATGTAAGATACAAACTTACCAGAAAAATAATCTTTAAGTGAGTATACCTCCTTCTTTGGCTCTCTTTTAAATTTCTGTTTTTTTCCAATAGTCCATTCTAAGGGTTCAGGTGTCGGTGAAATATTTAATTTATTTACTATTGGTACGTATTTCCCACCAATTATCTGTACGCCTAAGATTTTAGAATTCTTCGGAAATTTAACAACAAAGTTTTTCATGGGGAGCATTGGTTCTCCGGGTGCAGTGGAAGGCTTGAGTTTACCAACCTTTAGATAATCATAACCTTCTAGCTCGTGTACACTGACGTCTCCTAGATCTAGTTTGAACTTAACTACTGCAACTTTACCTCCAAGAGCAATAGGAGGTTTAACAAAACTTAATGCTGAGATATCGTTCGAAATACTATAACTCAATGCTGAAATCCCTTTTGCGCTAACTGCAGGAATAACAAAAAGAGATACTAGAATTACTGGAATGATTCTTTGACAAATATTATTTAGACTCATTGATTAATATTTATTTTCTTAGAGTAAAAATGTATCAAATAACCAAAAAACTTTTATTTTAAAGGAAGGGGTTTAACCCTCAAACCCGCAACTATCGCATTTAATGTATTTTTTTGTAACTATCGATGATTTGCTGCTTAATATTTTTTTATGTCCCACATCCACTTCCATTGACCCACATCTTGGACATTTCCTGATTATAGTTCTTTCTAGTATCGCCATAAAGGATTAGTTAATCTTTAAAATATAAATAACCGCCTTTAACATTTGATAGAAAAAAATTAAAACAAGGCCCTGAAGACTCTGTTACAATTCTTGACATTACCGCACTTTAAACATATCTCAGTCATCGTTAAACCATGTGGAAACCTGTAACTCAAGTGGCCATTACAATATTTACACAACATCGAACACCCCTACATAAATTCATGTTTTATTTTTAAACGAATTTTTATGGAATGAAATTTAGGAATGGATAGAAAGATTGTAATATAATTTTTTTAATTTTAATTTTCCGAAGCTATTATTATTTCAGAGAAAAAAACTTAAGTGATACTATAATCATGTGATGAAATGATAGATGCACATTGTCATTTGGAACAGCCCGATTATAACTCTGATAGGGATAGTGTTATCGAGCTGTGTAAACAAAAATTGAATGCTGTAGTAACTTGCTGTGCTAGTCCTAACGATTTTGATCTAACCATGCAGATGTTAGAGAATTATAAGAATTTTGTTTTCGCCACTTTCAGTGTACACCCTATTTACGTCAAAGAAGTCAATAAAAAACAGAAAGATGAATTCTTCAATCTAATAAGTCAAAATAAGGACAAAGTGAGTGGTATAGGCGAAACAGGTCTAGATTTTCATCATGTTACAGAAGATGCGTGGCGTAAAAAACAAAAAGAACTTTTTATTGAGCACATATCCCTGGCAAAAGACTTAAAAAAACCTTTAGTCATCCATTCTAGAAAGTCAACTGAAGATGTAATTAAAATTTTAGAGCAAGAAAATGCTAAAAATGTTCTCATGCATTTGTTCGGTAAAAGACATTTACTAGACAGAGTCAAAGAAAATGGTTGGTACATTTCTGTGGGTCCTATTGCAATCCGTTCAAAAACTCATAAAAAAATCATAAGAGACATGTCGATCGAAAAAATTCTATTGGAAACTGATTCCCCTTGGTGGGGATCTGAAGGTAAAAGAAATGATCCAACAGCAGTTTTACAGGTAGCGAATA
>JABAOF010004785.1_pt2 | contig 15747 bp, 21 predicted proteins | sample 7062171 | NCBI WGS metagenome assembly JABAOF01 (sample SAMN14538628, study PRJNA623070) | marine sediment metagenome | biome: marine biome [ENVO:00000428]; feature: marine pelagic biome [ENVO:01000023]; material: deep marine sediment [ENVO:00002113] | place: India: Gulf of Khambhat ...
GCGGCCCTTATATGACCCCCTTTGCCTTTTGCTCGGCGATCCATGGCAAATAGTCCTTCAAGGTCCGATCGACCAGTTTTTCCACACCCCGGCTCGTTCCTGTCGCTCCGGTGATCGCGTCCAGCTGATTTTCGGTCTGCGACAAACCCGGCGGAACAAGGTAGAAGTATTGTTGTGCCTTGCCGCTCGGGAGTAACCTCTTCCCGGTGAACTGTTCTTTGAACCAGTCCTCCGTGATCCTTCCTCCAAGGCCGGGCGTTTCTGAATGGCCGTAGAAGGCAACCCCGATGACTCTCCCAAGCCCAGGGTCAACGCCCATCATCCCATAGAGCGGACCCCAGAATCCTGGACCAAACAAGGGGAAAGCATATCCAATCAAGGTCCGACCATCCCCAGCGAAACCGAGATAAAGGGTCCTCCCCTCCTTCTCTTCGATCCTGACCTGTCTTTCAAAAATCTCTCTGACCTGAATGTCGCTCGTCCCTCGTTCCGGTTTCATCCCGAGAACCTCGAGGATGACCTTTTGAAGCTTGACCTGCTCATTCACTGCTATCCGCTCCCGATTAATCTGATGGATGCCACTGACCACAGCAGTGAAGAAAAAGGTGAGCCCGAACATGTAGACAATCGAAAACAGCCGCTTCCGGATCACGTCTTCTCCCGCCTTCCTTTCAGGTCATTCACCGTTTGGTCCATGATGGGAACAAACATGTTCATGAAAAGGGTGGCAAACATGATGCCCGCGGAGAAACTGGAAAATCTCCTGATGATGATTGTGAGGCCGCCGATGAGAAGCCCGTATATCCACTGGGCAGCTTTGGTCTTAGGACCGCTGATCGGCTCGGTGACAACGAAGACGGCTCCAAAGAGAAATGACCCGGCTATCAGGGTCGTCAAGGGATCCGGGACTCCCGGAATACCCAGAATCCAGAGGGTAAAGCTCACCAGGGCCCCNNCTCTCATCGCGACGATATAGACCCCGCCCATGATGATCAGCCACGCCGCCGTCTCACCGAGGGAGCCTGGAATGTTTCCCACAAATAGCTTTTCAAGAGGATAGGCTTTTCCACTCTTCAAGATTGCAAGGGGAGTTGCCTGGGTCATGGCATCCACCCCTGGAGACCAAAATAAAAACCCTCCATACTGCCCTGAGAAAGGCTGAACCCATTGAGCCGTCATTGCGATAGGAAAACAAATATAGATAAAACACCGACCGACCATGGCGGGATTGAAAATGTTGTATCCGAAGCCACCGAAAACCATCTTTCCGAAAACAATTCCAAAGACGATACCAATAATGGCGATCCAGAAAGGTACGGTCGGTGGGAGGCTTAGCGAAAGGATTAGACAGGATACCAGGACGGACGACGTAATCGGCTTCCCTTGGGGGAGGGTGAAAACCCCCTCGGCAGCGAGCCCAAAGACCAGGACGAGGGAGGTTAAGACGAGGGATCGGAGACCGAAAAAATAGACCGATCCAATCAGGCACGGAATCAGACCATAGCAAACCCGAATCATGATAGGTTGCTTTTGGAACAACTGCTTGGGAAATCTGCCCTCCTTGATTTCCTCTTTGTCTCTCTTCTGCACCGACTACCTCCGCACAACAGCCGGAGAAGACCTCAATTCCCGCCCCAAGCGAGTTCTAACGGTATTTCAATATCCGATGGTTGTCAATAGGTGAGTGCCTGGAGGGTAAATCGAGGTCATCCCTTGAAAACAAGGAGAGAATTTCAACTTAACGCATCTCGACTCATGGCTTTTCCACGCGAAAAATTCTCCTCACATGGTTAACATCTGCCGCCATCTGCTGGATCAGATCCTGCTCGCGATCGAACTTCACCTCTTCCCTCAATTTCTCGTAGAACAGAACACAGATCTGTTCGTCCCCGACATCCTCCTGAAAATCGAGCAAATGGACCTCAACGGAAAAATGATCTCCTTCAAAGGTTGGGTTGAACCCGAGGCTCGCCGCGCCGAGGAACACTCCCTGATTGATTTGAACCTGGACGGCATAGATGCCCTTAGCTGGCAAGAGCTCATTCTCAACGGTGAGATTCACCGTCGGGTAGCCTAACGTCTTCCCCCGACCCATTCCGGTAACCTTTTTCCCTTCCACTTCATAGGGCCTACCGAGCAGAGACCGGGCTTTCGCAACCTCACCCTCCTGGATCCAGGTTCGGATCCTCGAGCTGCTCACTCTCTCTCCTTCAAAGGCCACCGGGGCGACGATGCTCACGCCCACTCCGTGTTCTCTCCCCAGACGCTTCAGGAGATCCGAAGAACCGGTTCTTCCCCTTCCAAAGGTGAAATCCGCCCCTTCGACAAGATGCCCAACGGCCAGCTTCGCCACAAGGATCTCTGAAAAGAACTGATCGGCTGTGTATCGGTAGATCGTCTCATTGAAGGGGCACACGACCGTCGCAGACACCCCAAGCTGTTCGAAGAGTCTCATTTTTTGTGAAAGCGTGGTCAGGAGGGGCGGCGCCTTTTCCCCTCCGAAAACCTTTTGTGGATGGGGCTCAAAAGTCAATACGGCTGAAGGGCGATTCATCGAATTGGACAGTCGGATGGTCTCCCCCAAAATCGCCTGGTGCCCCAGATGGACCCCATCGAAATTACCCACGGAGATGACAGGGTGGTCCAGAGCCTCTCTCGCCACATCGAGATCCCATAGAAGCCTCATGAGCCCATCTCCGAAAACCGGATTTTGAATCCCAAATTATACTATCCCATTCATCAAAAGGATTTCTATCATGATTCCGTACAAGCATCATCATCGAGTGGCCTGTTCCGAATCTTCCATGGAGAGCTCCTCTGCCAAACAGATCCTTCACGATAATTCCAATTTTCAAATGGCACACCTCTCGTCCTTTCGCGTCCTCCCTCTCACCCGGTAAATCCTCCACCGCCCCCATAAATGTCGGTCGGGACCGAGAGGATTCGCGAAATTTCGGTGTCTTTCTCTCTTTGGCTTGAAGGAGGGCACCGAAACGGGATTGACGAGGGCTTTGCCGGGAGGGAAGAAAACACCTTTTTCGGCCAGTCCGAAAAGAATACGAACGTTCATGGAGGCTTTAGATGCAGTTTCTGGATTTCAAACCCCAGGTGCGGTGAATAAGATAAAGCGAGCGCGCCAACCGGCACGCTCGCCTTACACACAATAGAAGCCCCCCATAAACCGCGTTCAGGGTCGAAATATCGTGAGCGCTTCTTCTTTATAGAGGTCCGGATGCCCAGAGACCATGGGACCCTGCAACGACTCGGCCATACTCCTTACAGACCAATCTACCGTTTGTCAGGAACTGTTGGTGTTCCTCTAGGTTTGACATGACCCATTTTATGTTCTGGGCAACACGCAGATACGCTTCATGGCGAGGATGAGGTTGCTGCAACTCCCTGGGGAGTGGGAACCACGCTGCCAGAGGTATCAAGTCCATCCATCAGACAGCGCGCCTCATGCCGGTCTTCTCGTCATCCAATGCCAACAAAATCACGGGGGTGTTTCCTACTCGACTCCGCGCTTACGACTTCCACAGGCCGTGAAGATTGCAGTATTCGCGGGCCGTAACCTTCTCTCCCGGAATATCGAAATTCGCCTCCGGTGCCTCCCCGGGCTTCAGAAACTGACGGTACGCCTCTCCATCTGCGATCACTTCAATCCACTCGATGTAGTGCTTCTCCTCCATGGGATGGGGAACGCTTCCCNNCCACAGCACACAAGCTCTCCCTTGCCCTCATGCAAAACCTCCACAATGTTCCCACAGATCTCACATTTGTAAATTTGCAACCGTCCGGTCATTACGTCTCCTCCTTTCTCATGCGACGATACCCGGGGGGAATTTCCAACCCGCTTGCCCCATTAGTTCGACGTTAACACCTCATCGTCATAGATCTTCTCAAAAAAGAGCTTGTGCCCGCTTTCCTCAGCAGCCAGATTCCGAAAGAGCTGCTTGACATCTGGATCAGTCACGAGCTTCTCTAGGTCCGTATAGAGGTTGATCGAAGCCAGCTCCCGATGCATCGCAATGCCGAGAATGTCCTGCCAGGACATATCCGGAGTCGGCTCTTTCTTCACCAGATAATCCGCGATACGAAGATCCATTGGCTGTTTGGGGGCTTCCCGCACTGCAGCGGCCACATCCATCTTCTCCAATCTCTCCCAATGGGCCTGCTCCATAGCGGCAATCCTACGGAGTTCTTGGGCGAGAGCTTTCAGCTTGACCCGCGCTGCAAGATCGTTGTAAAAACCGACCGCCTCCTTCTCCTTCTCTATCGCGAAATCGATAACATTTTGAATCTCTTGAACTCTCTTTGATCCGCCGTCTCCTGATCCCATTTAATCTCTCCTCCCCACTCTCTCGAAAAATACCATGTCCCGTTCCCTATATCCCCCCTCTACCTCTCTAGGCGAGTTTCTTTACGGCGGCCCACACGGCGTCGTAATCTGGCTCCTCCGTAATTTCTTTGACCACCTGGACGTGTTGAATGACCCCATCACGGTCAACAAGAAACACCGCCCGTGCAAGTAATCTCAGATCTTTGATCAAAACCCCATAGGCCAATCCAAATCCACTGTCGCGGTGATCCGAGAGCGTCTTCACCCTTGTCACACCCGCCGCACCACACCACCGTTTCTGTGCAAAGGGAAGATCCATACTGATCGTAAGGATCACCAGGTCTTCACCCGACTTGGTCGCCTCTTGATTGAATTTCCGCGTCTCGGTATCACAGACCGGCGTATCCAATGACGGCACCGAGGCAATGATACAAACTCTACCGCCAAATGAAGACAGCTTGACCGGCGTCAAATCGTTCCCAATTGCTTCAAAGTCTGGCGCTTTGTCACCCACCCTCAACTCACGACCCACGAGGGTAAGGGGACTGCCTTGAAATGTTACAGCACCCACTCTCTCTTCCATCATAACCCTCCCTCAAATCATCGTTTCTTGAAAAATATATTCCGAGGCTTCTCATTGTCAAGTGGCGCCGGACAGGATTTTTCAGGTTGATTAAAGAGATCTATCCTGTTTAACTAGAGGGGAATGAGGAGGAATTCTCTTATCCCGGGGATAGAAAAGGAGGCTTGAGATGTTTGGAAAAACCGTCTGTCTGGCCGCACTCTTTCTCTTCAGTTTCCTTTTCCTCGAGCCAAGTTGGGGACAATTGGTGAACAAGGTTGATGTCGTCAATCCCCTACCGGTTCCCGTTCGGGGAAATGTGGAGATCGAAGGAAACGTGAATGTTGTAAATACTCCTGAGGTGATTGTGAGGGAGATCCCTGAAGTCAGCGTCAGTGGAGACGTCCGCCTGATTGACTCTCCAGAGGTCCGTATCACCGATGTTGCGCAGGTGGAGGTCGTCAATGAGGCGAAAAGGAGTATCCCAGTTCAGATCACAAACCCATCGGGCACGATTGGGCGGGAGGACCTGAGAAACTCTTTTTCCTGGCATCGACGCGCTTTTGTGAACTCGAAAACCAAGACCAGAACGCACAGTGCCATTTCAGTTTCCAAGATGGCGGGAAGGCTATTTGTGCTGACAGACCTTCTCGTGACCTCTCGGTTCCAGACACCTGACACCGAACTGGTCTTGAGCCTCAAGGGGGCCGGAGCAGACCGAGGTCTCGGGCTCGACTTCATTTTGGTGCCAGAAGCATCGCCTCTCAATACACACTTCCAAACCGGCATCCTCTTTAGGCCAACCGCTGCCATTGATGTCTCAGTCGCGGGGGACCGCGGGGCCCAGGAGTTTCGGGTCGATTACACCATTACGTTTTCAGGGTACTTTCGCGAGGAAAGTTAAAGGAAAGAAAATGAATGGTTTTAAAAATACTGGGGAAGACGTCCTTCCCCGCCCTTCTTGAGCCCCCAAAAAGGAGGATCCTATGAAGATAAAACAGATTTCTGTATTTATCGAAAATGTTTCCGGTCGATTGTACGAAGTGACGAGTGCTCTGGGCAATGCGGGAATCAATATCAGAGCTGCCAGTCTGGCAGACACTGCAGACTTCGGTGTTCTTCGGATGATCGTCTCAAATGTAGCAAAGGCAAGACGTATTATGATGGAAAAGCACTTGCCAGCCCGAGTCGACGAGGTCGTTGCTGCTGAGATCGAGGACAAACCGGGCACACTCGCGCAACTGCTCAAACCGCTTCTGGAGGCCAAAGTGCATTCGAGCTACATGTATGCCTTCACCGGGTTTACATCAGGAAAGGCCGTGATGGTCTTTCATTTCAGCAACAACGACCAGGCAATTCAAATTCTGCAGAAGCATGGAGTCAAGTTGCTTGACGCCAAGGTTTTCGGGATCGTTGAAAGTGGCCCATCAACACGGTAAAGACGCAGTTCAATAGAGAGGAGAAACTCCCATGAAAGAGAAAGCCGGCTTTAGCCCTCGGAAGTTTGCAGTCGTCGGTGCCGGACCCGTGGGGAACATCGTTGCCGCTTTCCTCGCAAAAGGGAGATACGACGTGACCCTATGCGACGTATTTCCTGACCTCGTCAAACCTGCTTTGAATCCCGGAATCCTCATTGAAGGTACCGAACAGTTTCAGACGTCCGTCTCGAAAATCGTGACCAGTGTGGATGATCTGGCGGATGATCCTCCAGATGTGATCATCCTCGCAGTCAAAGCCAATGCGCTCCCCCTAATCTCCTCTGCGGTCGAAAGCTTTTACAGGGAGGGCCTCTATGTGGTGAGTTGGCAAAACGGCATCGACACAGAGTTGGTCTTGGCCCAAAGCCTGGGGAAAAAGGCGGTCATGCGGGCAGTTGTCAATTATGGGTGCAGTCTCGTCAAACCCGGTCAGGTGAACATAAAGTTCCACCATCTCCCGCACTACATTCAGGAGCTGGATGAGGAATCCCGACCCGCCGCTATTGCGGTCGCCGAAGCGTTAACCAAGAGCGGACTGATCACCGAACATACGGATCAGATTATCGGAATGGTCTGGCGAAAAGCCATCATGAACGCGTGCATGAATCCCGTATGCGCCGTAACGGGCCTGACCATGTCTCAGGTCATCAATGACCCTATCATTTTTCAGATCGTAGACGCCCTGATTAAGGAGGGCGTGAATGTCGCCCGGGCCAACGAAATCCCGGTGGGCTGGGACTTCTACCCTTACTCGATCGAATACATGAAAAAAGCCGGTGATCACAAGCCCTCCATGCTCATTGACATCGAGATGAAACGCAGGACCGAGGTCGACTATATCAACGGAAAGATCATCGACTACGGAGATCGTGCCGGCCTCGAAACTCCTTATAACAGAACAATCAGAGCCCTGGTGAAAGCGCTCGAGCCCAGATGACGAAGGCTTGGAAGTCGGCATCGATTCCGGCTTCTGACTCCTGGCGGTTTCACAGCCACAAAACCACGCCCAGTATCATCAGCGCTATGGTCCCGAGATTGATGAATAGATTGCGTTCACAGAGTTTCTCCAGGGTCTGTCGGTCCAAAAAGACGCCGCTTCGAGGGTCAATATAGATCTTCACTCCCATCAGATAAAGGGGTGTGGTCAGTATGAAAAGATGGATCGGAAGGCCGGCAAGGATTCCCATCGCCAGGAAGATCCATGCGACAAGTGTGACACCCCCGTAAATATGCGAGCAGAACCTCTTTCCGAGACGAACCACAAGGTTCCGTTGCGGTCTCATCCTTCCACTGGACGGGCCTTCCGAGGAGCAGCCAACCATACGAAAAGACACGATACGACACTTACGGAGATTGCGAGTCCAAGAGCCGATTGGTAAGTTCCGGTTCTATCAAATATGAATCCCGCCACCCAGGCCCCCAAGGCCCCTCCGACGCCGATCACGCCCTCCAAGATACCGTAAATCAGGCCGAACCCTTTCCCCCGAAAAAGATCGGCAGCCACCGCCATGAACATCGGGGCCGTAACTCCCCAACCGGCTCCGAAAAAGACAATAAATACATAGAGAAAACCTTTTTCGCTCATTGTTTCCAGCAAAAGCAGAGAACATGCCGCTCCCGCCACACACATGGCGCCGATCGTGGCGGTTATTTCTCGCCCAATCCGATCAGAAAGCCATCCCCAAAAGATCCGAAAGCCAGATGAGATAATCCCGATCGCGGCGAAGGCAAAGGCCGCCTTCATTTTTCCTATTCCGTTGTCGACGAGAAAACTGACATGGTGAACAAGGAGGGCATACACCGCGATAACGATCAGGAAAGCAAAGATCAGGAGGGCCCAGAATCTCCCGGTTCGCAGCGCCCTGCCCAGGGTCCAGTCGGTCTCAGACCACACAGGGTGCGGTGTCTTCGGCCCTTTGCGCGCGTGCAGTTCTCCTTGACTCATACCATCCGCAAGAAGCCCCATGTCTTGAGGTTTGTGGCGAAGGAGCAAGGCATTCAGGGGAAACAGAACGACGAAGACGAGCCCGCCCAACCCCAGGAAGGCATAACGCCAACCCCACCCAGAGATGAAGTACTGTGAAAAGGGGACCAAGAGAAAAGTCCCGAGGCCCATACCGGACACGGCGATGCCGCTGGCCAAACCTCTTTTCCTGTCGAACCAGTGGGCGAGGATAGCCGTGTAAGCGACAATACCGATCGAAGCGGCTCCCATCGCCGTAAGGATCCCGTATAGGAGGTAGAATCCAGTGAGGCTGTTTATGGATGAGCAGAGGGCAAGCCCCAGGGCAAGTAGAAAGATCCCCGGTGTGATGACACTTCTGGGACCAAACCGATCGATAAACCCTCCCACAAGAGGTGCCATCGCGGTATAGGTGAGCAGGACAACGGACTGGATCCCAGCAGTTTCCCCCCGGGTCCAGGGGAAATCTTCTAGCAAGGCGACGTAGAAAACAGAGAAGGAACTTCGGATCCCAAACCAGAAGGCCATGGACACCAGAGCGACCGCAACGATCATCCAACCGTAGTAGATATCGGTGAGGCGAAGGACCAGTTTGCGCCGCATATTTTCACCTTTGAACCTTGCTGGCAACGAGGAACGCCTGACAACACGCGTGCCCTCCTTCAGCCTCAATTGAGAGAAGAATCTGTCCCGTTCTAATCCTCCTGAAGCCGTTCAATGCACAGTTTTGAAATCTCATTCAACTGCGATCGGGTATCTTCATCCTCAAAATGGGAACTCTCGGCAAAGCCCTCGAGGTGCTGACAGGTTCGGTCCGCCGCTTCTTCCAGGTTCTTGGCCTGTGATCGCTCACGGTAGATCTGGATGACGTCGTCCCGTAGCGCAGAAAGCGGTGATCCGAGGACCAGTTCCCGCAGGACTTCGGAAGCTCTCCTTCTGCTCTCCAGCTCGACACCCATAGCGGCGGCGTTGGGCTTCCGTGAGAGGAACTCAAGAAGCTGAAAGAAGGTCTTCTGATCGAAAAAACGAAATTCAACGTCATTCGACGGCTTTTCTCCCCACAGTTTCCTGGGCCCTTCATGTCCTCCCTCGGCAAGATACCAGTCCTTGACAAACCGGAATCCGCTCCAGAAAAGGAGCCCTCCCTGTGCCGTACAAACGGCAGGAATCCCTCTTAAAAGGCTCGTTTGGGTCTCCCGATGAAGGGCGCTATCAAACGAGACTTCGTAGGCAAACATGAAATGCCCCCCTCCGGGGATCGTCTCTGACAGAAGCTGAAAGATCTGCCGATCGATCCGCCTCTCTGAGAGATCGAGGGTTATCGATGCAGAGGCTCCGCTCGCGAACTGGACAACGGGATAGTAGTCCCCAACCTCTACCCATCCCTTGACCCATCTCCCTCCGCGGCTATAAACACCCTCGAGGACGGGCATTACCTCGAATCCGTCTTTCGGTTTCACTTGACCGGTAAGTCTCCCCTCTTCGTCCCGAAGATACAGGGAGAAGTGAGTCCATCCCTGTCGATACCGAAGCGGTTTCGATTCGATCTCGATACGGTACTTTCCTACCGATCGGCCGTCTAGATCAGAGAACTGCAAGACCAAAGCTCGAGGTTTGAGCTGAAAAACCCGCCAGAGGCGGGCCTTCGCTCGGATTTCCTGCCGAAAGCATCGGTTACACCGAACGTCTCTTCAACAGACACGTGAGGCAATCGTTGCGACGCTCTTAATCCACCTTTTTGAACATTTCCCGTTTAGCCCCGCACACCGGGCAGACATCAGGAGGCTCTTTTTCGGCCGTATGGCCACAAACGGGGCAGACGTAATACGGATAGGTCTCTTGGGAGGGCCCCAAGGTGTCGAGAAGCTTTTGGTAGAGCTGGGCATGGACTTTCTCTACTTCATTGGCATATTGAAAAGTGCGCTTTGCCGCCTGATTTCCCTCGCCTTCTGCTGCGTTAATCATTTCAGGGTACATCTCTTTGAACTCGTGGGTCTCCCCCCCAATCGCCTCCTCGAGGTTCTCCTTGGTACTTCGAATCCCTTTAAGCGCCCTGAGGTGGTTGTGGGCGTGGACGGTTTCGGCTTCAGCAGCCGCGCGGAAGAGCCTGGCCACTTGGGGATAGCCCTCCTTATCTGCCTTCTCGGCAAAGGCCAGATACTTACGGTTTGCCTGAGACTCTCCGGCAAAGGCTTCTCTCAGAAAATCCTCTGATTTCGACATCCTATCGTTCCTCCTTTCTTCATGATTTCAGTTATTAACGCGCACCCCCTTCCAGAAGCTGGATTCGTGGGACCAACGGGGCTTCCCGAAGGGGATCACAAATATCCAATGCAAGGCCCCACCCATCCTCCTATAGCGTTACCCTTTGGAATCCATCCCGAGTAATAAAGGCATAGTTGAAGGGGGGGCCGATCTCATCCTGGGTTTTTGCCAGTCCCTCAATGGTCTCTTTGATTTTCGAGAGGAGATGATCAAGGGGCGCATTCTCCCGGCAGAGACGATTCAGGTTGTATTCTAGACCCATTATCCGAGGTGCCGTGTAGGCAAATGAGATTTCATCACCATCCAGTTGCGGAAGTTTTTTCTTGGTCCAGAGCAAATAGAGTCGATAGGGGCGCTGTTGGTCCTTTTCCGTACGACCACCCATGATAAAGAAGACATGGTGAATCGGATCAACGGGAAGGATCTCGCATCGTTTGAGCATGAACCGCTCATATTCAGTGGCCAAAAAAGGAAGGGCCGCTCGATAGATGTCCTCAGCGTCGGTGAGGCCTTCGTCTCTGAGGAACTTTTCGAAACCCCGACACATCGAAACACCATCTGCCGCTCCGCCGGTCAACATCGCCGTATGCTTGCTGAGTTGGACCAGACGGTCAACCTGTAGTTCGATCATCTCACCTTGGGGATTAAAATCCAGTGCTTTACTATCTGCGGCCAAAACGATCCCATTGGCGTTTTGGCATGCGACTAACTGAGACATCCGCCCTCCTCCCGTTGCTCCTTTGTGGTTCATATACACCAAGAGGTTTTGAGATTTCAATACCGGATGCCTGCTAAGAGAAAGAGGGAACAGCCGGAGGGATCTAAGCCGCATGAGTCTGGGGGAAACCGAAGAATTCAGGGAACTCTCCTTGCTTTTTGCTTCACAAAGGTTTAGAAAATAGGTTACGATTGAGTGAGGCCTCGATCCGTTGCGGGATATCTGTGTTCTCTTCTTGCTCTTGTACCTAACTGGTCAAAGACAGGATATGACAACAAGTTGTGGAGGTTTATGATGAGAGTGACCTATGCCGTCCGAAATATCATGACGAATGATATCGTTTCCGTTGAGGCGACTGCCAATGTCAGCGAGGCGTTGAGTCTCATGGTGGAAAAGGACATTGGTTCTGTGGCGGTGACTCGGGAAGGCAAGATGGTGGGCATCGTTACAGAGCGCGATGTTCTACGGAAATGTTGCCCCGTGACTCAATGCACTGTGATGGCGGTGGGAGACATCATGAGCAGCCCCCTCATTACTATCGGCGTCGATGCGGCCATCGGCGAGGCAGCGGATCTCATGGCACAAAAGAAGATCAGAAGGCTGCTGGTGACTAAAGACGGAGAGATCCAGGGGATCATTACGGAAAGGGACGTGATGCGGGCCACCTTGGACGTTTTCAAGACCCTTTCCGAGGCTTTTGTCTAGAATAACCCAGGTCGGTGCAGGTTCGAAATGAAAGGAAAAACGGATACCTATGTCCGAATCATCTGTATTGTCCTTCTCCTTTCCGGGTGCGCAACCTATTCAACCTTCATGGAGCGTATCCGAGACAACGATGTTGTTCTGGATGCCTGGGCTCGAGGAAAGATGGCAGAGAAAAAGGGAGAATATCAGCGGGCAAAGGAGGAGTACTACTTCGTCAAACGTTTTGCCACCACGTACTATCTCAAAGAAAAAGCCCAGCAGCGCTACGAATGGGTAAGTCACATACTCGCGAAAACGGCAGAGTAGGAACCTAAGGCTCCACCCCATCACTCCCCTCAATCAAGATCCAGAATCATCTCCCGCTCCGAATCCATCGGACCAATAAATCTAAACCCGCACTTCCGGAGAACGTGGACGGCGATAGTATTGGAGGTCAANNTCCAGAATCATCTCCCGCTCCGAATCCATGGGGCCGATAAATCTAAAACCACACTTCCGGAAGACGTAGACTGCAACGGAGTTAGAGGTGAGCACCGTCAGCCAAATGCGCTTGAGACCTCTCTCAATAGCGCCTTCTGCCACCAATTTGACCAGCTCCGTTCCGATCCCCTGATTCTGGAAATCCTGGTGAACGAAGACGAGCAGTTCAGCGGTTGAAGAAGATGGTATGCGTATCGCAGCCGCGTGGGCAATGACCTGCCCCCCCTCCATGGCAAGGAGTGTCAGATTACCTACGACAAGATTTTCTACCCACTGCCTCCGAGAGGATTCCAAACGCGGGGGGAGTCCCTGATAACCCTCCTTAGGCTCAAACTCGTCGTAGAACGCCAAAAGCGCGTGAAGTGCCTCCTTCGAAAAGAGGCAGATCGTGATATCCCTTCCCTTCTTCGTCCTGAATGGGCGATGATCCACCCTCGATTTACCCTATTCGTTTCTGAGGACTTTCTCGCATGGGTGATTCACGAATTCCTATTGGTTCCATGAACAATCCGCCCCTCGGGCCCTTCGAATCTCCTCAGGGCTAGCCTGGAACGGGTGGAAAACACCCTGTCGAAACCCGCAACAAGGATTTTCAATTTGTTGAGGGGGCTTATCCACGAATCCCGAAGATTCGTGGATAATGCAGGCTCGCACCCTCTCTTTGGTTTGGAGGATATCACAGGAGGTGCCCACTCACAACCGATACTCACTTCACTGATATGACGCGACCGCCTGTCATTCTGATAAGATCTTGGGGAGGGAGCCTAAAGACCGCATTCGGGCTGCCAGCAGCAGCCCAGATGTCATCAAATTGAAGCAGATCCTCGTCAATGTAGGTCTCCAGCTTTTCGAGATGACCGACCGGGGGGACACCGCCAATCACGAAGCCGGTCCGCTTCTTGACATACTCAGCGTCCGCAATCTCTATGGGTTCAGTGCAATATTCGGCGATTCTTCTCTCATCCACCCGGTTCGGGCCACTTGCAATAACCAAAATCGGTCCATCCGTGTTCTTGCCTCTGAAGATCAGGGATTTGGCAATCTGTTGAATCCGACATCCAATGGCCTTCGCCGCCTCAGCGGCGCTTCTCGTCGTGTGGGACGACTCCACGACCTCATAGGCAAACCCAAGAGCCCTGAGTGCGTCCTGGACCTTCTGTGCTTTGGCGCTCAATGCCACCGACATTTCTTCCCTTTCTTTTCTCGAGTAGGCCTTAGCCTCCTGCCAAAGGTGGATTGATGGGCAATATAACAGTTTTCGAGCAACACTGTCTAGGAGCATCGCTTTGAGTCAGAGATCAGTCATCCGCGGCCGGAGGCCTTTATGACAAGGTCACTCGGCAGCACACATACTTGAGTTTCCTGAGAAAACGGCCCATGGGTGACATAACTCATGCGGACGCATTAGATCTCTTCACACCGGCCTTTTAGGACAATGCCCGACCACGCTCCCTCGATCGCTCCCCTTCGACTCTGCTCAGGGTCGCTCGAGCCCACAGCGTTCCCAAGAGATGACTTTGAGTCTGGCCTGACGTTTGGGAGGAAAAATCAGGCCACCCACTCAGCCCCTTCGGGGCGATGCAATACAGATTTCACAACGAATCGCGTGGGAGGACCCAGTCAATTGATGCAAGCGAAGTATTGATGCGCTTGACCTGAACGCCCCCTCAGCGATTCAGGTCGAAGCTCAGAGATCTCAGACTTCATATGCTTGCACGAATTGAGGTGAGCACAAAAACCTGATTCCGAATGTCGCCAACCCCCTGAAGGAACGCTCAAAGGACATTGGGCGGAAACTCGCTAGGGGAGATACCAAAAAGTCGGAAACTCCAGACACACATATACTTGACACTGACCGAAGAAGCGTGATTTTGGAAGCATCTCTCTTCCGCCAACCTGGAATTCATCACCCGAAAACATCTGTGGAGACACGAAAGGGATTTCGGCCGATAAAGCCAAGAGTGAATCGAAAGTTTTCGAAGACTCCCCACGGACCAACCGCTTGACATTTTTGGGGGGAGGCATAGACTGAGAATGGCCTCCTTCCTGAATAGATGACTACAAAATACTCGGAGAATTGGACGAGGGGCTCAGCCACATGGAGGAACGAAAGGTCTTAGAGTACCTCAGAGATCTTGCTGAAAGGCTCGGTGTGGAAATCGTCTATGAAAAACTCACCGATGAAGATTTCCGCGCGAGGAGCGGCCTGTGTAAGGTTAAAGGGGTAGACAAGGTCTTCATGGATCGATCCGCAACGACGGGTGATCGAATCGAGGCTTTGGCAAGGGCCCTATCTGCCTTCGACCTGGACGAAGTTTACATTGTGCCACACATCAGACTTATTCTGGAGAGGGCTCGGAGTTCTTCATGAACCTCATCTGACAGGTCTTCCCTCCGTTCAACAAACCTCTTATTGATTTCTCCTGCCCATGTTTTTTATCATTCTTAATGAGGGGGTATCGCCATGGCAGAAAGGATAATATCAGAGACCAAAAACATTGGACTCAGAGGCATTCCCGTTGCGGATACCATGATCAGCGCGATCGACGGCGAAAAGGGGATATTGATTTACAGGGGCTATAATATTCTGGAACTCGCACGGCATTCGACCTTTGAAGAAGTCGCTTACCTCTTGCTCTTTGGGGATCTCCCCACCGTTGACCAGCTCGAATCCTTCAAGGAGTCCCTCACCCGGGAGAGGGAAATTCCCGAAGCCATCATTCGCGCCCTCAAGGAACGACCCAAATCCGCCCATCCCATGGATGTGCTTCAATCCTCTGTCGCCATGCTCGCGGATCATGACCCAACTGCCCGGGCCGAGGGGAAGGAGCCGGATCTCGCAAAGGCGATTCGGCTGATTGCAAAGATGCCCTCCATTGTGGCCGCCTGGGATCGCATTCGGAAAGACCGCGCCCCACTGAAGCCTGAAAAATCCCTGGGGCACGCCGCCAATTTCCTCTATCTCCTTAATGGTCAGGCTCCCGATCCGGAAACGGCCAGGGATTTCGATGTGTGCTTGGTCCTGCACGCCGATCATACCTTCAATGCATCAACGTTTGCGGCCAGGGAAGTGGCCTCAACACGGGCCCATATGTACGCTTCGGTTGTCGCGGCCTTAGGCGCCCTTTCAGGGGAGCTCCACGGTGGTGCGAATACGCGCGTGATGGAAACACTGCTGGAGATCGGGGATGTCGAGAATGTTCGGCCCTGGATTATCCGTCGGTTTGACGAGGGTAA
>JABAOF010001497.1_pt1 | contig 15739 bp, 23 predicted proteins | sample 7062171 | NCBI WGS metagenome assembly JABAOF01 (sample SAMN14538628, study PRJNA623070) | marine sediment metagenome | biome: marine biome [ENVO:00000428]; feature: marine pelagic biome [ENVO:01000023]; material: deep marine sediment [ENVO:00002113] | place: India: Gulf of Khambhat ...
AACATTTTACTAGTGAAGAGGAGAGCTCAACTTGAGGCGCTTAATCAATATTACGCAGGACTGGCAATTAATTATTTTCGTTCGGAACAACCGCCGTCTATTAATCGACAAGGAAAATGGTGGTTTAACAGAACCGGGCAAGCGGCTTTAAGAGTTTTTACTGACACGTTTAAAACAGATAACACTATGGGTTGGTTCATAGCTCATGGTGTTAATTATGGCGTATATTTGGAACTGGCAAACGATAGGCAAAATGCGGCTTTATTGCCAGTTGTAAAAAAATTTGTTGGGCGTTACCTGAAGGATGCGCAGAGGATTTTTGCAGATGAAAGTAAAAATAGGTAATACAATATATGACTCTCATGATATTCCTATTATGATTATTTTAACAGATCAAGCAAAGATAAATATTAATAATATGCCACTTGAATTGATGAAATATTGCGAATATCCAAGTGATAAAAATTATTCGATTGATGATATAAAAAATTTTATGAAAGTTAGCAATGATTAAAGCGATAATTGATAAACTTAAAATAGGTAGTATTTCAAATGTAATTCCGTTTGGTCAAAATGTGAGTAATCCTAATAAACCGTATGTTGTTGTATGGCAAGGAGAACCAACGCAACAAGCAGGTACTGAAAACGGAAATAATGAGTTTTTTGTAAATGCACATTTTCCCAAGGGATGGATTAACGAAATTACTGATTATATTGAAATCGAAGTTTATCAATTGCTGCATAATCAGATATTAACGACAAGAGATAGTCGAAAGGTAAAAATACAAGCTACGTCAAGAATTGGTAGAATAATCATGGGTAATGATGATGGAACAATAAGCAAAGATAGGGTTTTTATAACCCCTGGAATATATGAATAACGGAGGTTTAAATGATTTTTGAATATAAACTGAAAAATGGATTATTGCTTTGTACTGTTGATATTGATAACAAAGATAATCCTATAACATTTAGCAAGCACTTTCCTTCTTTTCAAGAATGTAAAATTATTAAGAAATCAAAAAAGAAGGAAATAAAACAGGAGGTAATTGAAAATGGCGATATTAAATAAGAAAGTATCTTATAGTGTTGGAGGTTTTCTATTGATTAGAAATAATCCAGATGGCACACCGGTAACAATATCAAGAATTTTAGGTTTTGCAAATACTGTAGACCTTTCAGGGTTTGGTACAAGTGCGGAATTAACATTAAGAATTGACACCGGCGCTGAGGAAACAAATACAATAGACTGGACAACGGCAGTAGATTCAACAGCCGTAACAGTAACCGAAATGGTAGGATTTTTTAATACCGCTGGGTTTACCGGGGTGCTTGCATCAGAGGATAGTGTAACAGGTAGATTAAAACTTGAATATACAGGAGCCGGGACCCCGAATTTCTTACAAGTATATGACGGCGTTGACACCGGATTTGCTGCCACTTTAGATTTCGGGCAAGGCATAAAATACGGTGGTGAAGGGGTAAAATATATTACAGCTTTTGATAATACAATATCAGTCGGATTGCCGCTAAATATAAAAGATAAAGAAGAAATAGAAACTGAGTCAGGAAGAGGTGATTATACATCTATTGTTATTGAGGCAATTACAAAAGGACGTAATCCTGCAATCACCATGAATGATGAAGATTTCAGAATGAAACAATTAATTATGGGTGGTGTTTATAATGAGGCAGAAAATAGTTATACCCCTTCTACTACAGACCAAACAGATAAACCGATTTTTACATTGGACGTATTTCATGACATATATAATAAGGGGGCTGCCCAGCCAAGGGAAGACAACACAGGAACCAAACGCATTACATTTTATTCTTGTACCGGGAACGATGCTGATATGGAATTGTCAGCGAAAACAATAGCAAATCATGCTTTTAATCTAACGGCAGGTGAATGGCAGGATGAAAATGGAGTTAAACAAGCATACGAAAAATTACAAAATCTTACAATAGAAGAATATGAGGCGTTAGACGTTGAAAACTTGTAAAAATTATGATTTTTGTACAAAATTAAAAGAAGGTATCAAAGCGAGCGAATTTCATCCCCTCCCGGGATACAATCCGCTTGAACAAATACGGGGAGCCGCTTTTTGGTGGGTTCCCGTTCCTTTTCATGGAGTGCCTATTTGGATGAAATTACGCTGCTTGAATCAAACCCAGTTTATGGCTGTTAATAATTTGACTGCGATAGATATAAGAACAAAAAAAGAAAAGAAGAAACAAAAGAAAATGTATCTTGATGAATTGATTGATATTTATAATAATCAGGAAGCGCTTGTAGAGGCTTGCCTTGTTACTCCAACTTTTCAGGAAATAATTGATATTATTATGGAAGAAGATAATGTATTACAAAGAAAAAAACAAGAATTTAAAGAAGTAAATAAACTCTTAGAAGAAATAGACATAAAAGATAAAAAATATAAAGAATTAAAAAAGAAAGCTGATAATTTGGAATTGTTTTTAGGTTTTCTTTTACCGAATGACATGATGGGTTTTATATCTTCATGGTCACAAGGGATAGATATAACAGATATAAAACGATTATCAAGAAAATTATTACTTGAATCTGCTATACTTGCAAAAAATGGTAATAATAATCCCTCGGATAATCTTTCTGGTATTTTTACAGATATTCAAAAAAACGATATTAATAAAGCCGCATGGGTTATATATAATGAGTACATGGAAGACAAACAAGCGGAACAAGGATTAAAAAAACAAAAATATCAATGGATAGGAGCTAAAAATAGTAAATAAATGATATGGCTGAAAATGCGGGCACTATATATGCACCTGTTGAATTAAGACTCAATCAAATTGATAAAGGTATTATCAAATTAAATAGAAAATTAGATACATTCGTCTCACAATCAAAACAAAGAGCCGGAGGATTTCAAAAAGCCTGGTCTGCCGCATTCACGGCGATAGGTTTTCTGGGAGCGCAGGCAATAACAAAGCTTATAGCAAGCATAAAACAAGGCGTTTCTGTTTTTGCAGGTTTTCAACAGAGTATAGCAAATGTAATAAGTGTAACAAAAGCATTTGGAGAACAACAAAGACAAATTGAACAGGCGGCAAAAGATGCGGGTGAAACAACCCGATTTTCCGCACGGCAAGCCGCTGATGCTTTATATTTTTTAGCAAGCGCCGGATTAGACGCCCGACAATCAATAGATGCACTTGACGGTGTTCTACAGCTTGCAGGGGCTACACAATCAGACCTTGCAAGTACTGCAAGTACAGTAACGGCGGTATTATCTCAATTCAACTTACAGGCAAAAGAGGCGGAAAGAGTATCAAATGTATTTGCGGCGGCTATTGCAAATAGTCAAGCAAATATGCAAAAGCTTACGACAGCTTTCCGGCAAGTCGGACCGGTTGCCGCAGGTTTAGGATTATCACTTGAAGAAACAACAGGAGCCTTACAATTACTTTTTAACGCTGGTTTTCAAGGACAACAAGCAGGTAGAGCTTTAAAATCTGCCCTTGCAGACCTGGCCAGCCCAACAACAAATATTACAAAAATATTCAAAAAGCTTAACATTGATCTTTCAAAAGTTAATCCAACTACAAATGAATTTGCTGATATTATTGATGAGCTTGCAAAATCCGGGGCAACTACGGCCGATATAATTGATGCATTCGGGAAGGTGGCCGGTCCACAGATAGCCGTACTTGTACAAAAAGGCGCTGATGCAATCCGGGATTATACGGAAGCTGTTACCGGAACAAATGCAGCGGCGGAAGCTTATGCAATACAAAACAAAACCTTACAAGGTTCTATTGATATATTACGGTCAAAAGCTGAAGGTTTGGCAATCGCCTTTTTTGGTGAACTTGATCCAGGATTAAGGAAAATTATCAATTCTTTTATTAATCTTATTGAAAAAAGTACACCTTTAATTTCATTTTTCGGAAAAATATTAGATTTTGTTATCAAACTTGTAGCCGGTCCGCTTGATGCTTTTGCCGAAGGAATAGGTCTTGTTTCTCAGATATTTGATGAAGGATTAACAACTTATGAAAAAGTATCTGAAGAATTTGACAAAGTAAGCGAATCAATAAAAAGAATTGGTGAAATCGATACTGCAATAAATAAGCTTGACAGACTAACAAATGAATATGAAAAGCTTGCAGGTCAATCAGAATTATCAAATGAAGAACAGGAACGATTGAAAAAGGTTATTGCTGATATTGGCAAAATAGTGCCTGATGCCGCAACAGCTTTTGATGAGTACGGTAATGCAATTGCAATTAGTACAGAAAAAACAAGAGAGAATGCAAAACAATTGCTTGAAACAAGAAGGGCATTAATTCTTGAGGCAAAAACTAGATTAGAATTACAAAAACCTATCCTTGAAGGTATATTAAGAAGAGAAAAGGCCGAAGCTGATAGATTTAAGAGAGAAAGGGAAAATCTAGCCAGAGAGGCAAATATAGCAGAAAGAACACTTGCTCTAAGAGAAACATTTCAACTTAAATTTCAAAAATTAGTAAATGAAGGTATTGAACAAACAACCGCCTTTTTACAAGTTAATGAAGAATTAGCAGGTCAGTTAAAAGATGTTGGAATTGTTCTTGAAACATCAGGCGGAAAATTAAGAATACTTGGCCAGGGATTCAAGCAATTAAATCAAGCTGAAGAGAGAGCATTAAAAACAACTAACGCCTTAATAGATGCTTTAGAGGAAGAGTCCGAAGTTGTTATAAGGGTTGAAGATGCAGAGAAAAAACTACAAGAATTAGCTCAACTTGAATTAGAACTTGCAGGTATTCAAAAAGGATTAAATGAACTTGATAAAATAGATCCAGTAGAAGATGAGGCGCCAGAAAAAGCAAAAGAAGTACGCAAAGAAATAGTTGATTTCTGGAAACAATTTAGAGAAGATCTTGAAAAAGCAACACGGGAAGCAAAAATATTTGGAGATGAGCAAGATATATTAAAAGCAAAATTAGATTTTCTTAAAGATGCATATCTTAGCTTGTTAGATGAGGGATTAGACCCGACATCGGAAACATTAATAAAAATTAAGCAATTATATGACGAAACTGCCGATTCAATAGAAAATTTAAATCAAAAACAAAATGATTTTATAGACGGAAACAAAGAACATATACAAACTGTAAAATCTATTATAGAAAAACAAAAAGAATTAAGAGGTGAACGTAAAAAAGTGTTTGATGAGGCAAAAGAATCTGTAATAGATATCAGAGAATTAGTTATTGATTCTATTTCTTCTTTTGAATCTTTATTCAATTCTATTATAAATCTTTTTAGTCAACTAACTGAAAATAGATTATCAGAACTTGATGAACAATTACAAGCAGAATTAGAGGCGGCAGGCGTAGCTGAAGAAATAAACCTGGAAAGAATTAATAGGGAATTAGAGGAAGCAAGAAAAGCAGGAGATGAAGAAAAAATAATTGAACTTGAAAAAGAAAAGAAAAAAGAACAAATTACACTTGAATTTGAGAAGAAAAAAGCACAAGCAGAATATCAAGGGGCTTTGTATTCATGGGGTTTAACTTTGTTGAATGCAATTGCAAAATTAGCTGAGGCTATACTTGTGGCTACAGCATCAGCTCCTTTTCCTGCTAATATACCAGCAATAGTGGCGGCGGGTGCAGCTGGTATTAATGTTGGAGTTGTAGCTGCACAAAAACCGCAACCCCCAAAATTTCATGACGGTGGATTGGTACCAGGAAGTCAAACAACAAAAGAGGTGCCAGCTATATTAACATCGAGGGAGGGTGTTTTTACATTGCAAGATCAAAGAAATCTATTTGACTTTGTGCGTAATTTGGGTAATAATAATCAAACAGGTAATATGACAATTGTTGTACAGTCAATACTTGATGGTGACGTAGTGGCAGAATCAACGATTAATAGGGTTAATAATGGGCAATTTCAAATTAGTCCTGATAGGGGATTACAATGAAAATATCATATGATAATATTTTGAATGATGCTACATTATCTACGGATAGCCCCAATCCTAATAGAAAAGTTGAAAATATAATACATCCATATCTTACAAAAAAATACGAGGCAATAGATACAAGTGTAAAAATAACAGCCGAATTTGATGAATTGCAAAGCGCAAATCATTTGGTTTATGGAAATCATAATATTGATACTATTTCGATTGATTTTTTTGATGAATTCGATATATTAATTACAAATCTTGTATTTACCGTATATCAAGGAAATAGGATATATTATTTTCCCAATACCATAGAAAATATTTCAAAGATAGAATTTAATTTTGTATCTACAGGGGCTAATATATACATAGGTTCTCTTTTTACAGGAATATTTTTTGAATTGCCAAGATTTGATCAAGGTCCGGGATATTCAATTAATATAAGAGATTCTATTTTTGAATCAGGATCCGGTCAATCTGCTGGCAATAGACAAGTTAATCTTAACGAATATCCGTTTTCTTTTAGCGATGTTAATTATTTGAAAATGAACGAAGTTGATCTATATCTTAAAATAATTCAAAGATCAATACCGCATTGGATTGATCCTTATCCAGGGTTGGAAGAAAATATAAATTATCCCGATGAAAAAGCTTTGAAATTTCCTATAAAATATGTTAAGTTAATATCTTCAGAGATTCCAACCCCTAAAAGATATATACGGGATTGGAAATATAATTTGAATCTAAATTATAGAAAGGCAAGATGATGGCCGGAACAATAAATTTAATCACACCACCAACGGGTGGAGTACCAGCAACAACAGACGATTACAATTATCAAAATATTTTATTACAACAATTAATTTTTCAATATAATTTAAAACAACTTTTTCTTACTGAATGGGAAACGTTAATAAAACCACAAATAAAACAAGGTGTTTCAATTCATCATGGAGGTTCTCAATTTTCTGTTGATGATGATAATGTTGATATTTCTGGTAGTCCGGCAGATGGAAATGTGTTTATTGTCTTAACGAGGATAGGCAATCAATTAGAGGCTAGTTTTGTTGATAGCGCGGCTGGATTTGAATGGAATTATATTTATAATGGTTTTTATAATACAGGGGGAGATCAACTATTGCCATATGTGTTGAAAAAATTTGGAACGAATTACGATAAATTCATGTTTGTATATAATCAAGTTGAAGGATATGCGCAAGATAGTGGCATAGTTATTATAAGTCAAATTGGAGCAGGAACACCAGAATTTCATTTGAAAAAATCTATCTCAGCATATATGTGGTGGGAATGGATAGGAACCGGACCGGCAACAGTAGCGTCAGAATTAATGATTTATCAAAACGGAGATTGGAGACAAATAGTTTTCAATTTTACATTGGGTGTTGATAGTTACGAATATAATTTACAGCTTAATCCAGGACGTTATAGGATTTTTAATCCTGACGATATATATAATACTTATTTAATCGCATCGGGCGTATTTATGTGGCATGAAATAACACCTGATAGAATAGTTAGATTATTATAATGACAGATTTTTTTTTAGTAGGTGAAATAATTAAATATTTTGAGCTCAAACCAGGGGAATTATTTTACTATTTGCCTTTTGTTTATCGTGTGAAAATTTCAATTGATTATGATTTACAATCTTATTTTATTACAATATTTGGCGCTAAGGATGTTACACGAAAAGAATATATACTAATTCAAGGTGTGTATGTTAATATTAATAGCTTTTATCATCCCCAAGATTTTTTACAGGATTGTATTGATAATGAAGAAACGATATATTTTGATATATTAGAACAATTTTTATATATACACTTCAATCATAATGTTAGTCCGATTTTATCAAGCGTTGAATATGGGAAAACGATTGGGTTTACAAATGATACTGTAAGAAAATTTAATAATATTGATTATGATCCTTATATAATATCAATACCAAATTATCAAGAAAAAATAGATCCATTGAAATATGTAAAACAAGCTTTTTATGGCGGCAATGTAATAAAAAACAATACACCAACTGATTTAAAAAATAATTCTGGCCGGTTTGATGTAGATATAGAACTATATGGAAATGATTATAATATTTTAATAGGGAAAAATGGAGATGAATATAACGATTTAATAGGAATAGCAAAAACATATATTTCAAACTCAAGAACATCTTTCAATGAATTAAATTTGACTATTAAAGATAAAAGAGAACAAGAAAATATAAAAGTTCCTATTGATACTTTTGAAATTTCAGAATTTCCCGATATAGATGATGATTTAGTCGGAAAAGTAAAACCGGATGGATATGGATATATATTGGATGTTCCTGGCATATGTGTTAATTCAAAATCAACTGGAAATAAGTTATGGTATTTTTGTTCAGAAATTGCGTTATCGGGCATATTAAAATTAAGAGTGCAAGTAAAAAAAGATAATAATTGGATTACCATAACACCGCAAAGCATTGATTTTGAAAATGGGATTATAGAATTATCAATAGCCGATTCTCATATTGATGGTGATAGTTCAAAAGGATTACTGGAAATAAAAGCAAATGGAGTATTTAGAAATATACTTGATTCTTTGCCGCCTGATATAATAAGAGATATGAATGAAAGATTTTTAAAAATTACTTTTAACGAATCAAATTATAATGTAACAGAATGGAATGAGGAAAGACAATATTTAGCGCCCGTTGGTTTGTATATGGATAATCAAAAAAATATATTTGATTGGATAGGAATACTTCAAGGCAGTTCGACGGTAGGCTTTATTTATCGAAATGAATATGGGAAACGTACAATTAGACTTGATAATCCCAATCGTAACCCGGTTATGAATATTGAAAGTATAGACATAATTAATAACAATAATTTAGAAAAAGATGATAACGCAGATTTTTTTGCAACACATGCAATCATAAATTATAAAAAGAAATATACTGAAAGTGTTACAAAGAATTTAACTTCTTATATAACTAGCGCTGTCGAAACAAATAAAAAATCTAGTACCACAGTAATTTATTACGAATCAGAAAAATATGAAAATAGAGATTATTACAATGATGTATTTAAGCGGCATCGAAAAGATCAACCGATAGAAATTGAATCATTGTTAGTGGATGTACAAGATGCGATTGATAAGACATATATTATCATGGAAGATCAACAAAAACCAAGAGCTATTATAAAAATAATATTATGGGGAAAAGAATATTATCAATTAAGACTGTTTGATATTATTAATATTGAAATATCTTATCCGGGAGAAGAAATTAGCAAACAAATTATTAATTGGTGGGTAATAGATGATAATTCAACAGAAATTAAAGAAATTGGTGATATTGGTAAATTATACGAAGTAGTTGACTTTTCAGAAAAAGTTGATATAATAAATAGACGTGAATTTCTGGGCTGGCAAAGAATGCAAATTATAGGAAGAAAGCCCAATTTTGACAATGGAACAATAGAATTGATATTAAGACAGAGAAATTTTTCTGATAAATTTCAAGAAATAACCGATTATATTCCTTAAGGGGTGTTTTATGGCAATTGAACAAATAAGACAAAGATATGTTATATATGATTATGATATATATGACAAAACAAAAATATTATCTGTTGGTGAAATAAGATATTTCAATAATGTCGAACCATGGATTATCAATAATTTGTCAATTATAGGAGATGGATCAAGTCAAATACAATTTCTTCCTTTTCGTGAAATTATTATAATTGAAACATCAACAGGCATAGCACTGGATAATTTGCGAATATCAGGAAATAAAGTTTTAATTCAAAATACTGGATCTACAATAATACAAATAAATATAGGAACTTCACCTAGTCCTATTTATGTTGATGTTCAGCCAAATATAACAATATTTTTCAAATTTAATGGGACGGCTTGGATTCCTATATCAATTTGCAATCAAAAACTTCTTGAAAGAAATTATACTATTTCTGATACTGAAACGTTTCAATATTATAAAATTAATACAACGACAAATCAATTTGTAAATATTACATTGCCATTGTTTGTAAATAATCAAAATAAATTGCCTTTTTATATTCAAAATACAGGATCCGGCATTGTAAAAATTTCTACAAGTGGAGCGGATACGATAAATGGATTAACTGAAATAAGATTATATTCAAGGAACAATTTTATAGAAGTTTATCCAGGCGAAAACGAATGGAATATAAAAAATCAAGATGTATATATTGATTCAGGTAAAATTAATAGAACAGATTGGATGGCGGCAAAATTGGGGCATGTTGTTGTTGGATATGATAATATTACTTTGGGCAATCCTAAAACGGGTGGTTTTATTGAAGGTCAAACTTCTGGAGTAATTGGAAAAATTGTCACTTTTGGAAGTGCCAATATAAGATTGATAGAAATTACAGGTGGTGGAATTTTTCAAAATGATGAAACAATAATTGGTATAGATTTTGATTTTGAGGCTTTAGTGAATGAACCGACAGGGAACAATCTTAATAAAGATACTAATATACATGTATTAAATATGGGAAATAAAATACAAAAATTACTTAATGATTTTATTATTTATACAACCGATAATGATACAACTTTCCTAAAAAACATTTCTGTTGCTTATAGAACAACTACACCATTAGCTAATGAATATAGCGGTTTAAGTTTTTATTATATAGACAATAATCAAATAGCCTTAATGACAGGAATAGATGGTATTAGTGTGATTATTAATATTGGTGCATTAATAGGACAATATTTATTAATTGATACTGAAGATTATTATTATAGAATTATAACAAGAATATTTTATTGAGGTGAAATATGAATGATTTAATTATTGAAGAGTCAAAAATTATAATGGGCATGGGTGATTTGTCAGAAATTCAATTACAAGAAACACAAACAAAAATAGAAAATTATAACAAGCCATGGCCTGTTGATGAATATAGTAAAAAATTATCAAAAAATAAATGTTTTTGGGATGATGCAAATCAAGAAGTAAAGGCAAAAACGCAAGAAATGCTTGATATTGAATTAAATGAAAAAATAAAAATAGAAATAGATAGTTATATTATCAAAGAAATTCCACATATAATACTTGAATGCAAACAAAATAACTTGACATTTGCTGAATTTCTTGATAAAATATATCAATTAACTATATAGGGGTAAATTATGTGCATGCCTGATATGACGGAAGCTGAAAAAAATGAAATTTTGAGTGCTTGTAGAGACATGAATAATTTGAAAGGATTTATAGTTACCCTTCAAAAAGAACAAGAAAAAATAAATATTGAAAATGAATATTTGAAAGAAAAAATAGAAGATGAAATAAAAGAAAGAAAAGATGAAATAAAAGAAATAAAAGAGGAATCTAAAGAAATGAGAGAAGAAATTAATGGAAAATTTGAAGTAATTTTTCAGGCAATAAAAAAAGTGCATAACAGAATAGATATTACATTAAATTTAATGAATACGCATATAAGAAATGGAATGTATGCTTTAATTGCTATTACACTATTAGGATTTGGATCTTTTTGGGTTGCAAAAATTTTAAATATGTTTTGAGGGAATCATGAAACAAAAAACTATTTTTAGAGATCAATTCGGCTGCATGTCTATGGGGCGTTGGTTTTTATTTATTTTGGTTTTATTAATCAGTTTACAATTTTTATCGGGGCTTGTTATTTCCTTTATAATTGTTTTTATTAAACAACCTGATTTTATACCGCTTGCTATTGCTCTTTTTTCCGGTACTGCTATTGAATCATTAACGGGTGTTATGCTAAAGACGATTTCAAAAAAAATTGAAATGTCAAATATAAGTACAAGGGAATATATAGAAAAACGCCTGGAAGAAACGGAAAGTAATGAATGAAAAACAAAAACCTTGGATTATTGGTAATATCATTTTTGCTATTATTATCGCCATATTGGTTATATTCGGAATATTCTATTTCACAGAAACAGATAGAAGAAATCAAAAATCTATACGCAGAGCAGAGCAGATTAATAGATATAATATATACTTACTCGAAGGAAAAGAAAGAACTATTACAGAACTTACAAGCTATAGAGATGGAGAGAGAAAACGACTTGAAAGAGAAAGAGAAATTGCGGAAAGAGAAAAACAACATAATATTAGAGAGAGAGAAAGACTTGAGGAAAGTCGGATTATCTATAGCGTATTTGGAGAAAGAGAAAGCGATATTGAAGAAATCCTTAAAACTTTCAAAGAAACAATTAGAAGAGGAAAAGAAATCATCAACGAAGTCATGGCCAGGAATAATTGATATTGTTATTTGGATATTATTATTTGGAGGGGGAATATTGGCAGGCGAATTATTTGGAGGTAATTAATGATTATATTATTTGAAGATAGAAGAAAAAAATTGATTACAACTTGTAAAAGTGTTGTTGAAATGAAAAAATACAAACGAAAAAACCGTAAAACTTATTGCAACCTGGCAGCGCTTGAAATTGCAAAAACTATGGACGCAATAACAAGCGTATTGTTTTTCATGAAAACCCGTACATCCGGTATTATCCCGGGAACTGCAAATATAATTTGTAACAACGCGACAAAAATGGCAGAAAAAGGAGAGCTTGAAATATTAACTCCTGAAGAGGCGCAGGATTATGCATGGGCTGGCTTTCCTGTGTTAGCTTGTTGGAAAAATCCTATAAGATTTCGGTCCGGTCATGTAGCTATTGTATACCCGACAGATCCAAATCAAGATCCTTTGGAGGTGTGTAATATCGGCTGGGAAAATCTTATATGCGAACCTTCAGACAAGCGGGCGTTTGGAGATAGAAAAATTATATATTATCGGCTTCCAATTATCTTATAACAAAAAAAGCCGGAATTAACCGGCTTAATTATCTTCTCTATTATTTTCCATAATATTAGCTCTCCAACAAATCCCATGCGGCTTTTTCCAGTTCTTCAACATATTTCAAGAATGTTTTAGCATCCTCATGCATTAAATCACCGGTTCCGTATTCGCATTCATTTTCAGGGTCCGCAATTTCTTTCAGGAAATCTTTGATTCTAGAAATGCTACTATTTTGTAATATTTCTTCAATTTCTTTTTGAGAAAAACAAAAGTCTTTATCTTTCATCTTTTCGCTCCTCAATATCCGGTAATGTATCGCAAATTTTTTGCAAATACTTTGTAATTTTATTTTGCGTTATTGCAATCTTTTTTAGCAATTCAACACAGTCATATAGATTATTATTTATGTTAGCTAAATTTATGATTTTTAATTCATCATCTATTAAAATATTTTTATGTTTTTTTTCTATTTCATCAATTAATTCTTCCATAGGTTTCATATTTTTCTCCTCTCAATAATAATTCTAAAACTTGCCCGATATAAATTTCATATAAATATCTTATATCGGTGCTAAATGTTGCATAATTATAACCAATTGAATTCCTTAAAAAAAGATATTCTTCTTGATTTAATATAAATTCAATTGCAATACTGCCAGTTTTAGGCTTTTTTATATTTATCACAGGAAAAGCAACTTCAAATTTTAATTTGTTATCTTTTGTTTTTTTAATATACTTTTTAAATTCTTGAAAATTATAAACTCCTATCATAAAAACCTCCCTTAAATCCTTAAATTAAAATACAATCAATTTTAATAACCTTATTAAATAAATATTGCCTAAAACTTAATAACTTAAATTCCATACCTGCATCATGTAAAATAGAATCTTTTGATTCCCCAATAGCTTCTTTTAAATCGTAATAAAATTCTTTCGTAGCATGAAAACAATAAAACGGTTCTTCATTTATATATAATACAATTACAATAGTTTCAAAATTATTTTGATCTTTCATTTTTTCTTTTACAAGCATTGAGAACCTTTTCAAATCAGTATTACATCCGGGTATAGACATATTATTTTTCCTTATCTTTTTGTAAAGAAAATTCTATAACTTTTAAAATAAATTCTTTTGTTTCATTGTCACACGATACTACTGAGTTTATTAAAGCTAAAAACTTTTCCAAATAATAAGTATTAACATTTTTCATGAATTCAGATAGAAGTTTTACTTCATCCATTATAGGTTTTAAATCATTTTTGAGTTGATTAATAAATTGGGCTTGACTTGGCTTTGTTTTTTCAATTTCTTCCCATAGAGCATATACCTGCTTTGCGTTTTCCTCATAAACTTCTTTAAAAGCTTTTTTATAGCGCAGAATAGATGCTTTAAATTGCGTTACGTCATAATCAAGATTTTCTAAATCTTGTTTAATATCTCTTTTTTGTTTTGACAGAATTTCTTCTAAAATTTCAAGTTGTTTTTCTTCACTTTTCGCTCTAGCATAAGCTTTAGCAAATTTTTTAGGCACCCATATTAAATCCTTTTCCTCACAATTAATTAAAGTATTAGTTGACATATTAACCTCCTTTTATTATTCAGTTAAATTATGAGTTATGTTAGCTTCGTATAATATAGAACCACAATTTTTACAATTAAGATAAATGTCTAAACTCATATTATTCCTCCCATGTTTTACGAAAGAAATTTTCTTTTGTTATTTGTATTACTTGATTAGGCCATTGACCAATATAGAATTTAACGTCTTTTAAATTTTCATATTTCAATTTTTTCCTTGCTTCGATATGCGTACCTTGCAATTTTACCATTTGTATATTGTTATTATCATGTACTGTTACCATACCATTTGACCATAATATAACTTGTCTAATTTTTTGCAATATTATGGGCAATTCTTTTGAAAAAGAAAAATCATCAAGATCATATTCCCAATCCCCCAACTCATTTGATGTTCTTTCTTTTGTTATATCGCCATATTCCCAATAAGAATCAAGATCCATTTCAATTCCTTCTATTTTGTGAAATGCATATAAACTGCTTTCGCCATCACCGAAAACAACATAACCAGATTGAATATGAAAATTATTTTTTTCATCAATATCCCAATATAAATTAGTTGCATCTTCAATTAATTCAAAAAGATATTTTGTATTTTGCTTGAAATACATATCTGATTTTCCATCACCCTGGGCAGATAATATGCAAAATATTTTTTCTTTTTCGGAAGACATAACAATAAACGTTGTAAGTTTGATATTTTTCGGTAATTCAGCTTTTAATTTTTCTATAATTTTCTTTTGTAAAATATTAAGCATGTTAGATGTAAAATTCATGATTCTCTCCTTATAGTCTGTTAAGCTCTTCTTGACTTGGTAAACAACCAATCGGGAAATAAGCTACACCACCAAGATATGGATTATATGCGCCTGTTTCACATTCATCAGATAAGAATTTTATTGTTTCATTTGCTACGATTGTAGCTACTTCCCTAACATCTTCTATTGAATCCCAATCAAATTCAGTATCATTAATATCTATGTCAATATATATTGATGCTCTAAATCTCATGATTCCCTCCTTATTTGCAATCTTATAACTTGTTGAGGAAATGGATCTTTAATAGACTTTCTAGTTATTATTTCTTGTGGAATATGTTTTTGAGTAGGATGGTCAAATAAATTTTGTGTATAGACCCAAGGCCAGTTTTCGTTTGAAATATATTCTTCATGTCTATAATCTGTTGTTTTCATTTACATTTATCCTCCTTTCTATCAGCGATTATTTCTCTTTCTTGACCTTTTGCAGTTCCCATGATAAAAATATGAAAGAGTTATTTTTATATCTTATTGAATTAACCAATAAAACCATTTTATTAATTGATAATTCATTTGTCTCTGGATCAGGATCATCTCTAT
>JABAOF010000552.1_pt10 | contig 15732 bp, 18 predicted proteins | sample 7062171 | NCBI WGS metagenome assembly JABAOF01 (sample SAMN14538628, study PRJNA623070) | marine sediment metagenome | biome: marine biome [ENVO:00000428]; feature: marine pelagic biome [ENVO:01000023]; material: deep marine sediment [ENVO:00002113] | place: India: Gulf of Khambhat ...
GGCAATCAGCGAAATAGCCGATATAGAGTATCAAGATTATGGAGGGGAACTAGGAGTGCTCGTCACTTCCATAAATGGACTAGCGGGTAACACGACCCACGGATGGCTTTATTGGCAGTGGGATGACGAGGAATCAGCTTGGATGATGCCAGAGTATTCAAGTGCTAGGTTTCTGCTTCACCGCAACGATGTGATTGCCTTCACATACGTAAGCTACAGCACGTGGCCGCCTCCCCAACCCACCTAAACGCCGTTGGGAAGTTACTGTTATAAACCGACAAATTTGATAGTTAGTACACGAGGCAGAGGGGCGCGGAGTGAGCTTTCTAACGGTCCTAGAAGAGGTCACAGGCAAAATCGCTCCTGGACGAACCCCCTCATTTACCGAAGGTCATGTAATCAAAGCGCTGGAAACAATAGACACGCGAAAGATCGTAGGCCGGCAAAGGCTGGCAGAGGAATTAGAATTAGGAATGGGTACAACAAGAACGCTCATCGACCATCTGAAGAGACAGACGCTAGTCAAGGTCTCAAGAAGAGGAATCACGCTTTCACAATCGGGAGAAGAGCTGTTCTCCAATCTGAGGACCCACATCAGCAAAGGCGTAGAGATTCCGCCGAGCCCCTTGACGATAAGCGCTCACAATATTGCGGTGCTCATCAGAAATATAGGTGACAAAGTGAAGAGCGGCTTGGAACAACGAGACGAAGCTATTAAGATGGGCGCCACGGGAGCTACAACTCTAGTCTTCGCCCAAAACGAATTATCAATGCCAGGAGTCAAAGAGGAAATCTTCAAGCACGCACCACGCATTCGCCATGCGTTAATGTCCAAGCTGAAACCAGAAGAGAATGATGTAATTATAATAGGAAGTGCCCAGAGGAAGCAGACAGCAGAGCTCGGCGCCATAATGTCAGCCCTAAGATTATTGAAACACTAGAAATGCCCCAGAGAGTTCGGGACATGGCTTCGAACGTTGGTGCGGCCGCCGGGATTTGAACCCGGGTCGTCAGCGTGGCAGGCTGCTCTTACTCTAGATTGGCACCGAGATAAAGAAGATTTCCTTGAATATTTAAAATCCCAGCAGTTCAATCCAAGATATGAAAAATGTATCCTTAGTTATCTAAGAAGATTTGTTGAAGTTATCAGTCAACCAATGGATATTGTGAGAATCTTTTCCCCGCTAAGTCGAGGGCAACGGCACAACTTAAATCGAGCAGTAAGACTTCTCATCAATTTCTACGAGATTAAAGGCTTCAATCGAGATTATCTGAATACTTTGCGGAAAGCAATTCCTAAGGATAAGACTGGAGTGGACCTAAGAGTTCCAAGCGAGCAGAAGATATCAGATTCTCTCAGCCATCTAAACTCAGCCTGCTTCAAGTATCAAGTTCTCTACAACCTGCTCTTGGATTCTGGTCTCCGCTTGGTTGAAGCTGTTAAGCTGATAAAGAGCTTTAACCCCACCGAACTTGAGCATCTAGAGGGCTTCTACCGAGTAGCGCTAGGCGAGTTCCGTGGTAGTAAGCAGGCTTACTATGGCTACTTCACTGAGAGCACATTCAAGCTAATCTCAGACTTGGACAATTCGGTGGACCTAACCGCTCGTAACGCGTCCCATTATTATCACAAATATGGCTACATAGCGCCTAAATATCTCCGCAAGTTCGCCTTCGACAACATGATTGCACTCGAGATTCCTGAGAGCGTGGCAGATTTCATTCAAGGGCGAGTTCCCCACCGGGTCGGAGCCAAACATTACATGGCTCTCAGAAGGCAAGCTGATCGGTACTACCAGAGATACGCTGAGTGCATTGGCAGGATTAGGCAAGCATCTTTGTAGATCAAGATCGCTTTGTAGCTGTAACACCAAAAAACAGCGCTTGCGATTGATCCCTTCTTTCTCGATATCCTCAGTCAGTCTAGTCAGTCTTACCTCTTCGTGTTTGTCAAGCCATGCATGCAGATCAATAGCGGTCAACCACGACGAATGCACATGCTTCTTTTCCATGCTGGCTCGTGCGCGATGCTTTCCAGAAGGTGGACCTCGCTCCTGCGAGATTCGTTTTCGCATCTAGCTCATTCAAAGCGTCTGCACTACTGTATGAGGGTTTTCTTGGCCTCATCAATCCACTTGGACACTCGCTTCGGTGATATCTGCAGCTTCTCGGACAGCTCTTTTGGATCAATATTCGTTAAGTCTTGAACAGTGTTCACACCGCAAGACCTGAGTTTCTCGGCCCGAGCGGCCCCGATCCCTGTTATACTGGTCAGATCTGCCGGTTTTCTGGGGATTATAGATTTTGTTTTCTCGTGCCCCTTCTCCACCTCGTTCTTTGCGTGGAGAACACGCGTTAACGTGATTTCGATCGTGGAGACCATGCGCGCTCTGTTTTCACCCTCTCGCGGTGGCATTTCTTCCGTGCCCAAAGTGATCTGGTCGATGGTTAAGTCTTTCATGAATCGGTGTCGAGCGATTTCGGCGGCGTCGACGGCGGTCGTGATGGATCGTCCTCGCGCTTTCAACGTCACCTCGTCAGCGTTGGATCCGCTGAAATTGGTGATGATCGCTAGCACATAGTTCATGGGGGGCTTTCGCCCCACGTATATGACGTTTGGTTCTCTAGGCAAGCTTTTCGACTTCCTCTTGTCGGTGTCGGCCGCTATATAGATGGGTCCCGCTTTTAAGTTCTGCCAGTATTCTCCGCTAGGGCGTGCATGCACATGGCACGTAGGTGAAAATGCATGCATGCGAAGCTTCACGAACCAGACTAGAGGCATGGGTGCAGCAATATGCTAATGTAAAGAAAAAAGTGTAGATTTTGCACTTTGACAACTATTACTAAAGAAATCTTTTAAGTGGCAACTAAGAACCTATGGAAACGATTGGAGAACAACAACATGAGCAAACCGATAAAGGAGATAGAGGGTATTGGAGCAGCTTATGCTGAGAAGCTTGCGAATATGGGCATAAGCACGGTTCACGCTCTACTTGACAAAGGCTGCACAAAGTCAGGACGAAAGGAGATAACAGAGAAGACGGGCATTTCTGAAACATTGGTCTTAGATTGGGTAAACATGGCAGACCTGTTCCGAATTGAGGGAATAGGCGAAGAATATTCAGACCTGCTAGAAGAAGCAGGAGTGGACACTGTAGTAGAGCTTTCAAAGAGAGACCCTGAGAACCTGCATGCTAAAATCAAAGAAGTGAATGAACAGAAGAAACTTGTGAAGCAGCTCCCAACTCTTGATACGATGAAGAAGTGGGTAGAGAACGCCAAGACTTTGCCAAGGAAAGTTGAATACTAGCTCGACTTCAAGGCTCTGAACTGAACCTCCCCAACATCCCTTTTTTTCTCGGATTCCTGAATCATATTCTATAGCTGACCGAGCTTGCTTTCTTTTGGACAACCAAGGGATTCCTGATTTTTAGAGATGTTTCTTCTCCACTGAGCCTGTTGACGAAGCTCATATGAACATTTCCTGTCTTGTAGACTGTGAATTTTATTCTGAAAATTCCAACGTCGATTTCCTTGACTTCCATAATCGGCTTTCCTATGTCGACGTTTATCCTTCATGTAAAGCGGAGGTTTCATCGAAAATAAGTCAAGTTACTCTGAACGACATATTTCTGAAACCGACATGCACACGCATAATCCGTCGCGCGCGCATGCATTACAGAGAATCTAAGGGCATATCCTTTCCTTTATACCTGCTCGCGCACCTGGCTCAGCGTGCTTTTGTCGCTTTGTAGGCATCCCAGCTGTTCACTATGTTTTGCATGAGTTCTGGTTGGATGTCGTAGAAGGTCTCTACCTTTCCCTCTGGAAAGAACATCCTAATCAAGAAGCCTCGTTCAAGTCTGTCCATTTTAGACATACTTACCTCCGGCGTCCTTGGAAGGACATCCTTGTATTTGCGGGAAAATTCTTCAAGGACAGGTTTAATGCATTTTTCCATTAACTCTTTGTTTGTCACGGTTTCCAGATGAGGGAAGCCCATTTGGAAGGAGTAGTCGATTATGTTTCGTTTGCTGGAATAGTTGAGGATGGTGCTGTCTAGGACTTTCCTATTCGGTATCTCCGTGATGTTGTAAGTAGGCGTGTATATCTTCGTATAGTTGATGGTGACCTCGCGGACTTCTCCTTCCACGTCTCCGATCTTCACATAGTCCCGGACCATAAAGGGCCGCGATATCATGAGGTAAAGACCCGCAAGGAAGTTCCCCACAGTCTGAGTGGACGCAAACCCGATGGCGGCTCCAGTTAAAGCGGAAACGCCCACAAACCACTCAGTGGGCATGCCGAAGTGAGCTAGGAGAGCAACCAGGCCAACCGCTACGATGATAATTCTCGCGGTGAGCTTGAAGATGTTCTCGACGTGAGGCTCTAGGTTCAATCTTCGCGAATATCGAGCGATTGCCCTGCGAATTATTCTGTCAGCGATAAGTACTGCAACAATAACAACCAATCCGACTATGATGAGCAGGATATTCTCTGTTGTGAAAAACTCTGAAAAGTCGTTTCCCACCATTTGAAACTCAGTGTTCATGATCAGGGTCGATCCTGATTTTTTCGTAGAAATTTTCTACAGCTTCTATGTTCTCTTCAATTGTGAAATCATGTCGCTTCTGTAACACTGTTTGCCGAATCTCGTGGGCTGCATCGGTGTTCAGTACCTCTGCCAACTCTTCGATATCCTGAATAACGAGTCCCACCTGATGTTTTTCTATGAATCGCTTCTGGGTTCTGTGAGGAAAGGATAAGACAGGCAGTCCGCAGGCGATGTATTCAAACAGTTTGTTCGGTAAGGTGACATTCAGATGTGCTCTATTCTTAGCAGCGTTGAATCCGGCCCAACCAAAATCATACTTGGTGATTTCCTGAAGCAGGGTGTTGGGAGTTAGGTGACCATGGTAGTGCATGAATTCGCTCGTTTCAGAGAGTGCCTTGAGGTCTTCATTAGGGCGGGAAACAAAGATGTGGATATGCATTTTATTCGCCGCCATCTCTTCGAAGATGCCCGTTAGGTCATAATGACTACCCGGGATTTGAGTATCGACGGTACCTTCGTACACGATGTGTATTTGACCGTCTTCGTCAGATACCTTGTTCGCCAAACGGGTGGGGATGGCGCATCTTGATACGTAGTTTGGAAACACTAGATCCCGATTTGGATCTACTTGATACTTTTGTTCGACATAATGGCTTAGCCCCTCGTTTACGTAGATCCGGCCATCACTTTGTTCATTCACGAACCTTTCGATGGCTAACACCTTTACGTCAGCAGGGTCCACGGATCCAATTCCATACTTCGTTTTTCTGAGAGATAAGACATCATGATTATCGTGGATTACTGGTACATTACTTCCTGATTGGAGTGCGGAGGCTGTCAAGAAATCTGGGGCATTATGGCTGTGAATAATATCTATGTCATAGTCTCTCACGGCATCTTTAATGTCTCTTTCTGGATCTTTCCTGTCTAGTTTGACGAATTCCTTGAAGAGCTCATCGCCGCAGCCATAAAACTCAGTTAGGGTTTTCCCTAAATAGGCAAAAACGACTTCAACCTTCTGTCCAAATCCGTTTGTGAATCCTTGAGCGTATTTCAAAGCTCTTATGCACGGCTGACGCTGTAAAAACAGTACTCGCACTATCTAGGTCTCCGCAGGTCACATGCGTGCGCCAGTGCTGAGTTCATGTCGAGCTTTTGGACTAGCTCTTTCTTTCTGTTTCTGATGGTGACTTCGGTGACGTCGGCCGCTCGGCTGAGTTCGGTTTGTGTGAGTCGTTCACCGGTTAGTTGGCTTGCTATGTAGACTGCTGCTCCGGCAAGTCCTGAAGGATCTTTTCCAGAAGTCAGGTGGGCTTTTTGTGCCCTTGTGACGATTCGCGTGGCTACCCCTTCCGTCGTCGCCGAGGCTCCTGCTTTCCCTGCTATCTTTGCCACGTAATCCAATGGAGATTCTATAGGCATTCGTATGTCCAGTCTTTCGAGGAGTAGACGGTAGCATCTTGAAAGTTCCTTTCTGTCTTTGATGCTTGCTTCGGTGATTTCTTTGAGAGTTCTTGGTGTTTCGGTGAAACGACAGGCAGCGTAGAGGGCGGCTGCTGTGATGGATGCTATGCAACGTCCTCTCACTAGGTTTTTGTCCAAGGCTTTTCTGTAAAAGACAGCCGCCGTTTCTTGGACTGAGGTTGGGATGTGGAGCTTTTGTGTGAGGCGTTCGAGTTCATTCATCGCTTGCATCAGGTTTCTAGCCTTGGATTCATGGATTCTGGATCGAACGTGCCATTTTCTGAGGCGCCACATTTGACGTTTTGTCTTTGATGGAAGTGGCCGGCCGAAGGCATCTTTGTTGATTCTGATTACTGTTGACAGTCCTTTGTCGTAGCGTGAGTATAGAGTAGGTGCCCCCGTTCTTGGTCTTGATAGTTTTTCTTCCAGGGTGAAGGCTCTCCATTCTGGTCCGCGGTTTAGCAAAGTCTCTCGAATGACTAATCCGCAATTGTAGCACACAGCCTCGCCGGTTTGCAGATCCTTGATTAGGCTTTCGCTTCCGCATTCTGGACACTTAGAGTAGGTAATCACCTGTTGCGTCATCTTACAATGTTCCTATGCTGCATGCATGTGCGCATGCCTGTGCTTAGGGGAAGGCGGCAAAACGTGCAAAAGTGGAAATTGCCGGAATTGCGCCTCCTAATAAGCGTATTCGTACATACTCGTAACGATATAAAAAGGTTCAGTCTGAGATTTCAGTTTGTCATAGACTCTTTTTACATCTATTCTCCTAAGTCGAAATCTACGCATCCTTCTTCACCTGTTCAATAATTAGCCGATTCCCATCAATTCTCACGTTAACTCTAGTTGGAAGCCTGAAAGGGAACTGGCTGTCCTTCACCACATCGGCTGACACATAGATATATGCTGCTTTGACTCCCTTAGCATGATAAATGCGACCCTCTTTTTCTTTCATGTGTGCCATCTAGCAATTACTGACCGATGAATTACTTAAGTATTTGCTTAATATTGTTATCCAAATGTTTATATTAATTCCCTCGTTTCTTACTCGCGGAGAAACCAAATGTTAAGCTCAAGGGAACGAGAATACCTCGGAAATCCAGAGAAGTTCGATTCTAACTATGCGCGTGTGCTGCGTCATCGCATAAGGGAGAAGGTTGAAGAACTTAGAGAAGAAATACCATTGCTGTTCCGTGGCGACGTTATAAAATCTCTTAACGGCATTACGGAATTCTGTAACGGGTGCGCTCTGGAAAAAAGCGTGGAGCAAGCTTCTTTCAATGGAATATTGGTGCGGCCGCCGGGATTTGAACCCGGGTCGTCAGCGTGGCAGGCTGATGTCCTAACCAAACTAGACTACGGCCGCCAGTATTCCTTGAAGCTGAGTCTGACTTAAGCGTTTTCGCCCCCTCAGACGCGCGCATTCTCCTAAACAGGTACCGCACTCCTTTGTTCAGAGGTCTCTAGGTATCCATACCGTCCGGAAAGGGTAAGTTTGCATCAGTCGTTACGTTGAGGCCAATTTTACTCAACATCTTTTCGTTGCCTTCATTCAGAAGGTGTGTAGTGTGCATCTCACACCCCCTCAGTTTCTCCAGTGTGCCTAGACATTTCTGAGCGTTCTTGTCTGTCACAGCACTTGCCGCCAATGCGTTGAGGATCTCTTTCACATCTAGTGACGTGCTGTGGAATCCGATCGTGTTCTTCAGGTGGATCATACTCTGGATTACGTCGGGCGATATCACGTCCACGTCATCTGGGATGTTTGCTAAGAGTTTCGTAGCATTGAGTAGGGCTGCTGATTCGGCGTAGAGGAGGGGTGAATTCTTGCCTGTTACGATGATGGCTTCGCCTCCCTCGGAAAAGATTTCGACTGCGGCGCCACAGAACACATCTTTGTAGCCTTTGTTTTCTTTCTGTCGCGCGTCTGCTGCGGCAGCTCTGGCTGGTGGGACGACTGCCCGGTCTTCAGGTTTGACCCCTGCTTTCTTCAGGATGCGTTCCATTCGCTCCACGGTCCGGTAGAGCGTCTCACCTTCGACGAATTCGCTGTGATATCGGAAGTAACGTCGGACGAGTTCGTCACGGCTGGCTGCTCGGACGACATCGTCGTCAATGATGCCTGCTTTGGCCATGTTGACGCCCATGTCCGTGGGGGATTTGTATTGCGCCATAGGGTCGTCTTGGTCGACGATTTTGTCGATGATCTTTTTCATGATGGCGAAGTTTTCTACATCCCGGCTGTAGTTGATCGCCGTGGTTCCGTAGGCGTGGTGGTGGAAGGGGTCGACGATGTTGTAGTCGCCGAGGTCGGCGGTGGCGGCTTCGTAGGCGATGTTGACGGGGTGGGTGAGGCTGAGGTTCCAGATGGGGAAGGTCTCGAATTTGGCGAACCCAGAGTGGACGGCGCGTTGTCGGTCGTTGTAGAGTTGGGCCATGCAGAAGGAGAATTTGCCGCTGCCGGGGCCGGGGGCAGTGACGGCGACGATTGGTTTCTCTGTCTCGACGTATTCTTGGTTGCCGTAGCCGCGGTCGCTGACGACGAGATCGAGGTCTTGGGGGTAGTCAGGGATCTCATAGTGGACGAAGACGCGTAACCCTCGGTGCTGCAGTTTTTGTCGGAATTTTTTCGCGACGAGTTCGTTCTTGAAGCGGTTGATGACGACAGCGGAGACGTCGAGGCCTCGCTCGCGCAGATCAGTCATGTCTTTGAAGGCTTGGTCATCATAGGCTAGTCCGAAGTCGCGTCGGATTTTGCGCTCGTGGATGTCCTTTGCACTGACGCAGAGGACGAGTTCGATTTGGTCGCCGAGTTGCCGGAGCATCTGGACTTTGGTGTCCACGTCAAAGCCGGGCAGGACGCGGGACGCGTGATAGTCATAACACAGCTTGCCGCCGAATTCGAGGTAGAGTTTGTCGAATAGCGCAACTCTGTCCAGAATCGCTTTGACCTGCACCTTCAAGTATCCTTGGGTGTCAAACCCGATTTTCCGAATCATGGACCAACCCTGATGCGAGGCGACCAACTGATTAACATGTGCTTTCCCGCGGCGTCTCCCAAGCGGTAGCCTCTAACAAGTGTCACCTTGAGTTCATAAAACTTGTTTGAATAGGTATCAGCAGTCACACACTTGCATGCATCGCCACTCGTAGCTTCATTTTATTGCAGTACCCCGCCTTGTGCTGCGCCAAAATCTCTCCCAATCGTTGTGCTATACATGCACCGTCTTGCGCTCCGCAGCTTCGAATGCCCATCGACGGGCTTGAGTTCTTCAGGAAGCGCACATGAGGTGCTGCGGGGGTGATCCAAGTAACATTGTGGTGCCGAGGGCCGGACTTTTACGCGCGACGACTGGAGATATCCCCCGCAACCTCCCCCTTTTTTCTGACATTTTCCAACTTTCATATTTTTCCATTATCTGGTGTACAACCTACCTCTCGGTATCGGTTCGCCCTGTGCCAAAAGAAAGAGATTGGATGGGACCCACGTAGTCTACAGGTGGTACTTCAACTGGTGGCATATTGACAGGTGGTGTCTCAACGGGTGGCGTATCGATGGGTGGTGCATCAACTGGTGGTTTATCAAAATTGGTAGTTTGTGCGCGCCCGTGCGCAAAAGTTGGTTTTGCGAGAATGCAGGCCCGTTGTGGGGACCTGTCTACCTCTTCCCCGGCCAGAAGGCCCCATAGATGATGATGGAGAAGAGCAGAAGGATGAATAGGACCAGGAGAACCGTGCTGCTCGAGGTTGCGATTTCTTCCAGCAAAGGGCATTCACAGTAAGGAGACAGACAATTAGTCATAAAAGCAGGCTTCCGCCTGTCGAAATGAGTAGCGATTAGAAGTATACATACTTCTATGCCCGCGTAGGAGGATCTCAGACACGCGTGTGCATCTAGAAGAGACGTCCAGCTCTGTGATTCATGTTCTGTATTCATCAAGCCTATATGAGCGCCACGTGGATAATTGAGACTGCGGAAAGGCGTAACATTTGAGTCCACTACTCGAAAAGGCCAAGAACGCATTTGCTCGGAAGGAGAAAGAGGACGAGAGGGAAGACGAATCTTCAACCGAACAAGACACCCCTTTCTCCTGTTCTCACGGCTTTGGGTATCTAGCAACGCGTCACAAAAGGGCACGTACTCCCAATGAATGCTCAGCCTGTGTGCAAATGTTGGAATGCAGAAAGTCGCGTGATTAGTCTATGACCTGTTGGAAGCGGGTAACCATAACCAGAACACTTCTCACACGATACCACAATACAACCCGTGAAGAGGCTACCTGCCCCCGATGCGGACACGATTTTGGGACAGAAGAAATCGCTTGGAGCCACACCATTGGCAGGCTTGGTTCAGTCAAGTACTACTGCGAAGAGTGCTACAAGGAACTGTGGGTGTAGAAGGAAAACTGCACTTGCCCGCGCATGGATGTGGTTATCAACGATGTTGCTTTCGTTGGTTGCAGCAGTTCTCTATGTCAAGATCTCCGCAGGTATGCACTTTTAAGACATGAAATGAACCTAGTCTTAATCGTTGGACTGGAGGATAGTTTTTGAGAGAGATGAGAAAGCCCTGGGGAAAAGAGATCTGGATTGCACAGGAAAGAGAGTATGGTGGAAAAATCCTGATCATGAAAGGAAACCACCACACATCTCAACACTTCCACAAGGACAAGAAGGAAACAATCTACTGCTTCAAAGGAGAGGTAGATATCGTCTTAAACGATAGAGTGGTCACGTTGAAAGAAGGAGATGACATAACCCTTATTCCTCGAACAGTCCACAGGATAATAGGCAAAGCAAACTCAGTTCTATTCGAAGTATCAACGCCACAACTAGCTGACGTAATAAGACTTGAAGAAGAATAGAGCATGCATTCATCAGACGTGTATGCTTATCTTGAAATCCGTATCCCAGGCACTACCCTTTACCTTCAATACAGAATAGAATTTGAGATTACCTAGTAAATGAGCGCGCGCACGAGACCTATTGTTTTGACAAGCATGCATGCAAGAAATCAAAACATTCTGAATGGTAAGCTTTGAGTACGTCTGCGAACAGGACGATCTCAGGTTCTTCCGGAAGCGGAAGTAAACGTGTCATGAGCTTACGCAAATCAACATGAAAGTGCCGAGGGCCGGACTTGAACCGGCGACAACCCGGTCTTCAGCCTCACCCCCACGTACAAAGTACAGTGAGTCGGGTGCTCTCCCAGTCTAAGCTACCTCGGCCTATTCAAACATGACTTCCAAGTTGGTTTTAAGCTTTCTCCGGGGGTGGCGTCCGAAAAACGTCTCTAGCCCATGTGATAGTTGAAAAGACACTGCGTGATTTTCGGGCAGATTAAACATTCATCTGGAATCGAATTACTCTTTGGAAGCTTCTTCAGATATCCAAAGTAGTGTTGACATACCTCTTTGACCGCGATCGTGACTTTTGACAAGCAGTAGGGGCAGGCGCAGAAAGTCCTCGTTGGGTGTCTTGCAGGATCACTTACGACCAGCACTTTCCGAAACATCTTTCTACACCTAACATGCGGGCAAGCCTCTGGTTCATCGAGGTCGACTATCCTTTGGAGTTCCAGTCTCCGCGTTTTCGAGGTGTTTTGAACGTCGCTGGCGTCGAGCGTCACCTGCGTGTCTCCATGGTGAAAACGTGGTGGACATATGATATAGTTTAATTCGGATAATGCAATATGTCGAGAAGAGATACCAACGGGGCGCGAGTTTCGATTTCTCACGTTTACAATAAGAAGACGTTTAGTCAAAATCCGCAATAGCCAATTAGGAATAAAGCATTTTAATGAATTGCACATTAAGAACCGTATGGAGAGGTTTTCCAATGCTTTTAGAGGCGTTCAACGACTGCTCTATGGTCTACCTATTTCAAAGAAACCTCTCACACTTGACGTATTCGATCCAAACGCCTCGGCTCCCTACTATTCTGGAAGAGAAACTTCCGATCAAGCCTCCACGACTTGTACCCCTTCTTCAAGGGCTTACTAGACGGCTCACTCCACCGGTGGCATTCTACTTGGCATTGAATCTGCTCGGCATGGCCGTCACCCCATCGAACAACAGTATTGACTGGGTCACACCAGCAGGTTTTGAACACATACTCGTCGGGAGAGTTCTGGCGTCAGAGGTCCAGGTTTTCAGAAGTTATTTCCTGGACTGCCTATTCAACGCCATCTACCTCTTGCATCCATTATACTTAACAGTAGTATTGCTGACCTTGCACAAGAGAGACAGAAGCCTCTCCCAACGCTTCGGCCGCACTAGTCTAATACTTTGCGTTATCTCGCTGGCGATCTTCCTCGTCTACCCCGCGGCGCCCCCATGGCTAGCAGTAGGAGGCGTAGAAAACATGACCATGAACGCGATGAACAACTTTTCCTCATACTGGAATCTGCCGGTTACGTATTACAACTACAGCCCGGCTATCTTTGCCGCGACTCCAAGCTTACACAGCGCCACAGCGTGGGCAGCCACACTCCACCTACGGAAAGTGGGCAAAGCCCATGGATTCGCCATGTTTCTGTTCGCCCTCGGCATGTGGGTCGCGACCGTCTATACGGGCAACCATTTCCTGATAGATGTCGTTGTCGGTGTCGTACTCGCCACAGTCGCTTGCCTGTTGGCTGATCCCTCGAGCCGTCTTCGTCGAGTCCTNNTAGTCTGGTTCTGGTGGGCCGGGCAGGATTTGAACCCGCGACCCTCGCCGCGTGAGGGCGATGTCCCTTGGCCTTTGAATAGGTTAACCAGCTAGACCACCGGCCCCAGAGTCTTAACGGCTGACAAAAACCCTTTATATTTTTCGCATTTCTCGGTCGAGTCCTTGTGTTGGTTACGTCTTGGGCCCACGCGAGGTCCATTCGGGAGTTTTGGCTTCTGGAACGGAGTCGGCTCGTGGAATATAGGGTTTGATGTCGATGATCGGTGAATCCTTCAAGGCGTCTAGTCCGCGTACGTGTAGATGGCAGTCTTGGATGCTCACGAGTTGGGCGACACAGAGGGCAATAGGATTCGGCCTCGTTGGGCTTCGTGAGGCAAAGACGCCGACCTGTGAGCCGTGGTGGTGCCGTCTCGGAGTGACCTTAAGCACTTCGCGCTCGTCTTTTTCATCTCGCAGATGGCACCAGTACAGTATAATAACATGCGAAAAGGCGTCGAGACCCTGTAGTCCAGCACAGAATTTCGGGAAGATTCTAATGATTGCCGTTTCACCTGGGGTCTCAACTGCCCCGATGAAAGTCAGCGTGCCTTTCTCGCTCATTTAGACCGTCACCTTCTCCAGAAAAGACTATACAAGCGGGAATTTAATCCTAACGTAGGCCGCGAGCTCTCGCTATATGAGATGAACCCGATTTGCAGCATTGTTTTATGCGTATAGGAAGTGGCGCTGTATTGGCCGTCTGCGAGTCTTGCCTTCCGCCTCTTTTCTTTCAGCTAGCGGACTAGCTCCCGCTTTTTCCACCGCAGATTCTTGCTCCGACACTTTCTGCACTTCTTGGCCGTAGGGGCATTCCTTGCCCCACACTCCCTGCAAATTTTCATGTGAAGCCTTGCCTTCTGAGCGATGGCCTTCTTGATAGGATCAGTGATTGGCAAATGCAAACCCGCCGGCTTTACGTTTAGCTATCTAAACACAACGGAGCCAACAAATATACTTTTACCTGCCCAGCTGCTCAGCTAAGATCCTGGCAACATCACTGGGCCTTTCAGCCACACCAATGCCAGCAGCCTCAAAAGCTTCAATCTTGCTTTGGGCAGTACCAGTGCTACTTGTTACGATGGCTCCAGCGTGGCCCATTCGTTTTCCCTTGGGAGCGGTTCTGCCTGCGACAAAAGCGACGAGCGGCTTGGAAAAGCCTTCACTTGACACAAATTTGGCTGCTCTCTCTTCCATGTCGCCACCGATCTCACCAATCATGACGACCCCCCTAGTTTTCTCGTCGCGCTCGAACATTCTCAAGACGTCAATGAAGCTCAGACCCACAATTGGATCGCCCCCTAGACCAACACAGGTAGATTGCCCCAAATGGGCTGCTGAGAGTCCAGCGGCAATCTCGTAGGTCAAAGTGCCACTTCGGGACGCTATGCCAATGGCGCCCTTCTCGAAGACATGTGCAGGCATAATTCCGAGCTTACACTCATCTAGGGTGATCACGCCAGGAGTGTTTGGCCCCACAACTGTCACGTCCTGTTGCTTTGCACATGCCATGACGCGAATAGCATCCTTCACTGGAATGTGTTCAGTGATTATAGCGACCGTTTTCAATCCGCCTTCCATGCTCTCAAAGGCTGCGTCCGCGGCAAAGGGGGCGGGAACAAAGATGATGGATGTGTTCACGCCATGCCTGTCTGTTGCTTCGTCGATAGTATCGTAGACCGGGACGCCGTGAACCTTTATACCGCTCTTACCGGGGGTCACGCCGGCAACGATCTTGGTTCCATATTCGAGCATGAGCTTCGTGTGAAAATGGCCTTGGGTGCCTGTTATGCCTTGGACCACGACTTCGGCGTCTTTGCCAACAATGATGCCCAACCGTCATCCCTCACGTTTTATGATCTCGACAACCCGTTGAGCCGCCTGCTCCATACTGTCCAAGACGGGAATACCGGCGTCTGTTAGTATGTTTCTTCCCCTTTCCTCGTTTGTTCCGACGAGCCGTATGACCATTGGTTTGACGAAGCCCATTTGACGTTTAACATCCAAGATTCCGCGCGCGACCTCATCGCAACGCGTGATTCCGCCCAAGATATTGATGAATACAACCTTGACGCCGGGGTCGGAAAAAACAATGTCGAGCGCAGCCGCCATTCTATCCGCTGAAGCGCCGCCACCAACATCTAGGAAGTTTGCCGGACTGCCCCCGTGCAACTGAATCGCATCCAAGGTAGCCATGACCAAACCTGCCCCATTGCCAATTACTCCCACATCCCCCTCAAGCTTGACATAGGCTAACCCACTCTTTCGCGCCTGCATTTCTCGAGGAAGTAAATCGCCCTCGTCCACTCGGAGTGCCCGCTCCTTGAGCTTGGTATGCCTATACAGCGCGCTATCGTCAATTGTGAGCCTTGCGTCCGCTGCGATAAATTTCCCGTCAGGGGTCTCAACCAGCGGGTTGATCTCAGTCAACTCAGCATCATAATCCATCGCCATCCGGTACAGGTTGACGAAGATCGCTGCGAGGGATAGCATTTGTCTTCCTACGTAGCCCAGCCGTTTGGCGATTTGTCGCGCATGATACGGATGAAACCCATACATCGGATCTACGAAGACTTTGACAATCTTCTCAGGCATGGAAGCGGCAACTTCCTCGATCTCCATGCCGCCTTCAGAGGAAGCAATGGCAACGTAGGTACGATTGGAGCGATCAACCGTTAAACCAAGATACAATTCTTTCTTGATCTCAACTCGCTCTTCCACTAGCAGGCGCTGAACCAGGATCCCTTTTATCCGCGTTTTCAGTAATTTACCTGCTATTTGCGCAGTCTTCGCTGGCGAGTCTGCGAAGAGGATTCCCCCCGCTTTTCCACGACCGCCAACCAAAACTTGCGCTTTGACCGCTACTGCACCCCCTAAATCTGCTGCCGCCTTTCGGGCTTGTTCAGACGAGCGCACCAACCTTCGACGAGGGGTCGGTATCCCGTATTCAGAAAACAGGTCCTTCGCTTCATGCTCAAGCAGTTTCAACTCTGCAACCTCCG
>JABAOF010017116.1_pt1 | contig 15729 bp, 14 predicted proteins | sample 7062171 | NCBI WGS metagenome assembly JABAOF01 (sample SAMN14538628, study PRJNA623070) | marine sediment metagenome | biome: marine biome [ENVO:00000428]; feature: marine pelagic biome [ENVO:01000023]; material: deep marine sediment [ENVO:00002113] | place: India: Gulf of Khambhat ...
TACAGGCTGAAATGGGTCCGATGATTTAAGATCTGTGGATTTAGTGTTGGGCATAACTGAAATGGGGATGTAGTGTTATATAGATGTAGCCATCTAAAGTTAATTCTCTTAAATAACTGATTTTGATCCCAAAATCTCAATTTAGGGCTTTTTCTGGCAATAATTCTGTTCTTTATTCTGGAAAAATCAACGACTTATTTCGTCCCGATTCCGTCTACATTTGAATAGTTGGTTAAATAGAATATTGTTTATCTTCCTTTGATTCGAATATCTCTGAATTCAGCCCGGATAATTTATTATAATCTAATTTAGCATTTTTTCTCGTTGCGAGATTCATAGCCAGATATAGAAGAGGATGAGACATATTTTGTGGAAGTCTTTTTAATATTGATGAAATTTTAGAAAATTCTTTTTTTACCCAGGTTTTTCCCTCTTGAAGTTCGTAAGGAGTCATGTGCTTTGGTTTGAAAACAACAGTGGCATGATCATAATACTTCCAGTTAGCAGTAAGAAGCCGCCCTTCTTTTTTAAATTGTTCATATACCCTGGTGCCGGGATAAGGAGTTAAAATATTAAAGGAAACTGTGCTGATATTGTTTCTTTGTAGAAAATCAAGCGTTTCTGGAAAAACCGCTTTTGTGTCATCATCAAAACCGAATATCATAGAGGCATGAAAATGTATACCCAAGTCCTTAACCATTTTTATAGCTTCTTCTACTTTTCTAATTTCTTTAATAGATTTATGCATTCTTTTTAATTGAAACTCAGATACAGTTTCTAATCCAATAAAAAGAGCTCCACATCCACTTTCAGCTGCAAGCTTCATTAATTCAGTATCGCTCACAAATGAAATTGAAGCCTGTCCAATCCATTTGATTTTTAAGGGTTTTATGGCTTTGAAAAGCTCTTTTGCATATTGAGGGTGCCCAATAATATTATCATCTAAAAATATAAATATTTTTCCCTGAGATTCTTTAATATCACGAACCACATTGTGAACAGGGGCATGCCGGATTTTTTTCCCATAAATATCAGCAACACAGCAAAACTCACATTCATAAGGACATCCGCGGGTCGTCATTACTGGCAGAACATTAAATAGCCTTTTTTTAGTTAATTTTCTAAACTTCAAAGGAATGTATCTATCCAGAGCAGGTCTAGAATTTTTATATTTTCTTTGCAGTCTGTCTTTCTGAATATCTTCAATTAATTGTTCCCAAACATTTTCAGCTTCCCCAACAACCACGGCGTCAGCATAGGAAAGAGCTTCTTCAGGAAGAATTGTAGGATGGACACCTCCGAGGACTACTTTCTTTCCTCTTTTCTTAAACTCCTGAGCTAGATAATATGCTCTGGGAGCATTTGAAGTCATACAACTTATTCCCACTAGATCGCATTCCGTATCGAGATTTATATCCTCAATCTCTTCCTCAACTAATTTCACCTCATGTTCAGAGGGTGTAAGACCTGCTAATAAATGCAGAGATAGCTGAGGTATCATGTATGATTTAGGAGTCTTCGACTTTGAGTCTATACATGGTGAAATCAACAATATCTTCATCTTTCACCTTTATTATTTCTTGTCGTCATTAAAATCTCGTCCGCTAGGAATTTGTTCTTTGCTTGAAACCGAACTTCTCTATTTTCTCCTGATTTATCTTAAGCGACTTTTTACAAAGCTTATATCACAAGCTAAGCTCATATCATAGGAAATTTTTAATATCAAAAACCAAACTTATCCCCATGTGCCACCTGTGTGACAAGAATGACTAAAATGCGCTAAAAATATGATATGGGGACTAAAGGAAGGATCAAAGGCAAGTTGCTGATAATATTGATATTTCTCTCAAAATCAGGGAATTGCGGATCCGAAGATCCCTTTTTTCATCCGTTTTCTGGTCAAAATATTAAAATACAAATTTGGTGCTCTTGCTCTTCTCTCTATCGGATGTGTCAGCTTTTCTGTCTATGCTCCTTTTTTCCATCAACCAACTTTTTCCCCACTTTATAGCCAGAGGCAAGCCTTGCTCCCAAGCCGAAATAGGCGTACTCAACTCCCGAGGTAAACACCAGAGGACGAATTTTCTCCACATCAGGTTTTCCGTTGGTGAGGCAGTCATCGCTAACATGCACCTCTTCAATCTGCCCGATGCAAAGAACGTGAGTCTTAAAATCCACTTTCTGCACCAGGCGACATTCCAGGTTGACCGGACATTGCTCTATTAGGGGAGCAGTTTTTAATTTGGCGTAGAACACTGTGAAACCGCAGGCCGCCACTTTATCATATTTCATGCCCGACACCAGTCCACAGTAATCCGTTTCTGTTACAAGATCTTCTGAGGGTATGTTTACGGAGAAGGTCTGGTTCTCTTCGATACCCTGGTAAGTGTAGCGTTCACGGCGGATGGCTATGCTCAACATGGGTGGCGCAAGATTGGCAATCCCTGCCCAGGCAACGGTCATGAAGTTGGGTTTTCCTTTGACATTAGCACCGATCAGAAGGGCGGGCTTGGGATAGAGCAGAGTCGTGGGTCCAATTGTGATCTTTTTCATTTCCAAATTCTCCATTCAATGACAACTTGAAATGAGCTTATCACATTCAAAACGACGGGGTCAAAGACTGAAAAGGAGAGAAATATTAATGCGTTTTATCATCGCACGTTGTTATCCCCGTGTGCCACCTGTGTGACAAAAATGACTAAAACGGGCTAAAAATATGATACTGAGACTCAAGGAAGGACCAAAGATAAATCGTTGATAATATTGATATTTCTCTTGGAATCAAGACCTTAAGCATCTGGCAGTCCCTCGTCTTGCGACCTCTGCGCTCACCGCGATGTGAATAGAAATCTTTAAATCCTGAACGCATCCGGCAGGGACTGAATTTGCACATCATTCGGTTGACTCTCGTAACCTAAGTCAGTCCGGAATAAAAAAAATTTTAAAATTTTTGCAACTTTTTTCTAAAAAAAAGCATATAATAATATGTACATAAATTATGTACATAAATTCTTAATAAATGATCAAGGAATGAACAATGAAAATTCTGACAATCCTCGAACAGATCATCCTGGCTTCAATCATCACACTGGAAGGCGACGCCTACGGTGTTTCCATCCGGAAAAGGGCCAAGGATCTCTCCGGTAAAAGCATCATGTACGGCTCGCTCTACAATATTCTGGACCAGCTGCATAGAAAGGCTTATGTCACAAGGAAAAAAAGAAAGCCAACCCTCAATGAAAGCGGGCATGAGAAAATTTTCTATAAAGTCACACCATCTGGCATAAAGGCCCTACAGGAGGCGCAGACCATCCAGAATTCCATTTGGGACAGCCTCCCAGCTTATGCCAAGAAAAAGTAAAAATGAATACTCCAAGTCATCCACCACGGCTAGCGAAATGGATCCTATCTCAGCTTCGCTACTATTCACTGGAGCATCTTATTCAGAGCGATCTTGAGGACGAATTCCGCCTTTTGTCCCTCGAGGAAGGAAGACCACGGGCTGTTCTCTGGTACTGGGAGCAGGTCCTGTTCGCGCTTTGGACTGACTTCAAGCAGTCGTTCTTTTTTGGAGGAATCATGTTTAGAAACTATATGAAAACTGCTTTTCGGTATATAAAAAAGCACAAAGGATTCACATTCCTCAATATAATAGGCTTAGCCATTGGATTAACCTTTGCTGTCTTTATTCTTCTCTATGTGCAATACGAATCAAGCTATGATCGATGGCACTCGGACTATGAAAACATCTTTCGCGTCGTACAATGGCAGCCCGACAATGAAAGTGGATATGTATCCGCGACTGTACAGGGTCCTCTGGCTCCGACCCTGAAAGAAGAATTCCCGGAAGTCGTCGCGTCGACGCGCTTGAGAATTTTGGACAATATTCTAATCGCTCGAGGAGAAACATCGTTTTTAGAAAACGGAATCTGCTTTGCATCACCGGAAATTTTTGATGTGTTTTCCTTCGTGTTGCTGTCAGGGAATTCCTCAACATGTCTCACAGATCCCGCATCGATCGTTCTGTCAGCAACTAAGGCGATGAAGTTTTTCGGTGATGAGGATCCCATCGGTCAGGAACTGAGCCTAGGTCAGACAGGCCGAGTCATGCATGTTACGGGCGTTTTTCAAGATATTCCAAAGAATTCACATTTCACAATGGATTTTCTTATTCCGTTCCGCGTTTATGCCAATCTTCGACGGAATGATCTGAATCGATGGCATCCCAACTGGTTTTGCTATACATACTGCCGCTTAAGGGACGGAACCAATGCCAAGGCCTTTGAAGCAAAACTTGCCTCGGTCATAGAGAAATATGAAGAAGGAGAGATGAAACTTCTTCTTCAACCTCTTTCCAGAATCCATCTTTTCTCTCATGTTGGGCACGAAATTGGTCGAAACAATGATATCAAGTCTGTCCTGATTGCATCCGCGATTGGATTAGCGATGCTTCTCATTGCCTGCATCAATTACGTGAATCTTTCAACGGCCCATTCCATTCAGAGAAGCCGGGAAATTGGATTGCGAAAAGTCGTGGGCGCAAGTCGAAACGAACTCACACGTCAGTTCTTGTGTGAATCTTTTGCTATCACTGCGGTAGCTTTCGGTCTTGCCTTGCTGCTCGTGTATTTCTTATTGCCCAGATTTGGTACCCTCATCGGGCAAGAGATTAGTCTGAGTTGGGTGATTAACTTTCCGACAATGACATGGCTTCTTCTGTTATTGATTGGAACGAGTTTTATATCCGGGATTTATCCTGCCTTCATACTATCTTCCTTGAAACCGATCTCTATTTTAGGCCATGGTTTTGCAGGAAGATCCCGATCTGGATTGCGCAATATTCTGGTAGTATTCCAATTTGGGATCTCCATCCTGCTTATTCTCTGTACACTCGTTATCGCGGATCAACATCATTTCATTCATTCAAAAGATATGGGATATGCAAAGGAACATATACTCGTGCTTTATCTTCGCGACGGTGCCACCCGCAGGAATATTCAGGAGGTGAAGACAGAGTTGTTGAAACATCCGAAGATTGTGGCTGTCGCTTCTTCGGACGCATTGCCTAACCGGATTATCAATTGGGATGGATTGAATTGGCCGGGAAGAGGTGATGCAAACACTTTTCCGTGCTACTATGCTGGAGTGGATTTCGATTTTTTGGATCTATATAAGATTCAGATTGCTGATGGCCGCTCATTCTCCAGGGATTTTTCGGATCAAAACGGAGCATTTCTCTTGAATGAGACGGCTGTGAAAAAGATACAATGGGAAACACCCATCGGACAGGAATTGATTCATTCGGGTAAGCATAGAGGAAAGATCGTCGGCATTCTTCGTGATTTTCACTTCCAATCACTTCACAATCCAGTGGCTCCCCTTTATTTATATTTAAGTCCGAATGCATCCGGTCATAGGTATCTATCCGTGAAGATACATCCCGAAGACATTCAGGAAACTGTTGCTTTTCTGCGTGAGCAAATGGCTCAATTCTCACCGAGATACCCATTTGAATATCATTTTTTTGATGAGGTTTTCGACGGAGCCTATCGCACGGAACAAAAAACAGCAGGAGTATTTACAATTTTCAGCTTTCTGACGATTCTGATCGCCTGTCTGGGCCTTTATGGTTTGGCGACATTCACGACTGAGAGAAAAACAAAGGAAATCGGTATCCGCAAGGTGATTGGTGCATCGATATCCAGTATTTGTTTCATGCTGTCGCGTGGCTACTTTCGATGGATACTCATTGCCAATCTGCTCGCTTGGCCCATCGGGTATATTGTCATGAATGCCTGGCTACAGAATTTTGCTTACCGGATTAATTTGAGTGTCTGGATTTTCTTTCTTTCCGGTCTGGTGGCCCTTGTTATTGCCCTGTTAACCATCAGCTATCAGACCCTCAAAGCAGCTAAAGCAAATCCAGCCGACTCGCTGCGGTCCGAATGATTGCAGACCGGAAGCCTGATTGAGCCGGCAATTTAATAGAAAATGAATATTTCAGGTCATCCACCACGGCTAGCGAAATGGATCCTATCTCAGCTTCGCTACTATTCACTGGAGCATCTTATTCAAAGCGACCTTGAAGACGAATTCCGCCTTTTGTCCCTCGAGAGAGGAAGACCGCGGGCTGTTCTCTGGTACTGGGGGCAGGTCCTGTTCGCGCTTTGGACTGACTTCAAGCAGTCGTTCTTTTTTGGAGGAATCATGTTTAAAAACTATATGAAAATCATATTCAGAAGCATCAAAGGTCACAAGCTGTTCTCGTTCATTAATATCGCCGGACTGGCAGCGGGCATTGCCTGCTGCATTTTCATCTCTATCTGGGTCCGTAATGAGCAGAGTTTCAATCGATTTCATGAAAAGATCGAGCGGATCTATCTTGTCCGCAGCCACATACAGTGGGCGAATAAGACCACCCAGACCTCCGGCTCTCCCCCGATGCTGGGACCAGCCCTGCAGTCTGAACATCCGGAAGTTATAAACACAGTGCGCCTTTTCAACTGGCAGCCGGAACTCTTAATGAGAAGCGGAGAGGATGTTTTCAGAGAAAAAATCCAATTTTCGGATCCCTCTCTCTTTGACGTGTTCACTTTCCCGATCTTGAAGGGTCAGCTGCCGCGGGAATCCACGAGCCCCAGCGAACTGATCATATCAGAAAGAATGGCTGAGAGGCTGTTCGGTCAGAAGGACCCCCTCGGCAGGATCATCACAATAGACAACCGGATTGACATGACTGTCAGCGCCGTGATGAAGGATATCCCTCTGAATTCTTCCCTTAAATTCGATGTCTGGGTCCCTCTCACCATGACGGAGCGCATTTTTAACGTGCCGGAATTCCTGAACAGTTGGATAAACCTTGCTTTTCGCACCTATGTCGAATTAAAAAGCGATGTTCCACCGGAACTTTTCAGCGCCAAAATTTCAGGACGAATCAAGCAGGTCGACCCCAAGTCATCCATCGAGCCCTTCGTGTATCCCTTCAAAGACTACTACCTTGAGCTTCTGGAGCAAGGAAAAAAGGTCCGCATGTTTTCTATCATCGCGATCCTCGTTCTGCTGATGGCCTGCATCAATTTCGCCAATCTCTCCACAGCGCGTTCGGAGAAAAGAGCCAAGGAGGTCGGGATACGCAAGATCGTGGGGGCTCAGAGAGTCACTCTTATCAGACAGTTTCTGGGGGAATCCACTCTTTACGCGTTCATATCACTGACTCTGGCATTGAATCTGGTCATTCTGCTGCTCCCTCTCTTCCGTAAGATGACCGGGCTGGACATCACGGCCGGAAACGTCTGGCTGGTGACTCCCTGGCCGCCCATTCTCGGATTGACCATCCTTACGGGACTCATTTCTGGCCTATATCCTGCATTTATCCTCTCGGCCTTGCCGCCGGCCCGCACTGTAAAGGGGAAGCCACTGCTCACTCGAAGGGGAGGTTCTTTTCGCAAGATTCTCGTCCTCCTCCAGTCTTCCTTATCCATCCTTTTTATCATATGCTTCGTCGCTATTTCATCTCAAATCCGTTTTATGAAGACCCGCAATCCCGGCTATTCAATGGAATCGGTTCTCCTCATCCCCATTCAAGGGGAGCTGACGAACCGCTTTGCAGCGCTGAAAACAGACATGCTGAAAAATCCAGGTATTGAACAGGTGTCTTTGACTACGGACTCGCCGCTCTACATCGGCTCCATCGTCACAAACGGCACCTGGGAGGGAAAGGACCCGGACACGAATCCTCCGATTACTTTATTTGGTGTGGATTCCGATTTTCTGGATACACTTGACGTTAATCTTGTCCAGGGAAGGTTCTTCAGCCCTGCAACCTCTTCGCAGAGCTTGGATGTGGTGATCAACGAGAAGCTGGCTGCCTTCATCGGAAAGGAAGAAGTGATTGGAGCCCAGATAACAACTCTGGATATAAATTTAAACGTCATCGGGATTGCCAGAGACTTCAACTTCAGGCCTCTCGACCAGGAACTTGAGCCCCTGATCATGTTCCACAACGATGAGATCATGCCTTATCGCTTTATGTTGCTGAAGCTTGTGCCGGTTAGAATTCCGCAGATAATCGCTTATCTTAAAGAACTGCAGAGCCGATTCAACCTGGATGCCCCCCTTGAATACAAGTTTCTCGATGAAGAGGCTGCCGCCCAATATGCGGACGAGGAAAGACTACGCAGGCTCGTCAGTGTGTTCATGAGCTTGGTTATTTTGATCTCTTCTTTGGGATTGTTCGGTCTGTCGGCATTCATGGCGGAAAGGCGGTTCAAAGAGATCGGTATTCGAAAGGTCCTCGGTGCCTCCGCCTCACAGGTGACAGCGCTTCTATCCATGAATTTTCTGAAATGGGTTCTTCTGTCCAATCTTCTAGCCTGGCCTGCTGCCTATATATTCATGTCCGGTTGGCTGCGAAACTTCGCCTATAAGATAGATCTCAGCCTCTGGATATTCGCCATGTCGGCGGGTATCCTGGGTGCCATCGGACTCACCACCGTGTCCATTCAAGCCTTGAGAGCGGCATTAGCCAATCCGGTTGATTCACTGCGGCATGAATAGAGCGAGACCTGTTCAGTATCCAACAGGATTTCATCCGGACGACAGGGAAGAAGCAAGAGAGCGAGGCTGGCTCTAGTTTGAATCAGCATCCTCCGGGTTAAGAGCCCTATGTGTGAGTCGACCGACTCCCACATGCCACGGGTCTGATAAAAAATATTGAAAATTGCTGGGGATATGGTAAATGGATTGAAATCAGGGATTAAAAGCTGCAGGTAAAACAGTGATCCTATTTTCTGTAATTGTGACCTAAGATTAAATCAACGACTTTCATTGAAATTTCATCTATTGACTTTGGATTATAGGCAAGTGATATTTCAGCTCTCTCAGGATAATTTTTAATTTCAAAGAACTTCACATTTTCTTTGAATACAGCCTTGGGCCCGATTGGAATGATGGAGTAGCCAATATTATTTTCGACCAATTTCACTATGGAGTTTATTTGGAGGGCTCTATGGATAACCTTGGGGGAGAATCCGAATCTATTACAAATACTCATAACACTTTTGCTCAGCGGTGGGGGACATTTAGGAGAGAAACCAATATACGGCTCGTCCGCCAATTCTTTCAAAGGTATTTTTTTTCTTGCGGATAGAGGATGAGACTTTGAAAGAATCAACGAGAATGTCTCCTCGTATATCGGATTAATAATTATGTCTTTGACTTCAATGGGAGTCCGGACAAATCCAATATCGACAAATCCATTACTTAATGCTCTGATTTGGCTCTCAGAGTCTGACTCTAACAAAATCGTTTCAATTTTGGGGTAGGCTTGCTTAAGCGCAGCTAAGATATCTGGAAATATGGAATGCATGAAATCTCCGACATATCCAATTTTGACTTGACCAACTGCACCGTGTTTCATTGATTCCAGATGGTTCCTTATTACATCCAATTGACTGAATAGTCTGTCTGATTCGCCCTTGAGATATTCTCCATATGCTGTAAGCTGGACATTTCTTTTCGTTCGATTAAAAAGCCTGACACCCAACTCCTCTTCCAAATCCATTATTTGTCGACTCAATGGGGGTTGGGAAATATGGAGTCTTTTTGCTGCCTTTCCATAGTGAAGTTCTTCCGCTAAGACCGAAAAATATTTTAAAAGTCTCGTTTCCATTATAAATACCTTTTAAGTATTATTTATTACTAATAATGTATTTCACATATTAATAATTTTTATCTATGTTGTCAATAGGCAAATGATTGAAGAGTTGGAGAGTTAGACAGAACCCAGGTATTAAAAATATGAAAATATGGCCAGGTGATCTAAGGAATACTAGATAATGTGCAGGAATCCAGGATCATATATCGGCAGATGCCTGAAAAAAAAAGGAAAGCTAATTTTTTGGGGTCATAAGAGCTACAAAAGAGAAGTAATATGACCATTGGAGTGGTATATTAACAGCCGAAGCCCAATAGACTGTTAAGTAAAAATCATTGAAGATCGGAGGAAAAAGAAATGCGAGAATTTGAATTCAATATCGTTGACGTTTTTGCGGAAGAAAAATTCGGCGGGAATCAACTTGCTGTTTTTAAAAACACCCATTCACTCAACACATCAGAGATGCAAAAGATTGCCAAAGAAATGAACTATTCAGAAACTACATTTGTGTTGTCTGATAAGACGCGGAATGAAGGATACGATGTCCGGATTTTTACACCTAAAACAGAACTGCCTTTTGCCGGGCATCCTACATTGGGAACAGCCTATGTGATTCATGAAGAGGTCATTAAAGAGCAGATGATTGAGATAAAGTTAAATCTTAAAATCGGTCAAATTCCTGTCACTTTGGAATTCGAAAACAATCAAGTGCACACTTTGTGGATGAAGCAGAACCCTCCAATTTTTGGCAATCAGTATGGGGCAGACAGAATGGCTGAAATTCTGGAGCTGAACATTGAGGATATTGAAGAATCTTATCCCATTTGTGAAGTCTCTACCGGATTTTTTTGTTTTATCGTTCCAGTGAAGACATTAGCTGCTGTTGAAAGAGCACGTGTTAACCTGAAGAAATTCAATGAGTTCATAGAAACGACACAGGCAAAAACGATTCTTTTTTTTACCAAAGAGACATTACAAAAGAAAAACGATCTTCATGTGAGATTTTTCGCGCATTATTTAGGAGTTCCTGAAGACCCGGCTACTGGAAGTGCCAATGGGTGCTTAGCGGCTTACCTAATGAAATATCGCTATTTTGGAACAGAAAAAATTAATGTACGGGTTGAACAAGGCTACGAATTGGGAAGGCCCTCATTGTTGTTGTTGGAATCGGAAGAGAAAGCGGGAGAAATAAATGTGAGAGTCGGAGGCAGGGTGTTTATGGTCGCTTCTGGGAGGTTATTCTTGTGAGTTCTTAAAGGAAACATCAAATATGGTAAAAGTCGTGAATAGCAACCCAAGTTTTGAAAAATTTAATGATAGATATTCAACAATAATAATCGGAAAGCTAAACGACCAATATGTCATGGTCATGAAGCTGGAAAGGAACAAGTATCCCTGGCAAACACATAAAAATGAAGACGAGTTCACATTTTAAAGGATAAAAGGAGTATTGAAATGAAAAAAGAGATCAAAACAGAAATGGCCCCTCAAGGGATCGGTCCTTTCTCGCAAGCCATCGAAGCCAATGGATTCGTATTTGCGTCAGGCCAGATCGCTCTCGATCCGAAGACCGACGAGTTGAACTCAGGGAGTGTCGAAGAACAGACACGCTTGGTCCTCAACAATCTTAAATCTGTTTTTGAGGCTGCGGAAACATCGCTTGATAATGTAGTGAAATGCAATGTTTATCTTCAAGACATGGAAGATTACAGCGGTATGAACGCTGTATACGGAGAATTCTTTAGCTCTCCCTATCCCGCTCGCGCGGCCGTTCAAGTCGCCCGCTTACCTAAAGATGTTAAAGTCGAGATTGAAGCCATCGCGGTGAAAGGAAGGGAAGTCTGATAAAAGTTAAAAAATGGAGGAAATTTATCGTGGTTAACAAAATCTTTGTTGCTCGACCAGGAGGGAAGTTTACATGAATGTAAATAAAGCTATTTACAGAAGCCAAGCCGAAGAGATCATTAAAAACCTGAAGAAGCGGAACATGGAAGGGGCATATTTTGAAAAAGCTGAGCAGGCTGTGGCTTCGATTCTCATGGAGATTCCAGATGGTGTATTGGTCGGCCTCGGTGGATCGGAATCGATCATTGAATCCGGATTGGTTGATGCGCTGCGGAAGAAGAATATCAGATTATTAGACAGATATAGAGAAAACGTAAGTGAAGAGGAAGTATGGGAGATGAGAAGAGAGGGTTTGTTTGCGGATATTTATGTTTCGAGCAGCAATGCGGTCACCATGGACGGAAAGATTGTGAATATGGATGGAATCGGAAATCGTGTAGCTGCGATGATTTTCGGTCCGGGAAAAGTGATCCTTCTGGTAGGCATGAACAAAGTCGTTAAAACCGTAGAGGAAGCTATAGCCAGGATAAAAAATTATGTGGCTCCGCGGAATGCCATCAGGGTCAACATAGATACTCCCTGCTCAAAAAAAGGATTCTGTCAGGAGCCTCACTGCATGTCCCCTCATCGGATTTGCAGTCAACTGGTGATTCTTGAATCCAATATGTTTCCAGACCGGATTAAGCTTTTTCTGGTGGGTGAGCAGCTCGGGTTCTAATGGCGTATAAAGGTTTTAATTATTTTGGAATTACCTTTTTGGACTTGCTTTAAATCCCATACAATTTCCATACTTTTCACATGCTAATGCCCAAGAAAGGCTTTGGTTCATGAATCTATTTCGGTGTTGTTCGACATTAAATTGCTTCGGTATTTGACGGATCAGATTTTGGCAAATGTTTTGCAAGCCATGCTAAGGCAAGCAGGTCGTCTTTATTCTCTTCGCAGTATTTTCTTAATAATTCAATAGTTTCCTCTAAGCCTGTATGGAACGATAGAGTATGATAGTTCCCTCTGCTTTACTCGAATGGTCTTATTCTGACGAGAAGTCAGACAACCGGCTGCAATTTCCCGATCATTGAACCGGCAGATTATCTTGTGTTAAGCTTATTCCAAGATGTCACAGGGCAACAAGACAGGTAAGTTTATACCGGTATGGCTGCTGATGGTCTTGTTTTTATTTCCCGCGTTGCTAAGGCCGCAGCAAGAGACCGTCAATCGTTTTTCAGCGAGTATGGAGAATCCAGTCACTTTCCGAAATTGGATGGTTCTCGAGATGAGGCCTTTTCCATCTGATATCAGTGGAATTCCAAAAGAGAAGTGGATCCCGCTGGCGCAGTATGCCCGGAAAGCCCATTCCAACACCGGGATCTGGTGGCTGAAGGCGGAGATCGTTCTGGACGACCTGCCGAAGAAGGATGTCCTGGCTCTTTATCCTCGCAGCTATGTTTCTCCTTACGAGATTTATTGGGACGGCCGGCTTGTCGGAAATAACGGTCAGCCGGGAGAATCCGAGGGAGAAGAGAAAGCCGGGAAAATATTTTACATCACTCATCTTCCCGACAGTTTAACCACTCCGGGTTTGCATACTTTGAGTCTCAAGATATCAAATCACTCCAAAGCTAAAAGGGAATGGTACCGGGGCATCGTACAATTGGGTTATTACAGTGATTTTCTTTCGAATATCCATCGCCAGCATCTGAAGTTCTTCTTTCTTTTCGGCATTCTGTTTATCACGACCGTTTTTAACGTGTTTCTATTTATCAGCAGGGGAAAAAAGGCCGCCCATCTGATCTTCAGCCTATTATGTCTGACCCTCATGGCGGATTTTGTCACCGCATTCATTTGGGTTTTCAAAAACGTGAGCTCTCATTTCATAATAACCCAGCCTTTTTTATTTTCATTGGAAGCTCTGCTGATCGGAATTTTCTTTACCTCCTTCTTTGTTTATGAATTTGATTTCCCTAAAAAAAAGATCGTGTATGGAATTGTCTCCGTCAATGTTATCCTTTATTTCCTGCATCAGGTTTGGCTGCCCTCATGGCTGTATGAAAGCCGTTCTTTGATTCTTCTCCTTATCTTGACAACACCGCTGACGATCTGGGCGGTATTCAAAAAAAGAGCGGGAGGCCGGATTGCCCTTGCCGGAATCATCATTGCCGTGCTCGCTTTCATCTTCGATTTCCGTTTCGGCATTTACAGGATCGTCATTGTCATTACTATTATGGTTTTCTGCTACAGTATTTCCATTGCCCTGCAGTTTGCCCGGAGCGAAAAAAAGGAAAAAGAGGCCTTTCTGCGTTCCAGCCGATTAGAAATCGAAATTTTAAAAAAATATATCAATCCCCATTTTCTGATGAATTCTTTGACATCGATTATCGTCTGGTTGAGAAAAGACGCGAAAGCCGCTGTGAAATTGGTCGAAGCCCTGGCCGATGAGTTCCGGATGATCTCCAAGGTCTCTCACCTCAAGACTATCCCGCTGCTCCAGGAAGTTGCCATTTGCAGGGCCCATCTTCAGATCATGAGCTTCCGGAGGGGAGACGGCTTCGAGCTGGAGACCGAAGGCATACAGGAAGGGGATGAGATTCCTCCCTTGATTTTTCACACTTTGATTGAAAACGGCCTGAGCCACGGCTATGAGGATCGCAAAGGGGGATATTTCAAGCTGGTCCGCAGGGAAATTCAAGGAGGCATCCGATTTGTTCTTTTTAACGACAGCAAAGTCCGAAAAGATTATGATCCCAAGAATTCCGGTATGGGATTGAAGTATGTTAATGTCAGATTGGAGGAAAGCTTTCCCGGCCGATGGAAGCTGAGCTCCGGAACTGTGTCTAACGGCTGGGAGGTCGTGATCGATATCGTAGATGGATGACCCAGATAAACCATGAGAATACTGATCGTTGAGGATGAGCGTCCCACAGCAGAAGACATCAGGGACCTGACCAAAGAATTGCTCGGAGAAAGGGTAACATCCATCCATATTCAGACCAGCCTTCACAGCGCCCTGGATTTCCTCTCCAGTCATGCCATCGATGTTTTGCTCCTGGACCTGAATCTCAATGAAAGAGACGGATTCGAGATTCTGAAGCAGGCTGTCTCTCGTTCCTTTCACACGATTATCATTTCCGCCTATTCAGACAAAGCGGTCGAGGCCTTCGAATTCGGGGTGCTGGATTTTATCCCGAAGCCCTACAACCTGGAAAGGCTGCAGACTGCTTTCAATCGTCTCCAGGAAAGCTTCGCCCTCGATACCCAGGCATTGAAATATCTATCCGTTCGGAAGTTTGGAAGCATCGACATCGTTCCCCTCAAGGAAGTGAAGTATTTTAAAGGGGCGAATGTCTATACCGAACTCCATCTGATCGGCGGTACAGTCGAAATCTATGATAAGTCTCTTAAAAGTGTCAAAAAATTACTTCCCCGCTTTTACGCGCGGATACATAAATCCTATATCGTAGACATACGGAAGATCCGTAAAATATTCAGCTATGGGGGCGGTCGCTATGAGGTTGAACTGGAAAGCCGGGATCGGCTCCCTGTAAGCAGGAGCCACATCCGGGAAATAAAAAAGCAGCTCGATCTGTCAGAAAAAGAAAATTGAGCCGCTCCGTGCCATTCTCAAATCCCCGATGCAATTGACAAAAAGTTTATCCCATCCGCCTTCTTAATGTTTTATAGTACTCACGAGCTGTTACGATGACACAATCCATGTATCCTTTCAATCTGGGGAAAAAAACTATCCGCTACTGGATGATTCCAAACAAATATCAGAAAAGAGACAACCATGAAGGGCCTGATCATTCCAAAAAGCATGACAGAGGAGGATTTATTTCCGGGCTGGTTCCAGTCTTAGCCCTGACGTACCTGGATGTAAAAACGGGGATGACCCGGAATCACGACCAAGATGATCCGGCTCAAGAGACATCCATGCTCAAAAATGGATTCTGCCAGGAGCATCACTGCAAGCCGCCATATCGGATATGCAGTCAGTTGGTGGTTCTTGAATCAAGTATATTTCATGGCCGGATCAAGGTTTTTCTAGCGGGTGAGGAATTAGGGTACTGATATATTTTAACGCAAGAGAGGAAATTAGAATATACCAAGCATTTCGATGTATTAAAAACAAATAGAGTTAAAATTTTGCAGAAGCAATTTTTCAAATCAACATTCCAAGATAAAAAGGAGAGAAAAAATGGGCAGGAACGTCTTTAAGTCGTTTGCCATCACAA
>JABAOF010022186.1_pt1 | contig 15710 bp, 19 predicted proteins | sample 7062171 | NCBI WGS metagenome assembly JABAOF01 (sample SAMN14538628, study PRJNA623070) | marine sediment metagenome | biome: marine biome [ENVO:00000428]; feature: marine pelagic biome [ENVO:01000023]; material: deep marine sediment [ENVO:00002113] | place: India: Gulf of Khambhat ...
TTTAATATTCTTTATTTTATTTTCAGTTCCATGTTTTTCACAAGAATTATATCAATATGGAGTTACAGCAGAAATTTTTGAAAACAATACTGTATATTATAAGTTAACTTTAATTTTTGTAGATCATCAAGACCAAAACTTTCTTATACCAATAGGTTCTCCTAATAATATTGAAGTTGAATCTGTTGCAGATTGTAAAATTCAACCAAGAATGTTAGAAACAGAAATTATTTGTAGTATGAAAGCTTCAAACAGAACAGATGTTATTATAAGTTATGATTCAAATCAAAAAGTTAATAAAAGAGATAATTATTTTTTATTTACAGATTCTTTTAAAGTGACAGGTGATATTGAAACTATTCCTATTTTAGTTAAATTGCCAGAAGGAACTGGTTTAAGAGAGCCTGTAGAAAATTCTTATAGTCCAGGAAATGCTTTAATAGGGTCAGATGGAAGAAGAACAATAATTAACTGGCAAATAGATGATTTAAAAAAAGGAGACAGAATTGATATTTCTCTAGCTTTTGAAAAAATAGGAGGTATTATTATATCAGAATTTCCAATTGAAATTTTTGTAATAATTATTATAATAGTATTTGCAGCTATTATAGTTTTTTATCAGTTTTATTGGAAACATAAAGGTATAAAATTAATTTTGCCTGTGTTAAAAAAAGATGAAAAAATAATTTTTAATACAGTTATGAAACATGGTAATGGTGTTAATCAAAAAATAATTGTTAAAGATAGTGGATATTCTAAAGCAAAAGTTTCAAAAGTTTTAAAAAGTTTGAAAGAAAGAGGCCTTATAAAACTTGAACGAATTGGTAGAAAAAACAAGGTTTATATAGAGAAAAAATTTGAAAAAAGTTAATTTTCATGAAAAAAATAGCAATATGCGTTCCTGTAAAAGAAAAAGTTCCAACAGAATTTTTAGGAAGTTTTTTTAATTTAATTTTTAGTAATATGAAAAAATATGAACTTATAGTTTCATTTTCAGAATTTTCTCCAATTCAACTTGCAAGAAATGATCTTGTAGAAAGAGCATTAAAACATAATCCAGATTATATTTTTTTCATAGATTCAGACATGATTTTACCGGAGAATATATTAGACGATTTAATTAATATGGATAAAGATATAGCAAGTGCTCTTTACTTTATGAGATCTCCACCATATAAACCAATAGCAAAATTAATGAAAGACGATTTATTTTATATTATCAATACTATACCATTAAATCAAATAATAGAAGTTGATGCAGTTGGTCTCGGTTGTTGTTTAATAAAAAAAGAAGTTTTTGAAAAAATAAAAGAAAAAGAGAAAAAAATATTTGATGTTAAAGAACAAACAGTAAATAATAAAACTCAGTTACTAGGTGAAGATACATTTTTTTGTTTAAAAGCAAAAGAATCAGGATTCAAAATTTTTCTTAACACAGGTTTAATATGTAAACATATTGGAAAATCATTAGTTGATGAAAATTTTTATAAACTTTATTTAAACTTAGAAAATAAAAATAAATAATAGTCTTTTTCATAAAATAAGGCTTAAAAAAGCTTTAGAAACAATTAAAAGCTATAAAAATTCTTATTTTAATTTCAAATTATGTTGGGAAACAATTGAAAACAATTCAGTAAACAGTTTCTAGAAGTTTTTATATCCTAGTTTTATACAATATTTTTTAATCAAAATGGCGCCAGAATTAAATAGATGTATTAATCTTTTTGGCGCGTAAGCGCATTTTGGCGCCAGAAAAGCGCATTCACCGCGCAAAGTTTAAAAAATAGGAGGAATAAAAAATGCAATTCAAAAAATTGGCCGCAATAGCAGGTTCAGCAATTATGACCGGATTGGTATTAACAGGTCCGGTATTAGCAACTAGTGTAACAGAATTAGGAAAAATATCAGATATGGTAACAGTAACAGATTCAACAGTTAGTTTCCCAATATTTGTAATTGGAGCATCAGCCGCACCAGCTGATGTTGCAGGTGCTGTTGATGTAGCTGTTAATTTGGCATCAAATGCCAAAACAACTTCAACTGTAACAACACAAATTGCAGGAGAAACTGTTACAGGTGGGGCAAAAATATCTACAACTGGTATATTCTTAACACCTTATGAAAACCCACAAAATGTTAAAGGAATTATGACAGCTTCAGATATACCATCTTTATTGACTGGAGGCACCTATTCATCAGCATCAGGCGGAACATATCAATATAAACAATATTTGTACATGTTGGGAGACACTACAAATAGTAATCCTGCAAAAATAGTTTATGAAAGACCAACAACTGAAAACACTCCAAGAATAGCATTTAAGACACCAGCATCTTCAGTACTTTACAAATATAAATTAACATTTTCATCACCAGTATCATTATCTGGTGTAACAGATGATACAACATTGAAGAACGTAATTCAAGGTACAACATTGAACTTTTTAGGAAAAGACTTTGTTATATCAGATGCTGCACGCACCAGTGACGCTGATGCAATTTCAAGTCTAACTTTACTTGGAGGTAAAAACATAGTTACTGTAGAAACAGGAGCACCGCAAACAGTAACAGTTGATACAAAAGATTACACAGTAACATTAACAGGAGTTGCTGCACAAACAGTAGGAACAGCAACATATTATTCTGCCATCGGAGATGTAAATGGTGAATCATTTACATTAAAGGCAGGAGAAACTAAAACCTTGTCTGATGCAACATTAATTGCTGCAATAAAAGTCTTCCAAGGTAAGACTGGAGCAGCAGACTATGCAACAATAGCAATAGGTGCAGATAAAATTACTTTAACATCAGCAGGAACAATAACAAAGGGAACAACAGTAATGTCTGAATTGACATCAGCAATAACTGCATCTAAATCAGCCGGTTGGTCTGTATTAAGTGTATCTTATGCACCAAGTACAGATGCTTGGTTATCTGCAGGAGGTAAAGTAACAGATCCATTTGCATCAACCTTTGACATAAAATTCAACAGCATTATTCCAGATTTCGCAGATGCAGCAAATAGACAAAATATAATATTTTCACCTACAGGGTACAACATGTTCTTAACGTACAAGAACGCTGCAGATGCTGAAAAACAAATGCATACACTTTATACAACAGATGGAACATCATGGTATTGGGCAGCATCACAGGCAGGCTCTCCAACATATTGGGATAACAACTGGAGAGACGTTATATTTGATGAAGGAGCAAACATAAGTGCTGTTGAACAAGATTACTTTGTTATACAAAGAGGCGGCTTCTCTCATACATTGCAATTTACTTCATATACTAATGCAACAAAAACATTTACATTTACAGATGAGTCAGGAAACACATTAACAGCAGTTGGTTCAACAGGTGTTGCTAACGATACAGCAGACCTAATAGTTGATGGAAATACTTACAAAGTCGTGTTAGGTGACGGTTTAAAGAAAGTAATCCATATAGATTTAGACGGAGATGCAACCATTGCAGGAGTTACTCCAGCATTTTATTTAGGACAAACAGGTCGTGAATACTCCTATCTTGTACCTAAGTTAATAACAACAGGACAAGGTGGTTTGTACTTCTATAATGGAAATAATACAGTAACAGGAGACGCAGACGGCGAGTTAGCAAACATAGGTGTAGTAGCATTAAATATAACTAATGGAAGTGTGTGGGTCGTGGGCGAAGCATCAGCATTGTCTTCAATTACCGATAGTGCTATCAATAACGTGACTGGCGATTCAACAACAGGATATATAGATTTTGTTATTGATTGTAGCGCAGGAAGCTGGTCTTGTAATGCTGGTATTGGAACAGATGTTACAGGATTACTAACAGATCCAGGATTTGTATTAGTTGAAGAAGCACGACAAGGCGGAACAATTCACAACTGGTTATTTATACCAGTACAGTGGGATGATACAAATAAAAGAACGTTTATAGGTACTACACTTTATTCAGATGATACAGGTTACCAAGATCAACCATTGTTGGGAACATCAACACAATACAAAGGTATGACAACTTACGGCACTCTAGCAGACCACTTGTCTTCAACACTTGGAGGTTCAGCAACAATAAGCTATCCAGATGTATTCACATATGCAAATGTTTATGTGTTGTCTCCAACAGGAGTAATATCAAGTGGTGGTGTTGGTGGTCAAGTAACAACAGATGTTGTATTACCAATTACATCAGACGTTGTTAAACTTGATACTGATTCAGACATAGAATCAGCAATAACTAACAATGATGTGATTGCAGTAGGTGGGCCTTGTATCAACAAGATAGCAGCTAGAATCTTAGACAAAACTTATCCAGCATGTGGGGCTGCATCAGGAATACCTGAAAACGCAGGTTTGATAAAGCTTGTTGCTGACAAATTTGCAACAGGTAAGACAGCTCTATTGATAGCTGGTTGGGAAGCACCTGACACAGATTTAGCAGCTAGAATTGTTCAAACAGGATTCCCATTAGCTACAGCCACTCAGAAAGCAGAATCCGAAATAACTGTTACAGGAACAGTAGCATCTCCTAGCTATTCGTAATAGAATAGTTTAATAGGAGAACACAGTCACCCTTTTTTTCTTTTTCTTTTATTTTTCATATCAGAGGTTAGTATATGGAAAAAGTTTATGTGATAATAATCATAGCAATAATTTTTATTGCTTTTATTTTTCTAATTAATAATTTAGAATTTTTAAAAGATCCTTATTCCTTGTATTATGAAGGCGACGAAAGACACTTTAGGGCAAATTTGTTTGAAGCAAATAAAACTCATGTTTATCCTAATGAAAATGCTATTAAAAATGTTTTATTAAATCCAGAAGTTTTTAAAATTTATATAGCATACTTTCCTAATGAAACTGAAAATGCTAATTATCTTGCTTCAAGTTTTGAAATAACAATTAAATTAGGAATAGTTTACAGACATTTCTATAAAGGTGAGACAGGAACTTTTAAAGATGAGGACGGAAGTTCTTGTATGTTATTTTTTGAAGACGAACAAATAAGATGTTTTAAATCGTTACCTATAAACTCAACTCATGAGTTAGTTCCTACTCCAATAGAACCAGTAATATTATTATTAGGTCCATCACATGCCAATCAAACAGCTGTAACAGTTAATAACAATCTTATAATCATAGAGGGCAAAGATTTTTCTCAAATTGATAGAAATTATAATGATTTAGATTTAGCAGTTGATAAAATGCTTTTAGTTTTAATGACATCAGAGGATTAACAATTCTTTTAATGCATTTATGTCTTTCAAACCTTCATGTTTCTCATTATTTATTATAAGTGTTGGTGTTTTAGTAACATTGTAAATGTTTTTAACAAGATTTAAACTATACAAATCTTCATCTTTATCTAAGGCAAATATCATTATTTTTTCTGGATGTTCTTCTTTTAAAAACGATAAAACAAATCCTTGGGCTTGACAATCATCACAGTTGTTAATAGCATAAAAATAAAGAACTGTATTAACAGAACTATTACAATTTCTCTTAAACAATTCCCAATAATTCCAAAATTCTATTAAAGTCATAATGTACTGTTTTTTCAAAATGTAAAACTCTGGGTTTTTTATCATTTCTTTATCATAGTAGCTAACTTTTTCTCCTAACTCGGTACTGAGAGAAGCCGTTTTTTCAATTTCATATTTCAATGTATCGCAAGACTGTTCTCCAATTGAACTTATTAATAACAACTCAAGTTCTATATCTTTTTGATTTAATTGTAAATTTTCTAGGTCATATCTAATTATATCATATTTTTCATTGCTTATGTAAAAACCTAAACCAACCCCTAAAGAAAAAACAACTAATGTTATAATAGCTGCAGTTATGTAAACCTTCCAGTTTATTTTTCTTTTCACCATCTTTTTTTCACTCTTAATAAATCTAGTACTATTGCGGACAACCAAAAGAACGAAAACAAAACAGGATAAATAATAAAATAAATAATGTAAAAGAATTTTCTACCTTTAATATTATGTATACCTCCAGTCTTTATACCAACCCAACTCAAAAATAGGCCTGTGATTAATGATATGTACATTGCTAAAGTTAGTGAATCTATTGTGAATATATTTATAGAAATATTTGGCCAAATAATAGCATAATTTATTAGACTCCATAAAATTAAACCATTAATGGAATCATAAATAAGAGTTCCAATTTGCATTAATAGCATTGTTACAACAATAAATATCCAAATAATTGTCATAGGCATGAAAAAAACACCAAAATTACCATATTTTGGGTTTAAGAAAAGCTTGGAATATTTTCTGAAATTTTCTAAGTAACCTCTATACCATCTCATTCTTTGCTTAAATAAACCTTTAAAACCTTTAGGACATTCTGTATAAACATAACCATCAAGACAATTTTCTATTCTGTATCCTTTTGATTGTAATCTTAATGCCATTTCCATATCTTCTGTTAAACTTTTTGGATCAAAATCACCAACCTTTTTTATAGTTGCTACTCTATAAATTCCACCAGCTCCAGGCACAACAAACTGACAATCTAAAATAGCAAATAATTTTCTAAACACTATTGAAATTAGATACTCTACCCATTGGATTTTGCTAGAAATTGTGCTTATTTTCTTAATTTTAACAGCAGTAGATACAGCAGCAACTTTTGGGTCTTTAAAATAACCAACTGCTTTTTTCAAGTAATTTCTTGTTGCAAAACTGTCAGCATCCATGCAAACAACTAAATCTGTATTAATAAATTTCATACCATAATTTAATGCAGATGCTTTTCCTCCTCTTTCCTTGTTTATTAATTTTATTTCTTTGAATTTTTTTACAATTTCGGCTGTTCTATCTGTAGAACCATCATTCACTACCATTATTTTTAATTTATTTTTTGAATATTCTAAATTTTTAATAAATTTTAAACATTTTCCAATGTTTTTTTCCTCGTTAAAGGCTGGTACAAGAATTGTTACAGAAGGCAAATTCTTAATAACAGGATTTTTTAAAATATTCCTTTTATTACTAAGATAAATTATTATCCAAATTACTGATAGGTATATTGCAATGAGGTTAAATACCACGAATATACCATCCATTATCTGCATATAAATCATTTAGGTTTATATTTATTAAAACATTTTTATAACAGGCTAATAGTTAAAAAATCTCTTATGCCTAGTGCTAGTCCTAATATTAGAATTATAATCTTTAAAAACCTTTTGAAGAAGACATCTTCCTTAGATCTATCAATTAAGGCTAAAACAACCCAAACTACAATTATTTTCAATGGGAACATTATCCAAGCTCCAAATATATTTATTAAAAAACTTGGTAGAACATGCTGCTCATAATATCCAAAAAATGTTAGTGCAGTAAAAGTTGCGCTTGCGTCAAATAAATGTGAGGTTAAAATTCCTGTATTTACTATTGATAATAATTTTGGTTTTATTTTATGTATACCAAAAAATACTAAGAACCAAATACCAATTAAAAACAAGACAAAAGAAAATGCAAAAATGTTTGTTATGCTAGTTAAAGTTGCGTTGTACAACAAAAAACAAATACCTATAACACCCATTGTTTTGTGATAAGAAAACTTCTTCTTTTTAGACGATTTTTCTATTAATATCCCTAGTAACAAAGAGACCAAAGTTATTAAAAATACAAAAAAGTAAATAGGTGGTGAACAAAAAAGATTGCTTTGATAAATACCTAGTTTATGATCCCTTAAAGCTCTTGTCCAGCCACCGTATATTATGAAAGGTAAAACACCAATAAAGAATTTTTTATCTATTTTTATTTTTAGACGTTTTAGAAGTTTGTAAGTTCCTACAACTGCTAAGACTAGAATTAATCCATAGGTTAATGTTCCAATAGTAGTATAATATCTACATAAAGGAAATAAAAAATTTTCATTTATGAATTCTTGTAATGTCATGATATAACCTAGATAAATAAAAATAATAATAAGGCAATGATAATGAATATAATTATAATTAGCATTAATCCTTTTAAACCATAATCTTTCCAAAAACAGTAAGCAACTGCTATAGGAATTGTTATTATGATAGGTCCATAAAAAATAACATTTCTAGTAACTATTAAGATTAAAAGAAAAATTATCCCAATAAGTAAAATTATAAAAAATATTTTATACGATAAAATTTGTTCTAACCCACTTTTTAAGTATTCATTAAATGTTACATGTTTTTCCTCTTTTTTATTTAAAAAATTCAAAATCAATATGATGATTCCATATATGATTATGAATAAAAATCCAAAAAAGTATGCATATTTTTCAAAATCTACAGATTTTCCAAAAAATAAAAAAGCAGTTAATACTGATATAATGGGAATTACTACAAATATCATTAACCAATTGAAAAAACCTGATTTTAGAATATTTGATTTCATTATATCATTTATTTTTCTTTATAATTTTTACCCAAATTACATATAATAAAAATACTATGGCTGAATAGAAAATAACATTATACAAGAATCCATACCAGTTTATATTTACAACATTATTAGAAATTTTATTTACAGTTATAACAGAAAAAGGAAAACCATAATATTCAAATTCAGGTAGTCCACTTGGTAATGGAATTAAAAAACTTATTGCAAGTATAATTTCAACCAAAATTATTTGTTTCCAAAATATTCTTATTTTGTATTTTTTCTTCATCAAATCACAACAACTTTAATTTTCCAGTTAATTTATCTATTTTTTTATCATTTGCAGGTCCTATTCCTAAGGCAGTTATAGTTCCAGGTTTAATTTGAGTTAATCCTCTATCTATTATTAATTCACAAGGTAATTTTTCTTTTTTTGCAAGTTTATAGAAATCTTTTATTTCTTTTTCACTAGAAACCTTTAAAACAACTTTTTTCATCCCTTCCCTTATCCACTTATTTTTACTATATTTTTTTGCTTTTAGATAAGCTCCAATACTAGCATGTGAACATTGTGCAGCTAGTTTACCTTTACCCATTTTCAAGTCAGTTCTTATTAGAATAGCTTGCTTCATAAAACCAAATCTGTTTTATTTTATATATATCTTTTTGTTGCAATGAAAAATCTTTGAAGAAATGATATTATAGTTAAAATTGAGGTCAATACAATTAGATATGTTGCATAATCTAATGAGAAATACGATATTAAAATTATAATTAGAAACAAAATTAATCTCTCTGTATGTTCTAAAATTCCACCACCCTTTAGCTCTTTTTTAATTAAGCCTTTTTCAAGAGCAGCAGGTTTTGAGTATGTTGACATCATAGAACCAAAAAATAAAATTATTAGCCAAGTCTTTGAGCTAAAAATAAAGACAGGGTACTCTATAAAGAATAAACCAAATATTATAAAGAACTCTATGAACCTATCAATTATAGTATCTAAATAAGCTCCAAATTTTGTTACTTTATTAGTTGCTCTTGCAACAGCTCCATCTACCATATCAATAGAAACAGTAAAAATACAAAGAATGAATGAGATTAAAAAATTTTGGTTAATTAAAAAATAAGAAACTATTACAGCTAAAAATAAACTTGAAACAGTCCATTGATTTGGAGAAAGAGGAAGTTTACTAAAAATGTAACCAATATTTTTACTTAATTTTTTGAAGTATTTTCTTTTTTTATAAAGCATAATATTATGTTATAATGCTTAAAATATATTATTGGTGTTTTTNNCTTCCTACTGATATTATTGTTTTTGCTGCTGGTGCTATATTGAATCCTTTTTTAGTTGGAATTGTAGCTGGGTTGGGCGAAGCCATAGGAGAAGTTGTTGGATATGTTTTAGGTTTAGGAGGAAGAAAAATAATAGATAAGAAATATAAGAAAGATATTAAGAAATGGGAAAAAAGATTTAAGAAATATGGCGGTTTTTTAATAATAGTATTGTTTGCTGCAACACCCCTTCCAGATGACATAGTTGGTATAATTGGTGGAGCTTTGAAATATCCTTTTAAGAAATTTCTTTTGGCAAGCTTCATAGGAAAGACTATAATGGCCCTCGCACTTGCTTATGCAGGATTTTATGGAATCAATTGGGTCTTAAGTGTATTTTCTCCTTTTTCCTGATATTCTCCATTCGATAGACCTGGTAAATTTTTTAGAAGTTAGACGAGCTATATCTATAATGCTTGTACGCTTTCCAAATATCTTTACTTTATTTTTTAAAATTGCATTTATAGGATTACCATTAAATATTATTCCAGCGTTTCCAACTTCTCTTGCAGAATGAGCATCACTTCCAGCTGTTATAGATTTTTTAAACTTTTTTGCTAAGATGAAAGCTTCGTTGTTTTGTTTTTTTGTTAAAGTTGAATTATAAACTTCTATGGCATCTGTTTTTAAGCTATTTTTACCAGCGCATCTTCTAAAAATATAGCTTCCAAATGGATGCGGGGCTACTGCTATACCTCCTAAATCATGAATTTTTTCTATTGTTTCTTCAATACTAAGATTCAAAGGAACGTTTTCTTTTATGTTTAAACCTATTATTTCTCCTTCTTTTGTCTTTATTTCAGAACCAGTTACTATAATAAAATTCTTAAATCTTTTAGCAGCTTTTTTTGCAACTAAACTTCCTTTAACTGTATTATGGTCTGTTATTGCTAATCCATCTAATCCTTTTTTTATAGCAGCCTTTATCATTTCTAATGGTGTGTTTAATGAATCAAAACCCCAAAACCAATGCTTGCTATAAATTGTATGTACATGTGTATCTATTTTCATATTACCACGGTTCTTTTTTTATTTTAATTTTATGAGCAATCACATTAGCAATTCTATGAAATATTGGTGTTATTAGAAGCATTATTAAAAACATCCAAATTGTTATTTCAGTAAACCAATAGGAAAATACAACAGCTCCTATAATGAAATTCCACTGATCTAATAAAGGAACGTCTGCACCTCTTTTTAGTCCAAATCTTCTTTTTAGAAAACTTCCAGCTAAATCACCACATAATGCTCCTAGAGCTATCATAAAACCAATAAATAAATTAATAAGAGGTAATTGAACTCCAAACTGCGTTGCATAAGCATTTAAACCTGGATAAAGATAGGCCTCTAAAGCACCAATTACAAATCCTGTAAGCAAGCCAAAACCAAAGCCTTCAAATGTTTTTCCGTTGCCAAGTATTCTATTATTATCAAACCATTTTCTCTTAAAATCTATAGGTTTTCTACCACTAGCTAGAGGAGGAAACCCATTAGCAGCATAGGCTGGAAAAATGATTAATAAAGATTTTACAAATTCTACAAACAAGTCAACCATTTAATTCACTTTTTCTTTTTCACCTTATCATAAATCCAGATTATGAGACACGAGAGAATATAAAACCATAAAATATCTATTAAAAGTACGGTAGAATTTATTAAACTGGAAACTACGAGATTATCCATGCCTAATACATTGAAATGACCAATAACGCTCGTAATTGTACCAGGAATTAAAATAAAAATAAAAATAAAGGTATAGGGATTATTTTCCATATGTGGTAATATAGATGTAATTGTAGTTACAAAGAATATTATACAAAAAAATACTACAATCTTTCTCCAGTTTGGTTTCAGGAATTGTTTAAAATTCATTAAAAACACTACGAAACTCTTGAACCAATTTCTATATCCTTTTCAGGCTCTAAAAGAACAACTTTTTCATCATCACCCAAAACAGCTGCTAAAACCATACATTCTGACAAACTATTGCCCATCATCTTTGGTTCTAAGTTAACAACAGCTGCAACTTTTTTATTCAGAAGCTCTTCTTTTTCATAAAACCCTTTTATTCCAGCTACTGTTTGTTTTACTCCTAAATCTCCGAAATCAATTTTCATTTTAAACATCGGTTTTCTTGTTTCAGCGTCTTCAACCTCAATTATCTTACCTATCCTCATATCTATTTTTTGAAAATCTCCTATTGTTGCCATGAGAATAAACATTACATTTATAAAATAAAAATCTATCTATATATATGAACAAACTAAAGTTTTTGATGATTACGTTTTTTGTAATACTTATACTGTCTTTTCCAGTTTCTTTAATATCAAGTAAGATATTTTCAATACTTCTATTACTCGAGGCTTTAATTATTGCAATAGGACTTTACATGTTTCTTTCTGGAGTTAAAATTAAGAAAATTGGAAAAATTAAAGTGGAATTAGTTCAGTATCCTCTTACTTATGTTTTAAGGGCATACACAAAACCACATAATTTATGGATAGTTTACGATGAAGAAAAGAAAAAATTTAGGGCCGCAGATTGGAGAAACTTACCTATAAGGGTCATTTTAGTAACTTTACTCGGGATGGCTTTATTATACATCTCATATTTGATTTGGTTTACATTATTCCAAGATTTACATTTAATATTCTTTAGAGCAATTGTTTTATTTTTGTTTTTGATTGTAGGTCTCTACAGCTTGTGCGTAGGTTTATATAGATTATTTTCTCTAAAAAATGAAAAAGCAGATAAAATTTGTAAATTCTTGAATAAGAACAAATTCTTGAAGAATTTAATAAAAAAAGGCATGTTATACGTACAAATTACTCCCAATTTTCTTATTAAAGAAGGTTTTGTAACTTCTGTTGAGTTTATATTATTTGAAAAACTCGAACTTAAAAAATTAGAAAAAAATTTAAAAGATACTGCCAGATTAATTCAAAAATTATAGTTCTAAGCAGCAGGTGTACTTGGTCCTGTAGATAGTATAGAAATTGCAATTATTATTACAAGTATAAAATAAAACAAGAATATTACTAATAAAGTTTTTGATGAACCAAAAACAAACTTTAATATAAAAAATAAAACTAAGGAACCAAAGACTACAGCAATAATAAAACCAATGGGATTAATCCCGGATATAATTACTAATGAAATAAAAAGTTCAGTTAATTTTATATAAACAATTCGAAAACTACCAATAAAGTTTTCAATCAATCCTCCTAACATCTCAATTAAAATTATAATCGGAGATTCTACCATAAGAATATTCTGTTTTTAATAAAAATAAATGCCCCTACCGCGATTTGAACGCGGATCAANNNNTTCTATCCAAATTGAACTATAGGGGCAATAATAGTTAAATTTTAAAACTATTAATAAAAGTTATATAAAATATTTTTATGCTTAAACCTTTAGAAAAATACTTAAAAGGCATTAGAAAAACAAACTTAAAAAAACTTGAAAAAACAGTTAGAGTCTTTGTTGTAGAGCCTTCAGGTCAATCTAAATCATCTGAAATTAAAATAAGAAGTAATCCTGCCTTCTTTTCTAAATCTAGAATAGCTCCTGAAAGAGAAGCTAGAAAAATAGAAATCACCCCCCTTGGTTTTAAAGCACCTTCAGAATGTTTTTTTTGTGATCCTAAAAAATGTGCTAAATTCTCAAAAGAGACTAGATTAAAAAAACAATATATCTTAAATGATTCTCTTGCTTTCTCAAATCTTTTTCCTTTTGGAAAAATACATGGTGTAGTAGTTCATAATTATAAGCAACACATAATAGATCCAAGAGGTTTAATATTGAATAATTGGATAGATAGTATTAAACTTGTACAAAAAATAGGGAAACTTTCAAAGAAAAAATATGTTTCTATGCATGTTAACTGTGGTTCTAAAGCAGCATCTTCTTTAGAACATTTTCATGCTCAATTTCATTGTGAAAATAAACCTTTAGCTAAGACTACTTTAGCTATGAAATTAGGAAATAAAAAGTATTGGAAATCTTGGGTTAGAAGTTTACTTAAAGAAGAATTGGTTATAGATTTTGATGAAGATAACAAAGTTGCATTTTTTGTTGAATGGTCTCCTGCCTTTGGAAAAACAGAATTTGTTGTAATGACATTAGAAAATTCTAGTTTTCAAAAAATGAGTAATAAAGAGATAAGTTCTGTTGCAAGATTTTTAGATAAAGCAATAAGAATTACAATTGATAGAATTTCTGACCAGTTCAATATTATAAATCTTAGTGCAGCCCCTAAAAATGATTTTTGTAATCAATTTAGAATATTTTCGAGAGCTCCTTTGAATCAAGGAACTAAATCTTGGGAAGGATATTTAGAGTTTTCTGGAGAAACAGTACCCCATATAATTCCAGAAAGACTTGCTGATATTGCAAGAGAATATTAAATTTGTTTAACTAATTTAGTGTATTCTCTAATAATATCTTTCATCCTATTTTCATTCCTTGCTTCTACACATAAATTTATTTCTGGATTTGTCTGACTTGCTCTTATTAGAACCCATTCTACATCATTTAATTTCATTTTGATGCCGTCCATTATATCTAGAGCATTAGGATATCTTTTCTTTAGACTTTCTATAATTCTTATTTTATTTTCATCGTTTTCAACATTAATATATAATTTTTCTATTGGATGTATTTTTATTTCGTCAACTAACTCTGATAATGTTTTTTTACTTTCTGAAAGTATTTTAGCTAAATAAATAGTTGCAAGTATACCATCAGAAAATGGATAAAACTCATTAAAATAAAGATGAGAACTTTGTTCTCCAGCAAATAAAACCTTTTCTTTTGCACTTTTTTCTTCTATAAAACCATGTCCAACTCTCCACCAAATAGTTTTACCTCCGAATTCTTTTGCAATGTCTTCAATTTCACTTGCACAGTCTGCTGTTAAAAGAATAGAACCTCTCCTTTTCTTTAAAATATGTTCAACGAAAACTGATATTATTGAGCTTACATTAGGTTCTCTGCCTCTATCATCAACAAAAACAGATCTGTCACTATCTCCATCAAATGCAACTCCAAGATCAGCTCCCTCTCTTTTAACAGCTTTTTTAAGCATATTCAGATTTTCTCCTTTTGGTTCAGGTCTTGTAAATCCAAAGAAATTTCCATCAGGTTTATCATGAAGACCTATTACATCAAGTCCTAGACTTCTTAGAATTGGCAGAGCAGTAACACTTGCTGCTCCAAAGCATTCAACAACAACTTTTTTTCTAACAACCCCAAATTTACTCTCTAGAAATTTTTTATAACTTTTAATTACATCTGCTTTAGTTACCTTTCCTTTACCTTTTATAAAATTTTTAGAATCGTATATCTCTTTTATTTTTTTAATTTCTTTTATGAAACTAACGCCATTTGGTCTTACCATTTTCAAACCATTCCAATTTTTAGGATTATGACTTGCTGTTATTAACGCTCCAAAAACTTTATTTTTCCATACATAAAAATAGAGCATAGGATTTGCCACTAATCCCAAAGAAATAACATTACAACCTGTATAAGTTAATCCTGAAGAAAACGCTTCAAATAATTTTTTAGAGGATTTTCTAGTATCATATCCAACACAAACATTTTTATTACCTCCAAGAAAAGTTCCTAGAGCTTTTCCGATATTGAGCATGATTTTTTCTGTTAAATCCTTTCCATAAATTCCACGAATATCATAAGCTCTAAAAATGCTCATAATATTAATTACCCTGTTTTAAATTATAAAATAATCAATCTTTGTGAGAATGCAAAACTATGACATGAATTTTTGACATATCTTCTATGCTGTATTTGATTCCTTCTCTTCCTACTCCTGAACTCTCATCTCCACCAAATGGGAATACTCCTAAACCATGAGTTGGATGAGCATTAATATGAACAGAGCCAGCCTCAATTCTTTGTGCAGCATCAAATGCTTTATCAATATCTTTTGTAAATATACAAGCATCTAATCCATATTCAGATTCGTTTGCAA
>JABAOF010007563.1_pt5 | contig 15703 bp, 16 predicted proteins | sample 7062171 | NCBI WGS metagenome assembly JABAOF01 (sample SAMN14538628, study PRJNA623070) | marine sediment metagenome | biome: marine biome [ENVO:00000428]; feature: marine pelagic biome [ENVO:01000023]; material: deep marine sediment [ENVO:00002113] | place: India: Gulf of Khambhat ...
GATACCGTGCTTCCTCGCGAAGTGGATGGGCAGGACCGAGCAGAGTTCTGGATCCACATCCTCTAAATCAATATCTCTGAGGAACGGCAATCCCATCTGGAGGCTCAGGGCGTACAATACCTGGAACTCCGCAACATGGCCCAGCTTGATCAAGATATCACCGAGCCTTCCTCCCCTCTCCTCTAGGGCTTTCAACCCCTCCTCCAGTTGATCTCGCTCCAGGTTCGAAATTTGGAGCAAAATTTCACCCAGAGGTCTATCCTTCAACTCCTGTGCCTTGGCCTCGGATACCATGAAATGCGTTTCATGGTCAGCCTCCGGATTATCCACGAGTGTAACTTCCTCCTCCAAAATCGGAGGGAGGAATTCGTTCCTTTCCTCCAGCTCGGGTGCCGGGTCCGGGTTGGAGGGAGGTGCTTCCTCGATGATGTGTTCTGCCTCGGTTTGCCCGGGATACTGGGGATGGGTTCCCTCGATGAACCTCAGAACAACCTTCTTAACCCTCCGCTTAGCTTTTTCCGTGAATTGAGGGTCCTGCCCGTCTTTATTCAATTTCCATGATCTCCTTGGCCAATTGATGATAATCGTATGAACCCATCGACCGAGGCTCGTATTCTAGAATGGAGACTCCCCTCCGGGTGGCTTCATTCAATCTGGTAGTCCTTCGAATGACGGTCCTCAAAAGGTATTTACCGAAGGCAGATTTCACCTTTTCCCTGACGATCCATGATTCCCGCAACCTCCCCTCGAAAAGGGTCAAGAGGAGATAAACTTTCATGTCCAGCGAGAAGGTTTCCATCAGTGTTCCAATGGTCTCAAGGATCCTTTCGAGCCCGTGCAGCGAGAAAAAAGAGGATTGGATGGGGATGATGACCATGCGGCTTGCCACCAGGGCGTTGATCGTGAGTAGCCCTATTGATGGGGGGCAGTCGATAATGATGTACTCGTAGAGGTGTTGTATCGACTGGAGTTTGTCGACNNGTGAGGTTACTGGTTCCGTTCAAAAAGGTGTCGTAGATGGACTTATCCAGGTTGTCGACATCGATGCCCAATCCAAGGCCGCAGTGGCCCTGGGGGTCCAGATCCATCAACAGGGTTCTCCGCCTATGCGCAGCCAGAAATGCGGAGAGGTTGATGGCGGTGACGGTTTTGCCCACCCCTCCCTTTTGATTGCAGATACTGATCGTTCGCCCCTTTTTTCCCGTCTTGGTCTGATGGATCTGGGAAAGCCAATCCTTAAGAGGTTGAATCCGATCTTCCATGGAGAGGGGTTTTTCTCGTGTTTTCCCTTCCACCGTTCCATACCCGACATTTTACAGGGGGATTATTCCCCGATTTCACGGAACTCTACTCCGATTCACCTTTCCTTACGGGGGCAGGATTCTTAAAGTATTTGTCTACATCGATTCCTTTCCCCTTTTGCTGGGCTTTGCTCTCTTCCCGGAACTCCTTAATCTCCCCCTTCTTTTCCTCATAGAAACCCTCAAGATCTTTGGCGGTGCGGATAATATGGGGTGTCAAGACGATGAGGAGATTGTTCTTACGCCCCGAATGTTTGGTTGCCTTGAATAGGTTCCCCATCAAGGGGATGTCCCCCAAAAAAGGAACTTTTTGGATAGAGTCATCAATATTTTCCTGGAGAAGACCACTGAGGACGACCGGCTGATGGTCCTTAACGACGACGGTGGTTTTCGTCGACCTCTTGTTGGTTACCAGGTCTGTGGCCCCCTCGATCTGTTTCTCTGAGACATTGGAGATCTCCTGGTAGATTTCGATCCGAACGAAATCCCCCTCGCTGATTTGGGGGGTAATGCGGAGGGTCAACCCCACATCTTTTCGTTCTATTTCCTCCACAGGAAATCCGCTGGCCGTCGCAGTGGTCCTCACCTTAAAGGGAACGTTTTCCGCGACGATGAGTTCCGCCTCTTGGTTATCCATGGTCAGAAGGTGGGGAGTGGCAAGGATGTTGAAATCGGAATCGGTCTGAAGGGCGCTGACCAATGCCGCGATGTTTAAGAAGGTTTCTCCTCCAAAGGTGATGGTTCCATCGGCCGCCCCGACGACGAGCCCCGTCAAATCGAAGGGGTTGGTCCGGGCTCGATTGATATCCCCAAAACTCGTTCCACCGAAGGGCTTCATTTTGGCATCGCGGAAACTCTTATCGAAATCGACATCGGTAAGTTGCCATTCCACCCCTAGTTCTCTCACCTTATCCATGCTGACATCCATGATCAGCCCTTCCACGAAGACCTGCAATCGCCTGATGTCGAGCTTTTCGATGACCCCCCGCAGCACCTCAAAGTCCTGGGGGGAGGCGGTGATGACGAGGGAATTGGTGGATTTATCGGGGGTGATGATCACCTCCCCCGCGAATTCGACCCCCGCTTTGGGCTCCTTGGTTGGTTTGGCCTTGGCGGTGATATCCGTTAACACCTTGGCCATCTCCTCCGAATCGGCATTCCTTAAATAGTAGACGTTGATCTTTCCCTTCCCCATTGGCGCGGGGATGTCCAGATCACGTATGACCTTCGTCATGGCTGTGGTATCATCCACGTTGGCGACCAAGACGATGGAGTTGGTTCGTTCGTCGGGAATGATCCTGATGATTCTCTTCCCAGCCGCGGGGACAGCACCAGGACGGGCACGAGGTCTTCTCGCGGGCGTCGGCGCTGGGACCCTCGTCTTCTCCTCGAAGATGGATTTCAATTCCGCGGCCAGGGTCTTCGCATCGGCGTACTCCAGGGAGACGACGGATATTTCCTCCTGGAAGCCCTCAACATCGAGCTCTTGGATAATGGTGAGAATCTTTTTGATGTTTGAGGCCACGTCGGTGAGGATGATATCATTGGTGTAAGGATAGGTTACGAGGCTGCTCTCCTTTGAAACCAAGGGCTTGATCACATTGAGCAGGCTATCGGCATCGATGAATTTAAGATGAATGATCCGTGTGATGATCCGGTCTTCCCCCAGAAAGGACCTTCGCCCCGGAGAGATGGCCTCGATCCCCTTTTCCTTGGCCTCCCTGGAGGGGATGATCTTAATCGCCTTACCTGCGGGAACGGTGGTGTACCCCTCGACCTCTAGGATGGATTCAAACATCCTGTAAGCCTCTTCGATGGTAATCTTCGTGGGAGAGATTACCGTAACGGTCCCCTTGACCTTGCTGTCCACTACGAAATTCTTGCCCGTCAATTCGCTGATGAATTTGATGACGACGCGTATGTCGGCTTCATGGAAATCGATGGAGATCCGTTCCGCTCCTCTTTGGGCCCATGGAGATGGGATGACGATAAGGGAAACCAGGAGAAAAAGGGCTATGAGCCCCCATAATCTCGATCTTAGCCAATCCTTATTCATGGATCCCCGCTCCTTTTTCAAGAGGGTTGGTTTTGAACCATGACTGTAAACCATAAATCCGCTACTTTACCTCATACGTGAAGGTCTGTGTTTTTCCGCCCCGTACGATCTCTACGGTTACGGTCGGCTCATTCTTCACCTGTTCGTAGACTTCGAAGGCCTTTTCGGGTGAGTCGAGCTCGATTCCGTTAACCCGTTTTATGATGTCCCCGTCACGGAACCCAGATCGCTGAATGAGGCTTCCACGCTTTATGGAGAGCAGTTTAAAGCCATCCGGTTGGCCATCTTTAAAGTTAGGCACCATTCGGACTTGGGTGAGGAGATGGTTCATATTTTGGAAGGCATTCTTCAGGTCTTCCGGGGGAATTCGGTATCGATCCGCTGATAGCCTTTTAATCCCCGCACCTGTCGGAATTGATCCCTTCTGCAAACGCCCGGCCCCTGCTCTTTCACCCGTTTTCGCCTCAGGTCCCTCATAAACCTCCAGGACCTCTTGTTTACCGTTCCTCTCCAAATATACCTTATTCCTCGCTACCGCGATCAACCTGGCCTCTCCTAGGATGACATCTCCCACATGGTAGAGGTCTTGTTTCCTCGTTTTAATGTCCTCGATAATGGCGAAGGAACTGCCAGCTTCACGGTATACGGTTCCTCGTAGTCTCACCTGGAGGGGTGTCTTTTCCAGGGCGTCTTCCTTGATCACTACCCTTTTGGGTCTGGTGGTGGCCTTTTTGGCCTTTGCCTCCTCCTTGGCCGAATGGAACAAATCCCGCTTATGAATGACCACATAGGATGAGGGATCTCTCTCCTTCTGGTTTTTGGATATCCGATAAGGTTTTCTTTCGGAAACCTCAGGCGGGGGGCGAAGCCTTTCAGTGATAATCCCGTTGAAGATATCGGCTCCGACGAAGGCGAAAGCCCCGGTGAATATGAGGTAGAGAACCCAAAAATATCGCTTTAACATCAACACGCTATTCCCCAAAAAAGTTGAAATTTCTTATACTTAAGCCAAAACTATCAGAAATGGGTAATTATGTCAATATCATTTGGTGACCACTGAAGGGCGTGTCCCTTCAGCATTCCCTCAGGAAGTCCTCGAGGCTCAGTATCCGAAATAGGGGATAGAGCCCAAAATTTCGATAAAGGTCCAAGGCAGCCTGATGTACTTCTCGTTTATGGGCGGCGCAGCAGTCCTCGATGATAATGGAATGAAAATCGTGGCTCAATGCATCCATGGCCGTCATGAGGACGCAGACATGGGTTGATAGCCCGCTCAAGACAACGGTATCCACTGTTAACGTCCTTAGAGTCTGGTCAAGATCGGTCTTGAAGAAGGCGCTAAAGCGCCGTTTTTCCAAAACCATGTCCCTGGCCAGGGGGGTTAAATCCTGAATGACCTCCGCTCCTTTCGTCCCCCTAATGGAGTGCGGTTTCATTCTTCCTCCAAAGATGAAATCCTCTTCCAGAAAACTGTCACAGGCAAAGATGATGGGCCAAGCCATCCTTCTTCCCTGATTCAGGAGTTTTTTGATGTTGGGGATAATCCGCAAGGCTTCGGATGTTATGGGGAGATTGGCCTCCCTCTTGAAGTTGTCCCTCAGCATATCGACTACGATGATAGCGGGGTTCATTTGAGCTCCTCATCCAATCGAAAGGCCCTTCTCGCGTTTTTTGAGGTGATTCGAGCCACTTCATCGAAAGGAAGCCCTTTCACTTCGGCCAGCTTCAAAGCGGTGAACTTCACATAGGCCGGCTCATTCCTCTTCCCTCGAAAGGGCATTGGCGTTAAGAAGGGGCAATCCGTCTCAACCAGAATTCGATCAAGGGGAATCTTCGTGATAACCTCCCTGAGGTTGGCGTTGGTTTTGAAGGTAATGGTTCCCGGGATCGAGATGAAGAATCCCAAGTCCAAACAAGCCTTGGCCATACCATAGTCCCCGGAAAAGCAGTGAAATACGCCACCGATCTCTCCAACCCGCTCTTCTTTGAGGACCGTCAGTACTTGGACGTGGGCATCGCGGGCATGTACTACGATGGGAAGATTCAGTTCGCGAGCGAGATGGATCTGTTCTCGAAATGTTGCCACTTGGACATCCCTCGGCGATAGATTCCTATAGAAATCGAGGCCGATTTCGCCAATTGCCCTCACCTTTTCATTCTGAGACAGAGTCCTCAGATCCGAATAGGTCTTCTCAGTAACCTCCGTTGCATGGTGCGGGTGAATTCCGATGATGGCGAATACCTGATCACTCCTACGGGTAATCTCAAGAGCCTTCGGGCAATCTTTCGGGTCCGTACCCACGGTGAATATGAGGTCAACCCCCGCTTCGGCGGCTCTTCGGATGACCTCATCCCGGTCCCTATCGAACTGTGGCATCCCGAGATGGGCATGGGAGTCGATGAGCACTCTGTTGCCCTCACTTCCAAGTGGAGGTTAAATCGAAACCATGTCGGTGAGGAAATCCTCAATTTCCTCTTCATACACCCCAGCGCTTGAATAGGTATATCCCGTTTTCGAAGGAGAAAGCCCTTTTACAACGGGATGATTATGCATCTGATTCAGGCACTCTCTCAAAGAGGCCCCATCATGGAGAATTGAATTGAAGTAACTCTTCTGCCACACGGGTCCTTTCCAGTTGCTCATCATTTTCCACTTCCGTCCAAAGGCACCTTTGATCTTCTGGATGATCGCGGAGACACTTGCATCGAGAGGTGTTCTTATCAGGAGATGAATGTGGTCTTCCAGTACCACGTATCCGAGAAGTTGAAAACCCAATTGGGGTTTGTAGTACCGCAATGTATGGAGGAAAAAGCTACAGGCCCTTGGGTTCCTAAATAGCGGTCTTTTTCCATGAACGTTAAAGGTGATGAAAAGGGTATTCCCCACGTTTTCTCTTGAGACCATCTCAGTCCTCTTAAATGGCCATGCGTTACCGATTTTTCTCATGATTTTAAAGAGTTATAAATTTTTCGAGCTAGCTTTCATTTCCTGAACCGAAGAAATAAAGAGGACAAATATCCAGAGCAAGCTCATTTCCTCCACTCCGAGAACGGGTAGATTTTTAACGGTTTTTTCTCGTTAGGCGATTGGACCATAATAACAAGCAAAAAACATACCAATGTGTAAAGATGCAGCTTTGTACGATGTAAGTTTGCAAGGGGGTGAAATGATAGGCAAAATTTCCGGTCCGGACGGACGGGGGGCTATTGACGAGCCTTGCGAATTTTAACAATTTCTGTCACCCCTTGACTTCTCTTTGTATACTTTCTTCCTCTCCTATTTACCCGTGATACCAACGGTGTAGTTTGGTTCCGCGTATTCCACATGAGGATCCTCATTCAACGCATCCACCATATCCTCCACTGTGGAGCCGGAGGGTATTTTGAACCGATAAACCCCTATGCTCTCGAGTCGTTTGATGAGGGATAAGCCGTATGCTTCTCGTATCCCCTCGATCGTCTCCGTTTTCACGCCAGCCTTGAATTTTACCAGAATCTCTCCGGGAGCGAATCGGGATTTGGTAATTTTCCCTCGATGCCCGGCATCATCCAATTTCTGAAAAGAGCCCCTTTGTGGGTGGGAGTTTCCCCCTTCTTTTTCTCCGACAGGCATCTCTCCTGTTGTGCACCGAAATAATAAGAAGCTAATGATGAAGAAAAAGAGCAATCTATGCACAAGCAACCCCCGCCTTTCCAATATAGGGTTAATTCCTAATGTACAATCCGCGTCTCTTGTGTCAATGGTCCTCAATAATCACCCTGAGGTTTTTCGATCAGCAGATGGTACCGTACTTACATAACGGCGCTGCGCGATGGGATGGGTGGAGCTGTCAAGATAGGGGGAGCTCGATGCCTAAATCCGCGAAAAAACCATTTCCCCTTCCGCCAGGACCTTATTAAAGAGAAATCGTCTTCTCTTCAATCTCAATTCAACCTGAAAAAAGGTCCTTGTGTCGGGATACGTTATGGTGTATCTCAGTTCGAGATATATCCTCGGGATCCCTTTGTTCACATAGGTCCTCGATTTTTCTCCCTTTTCCCTTACATGCCACTCGTGCCTGAGAAGATACTTCTCGAGGTGAGCGATGAATTTCCCTATCCTTTCCTCTTTCTCCCGTACCTCTTCTTTATCGCGTTGGTTGTGCTTTAATAGGAGCAACCGAACGGCTCTGTATTCCTCGAGCAGTCCAGCGGTATCCATACACGTGCCCTCCTTGTTCATACCAAGAGAAAATCATTCTGTAGGGAAGACATGGCTCAGTCCCGATTCCATAATCGAACCCGATATACTCTCGATTATTATTCGCCTTCTATCCTGGTTTTGCGGCGCCTGCGGGGCAGGCATTGATACAGGCATGGCAACCATACTGCAATCCAACTTGGAGGAAATGGTAGAGATTCCAGAAGTTGGGATCGAGAAAAGATTGCTTAATCTCATCCATTGGCTGGTCCAGATTTTTGGTAAGGTACTTGATCAGTCCGGTCAAACCGTGTGGGAGGACCTTACGGACACAGCGCCCGGTATGAGTCCTTCCGGGTTCCGATAGGGCATCAACGGGGCAGGCAGCCATACATGCCCCGCAGTCCCCGCAGAGATCATCGGTCAACGGCTTGTCTGGATCAAGGTGGGCTGTGGTCACAATGGCTCCCAGCCTTATCCGAGGCCCTAGGTGGGCGGTGAGGAGGAGGTTATTTTTCCCCAGGACCCCGAGCCCCGCAGCTTGGCCAACATGGCGAAGGGAAACCGCGCCCACCAATCCCTTGGTTTCTCCGGTCATCTCCACCGGATTGTATGAGGGGACCGTTGCGGCCCGGTAGCCCCTTTGCTCGAAGAAACAGCCTAATACATAGCTGATCCGATCCAATTCCTCATAAAGCGCCAAACTTTGGGAGGTCACGACCTCGTTACTCGGACTCTCTATGGATCCCGTGAGCATTCTTTTGGCAAAGACAACCACGGAGTGGGCTTCAGGGAGTACGCTCCGGGGGCCACGGCGAATCGGGGTGGTCTCCACACAATCCGCTGAGGCGACACCGACCGAATCCACTCCCTCCTCTCTCGCAATGGCCTTAATCTCCTTCGATCTGATACGCTTCATTTGGAGTCCTTCCATATGAATTGTTGTTTTTTTCTCAGACGATTCTCATCGTCCTCCGTTGCGTTTGTTGCGCGAAGTAAAATACCATTAAAAAATGCTTCCTGTCAAACAAGGTGCATGAAAGTACGGTTCAATACAATTAGTAGCGGCTTCCCCCAAGAGGTCTATCGTCGACTGTCTTCTCAGGAGCCCAAGTATTTGTTTCGCCATGTAAGCTCACCTTGTGCTGGCTTTTTTGCAGAGATAGCGATATTATGCCATGCGAGGAGTTTTGCCTCTGTGAGTTTCCGCAATTGGTGACAACTCTTCAGATCATTTCTTCCCTGTTTCCAAAACCTTGGGTAATTTTTTATACGAAACTGGAGGAGTCCGCAATGCGAAAACGGAGAAAGCTCGGAAGGGGGGTAGCTGTGGTGGGTGCCGGAATGTCGAAGTTCGGCATGTTCAAGGACAAAGACTCAAAGGATTTATTTGTTGAGGCTTTCCATGAGATGATCTCCTCGGTGGATAAGGGAATAGCCCCTCATGATATCGATGCGCTTTATTTGGGAAATTTCTCAAATGATTTTTTTATGCACCAAGGGCATTGGGGCCCAATAATTTCTGATTTGATTGGGCTCGTCCCAAAGCCAGCAACAAGAACGGAGGGTGCATGTGCCTCAAGCGGGCTCGCTTTTCGGGAAGGTGTTTTTGCTATAGCTTCTGGATTTTATGATATGGTGCTCGTTGGTGGAGTGGAGGAGATGTCAAAACGCTCCACTGAGGAAGTTGCAGAGGGTTTAACCCTGGCATCTGTTCCCTATGAGAGAAAGGTTGGATTTACCTTCCCGGGGGTTTTTGGTGCTTTGGCTACCGCTTACTTTGAGAAATATGGAGCCACACGCGAGCATCTGATGAATGTCGCGATAAAAAGCCATAATAATGCTCGGTTGAATCCCAAGGCGCAGTTTAACGTCTCTATTCGCGATATTATGGATGCCAAAATTGAAAGTGCGAGGAAAAGGGGAAAGCCCCTGCCAGATTGGGAGGATGAAAGAGAGTTTCTCCGTGATCCTGTGGCTAACCCCGTAGTCGCCTGGCCGATGCACCTCTATGACTGCTGTCCCATTAGCGACGGGGCAAGTTGCATGTTGTTAGTAGCAGAGGAAATAGCAAAAAACTTCACCGACGATCCTCTGTATGTCATCGGAATAGGGCAGGGGAGCGGCAGAGGCTTACATGCCAGTGATGACCTCACATATTTCGAAGCCACGAGACAAGCGGCTAAGGAAGCGTACGAAATGTCGGGGCTTAAGCCAGAAGAAATTCACATTGCCGAGGTGCATGATTGCTTCTCTGTCGCAGAGCTCATTCACATGGAGGATCTGGGTTTTTTCAAACCCGGAGAGGGATACAAAGCCGTAGAAGAAGGTTTAACGAAATTGGATGGTCCGAAGCCAATTAACACTTCAGGGGGACTCAAGTGCAAGGGGCATCCTGTGGGTGCAACCGGTACAGCTCAACTGTGCGAAATTTGGGAACAGCTGAGAAATGAGGCCGGGGAAAGACAAGTTCCCATGGGGGATTTGCGAATAGGAGCAGCCCATAATTTGGGAGGTACAGGCGGCACGAGCACGTTCACTATTCTCGAAAGGAGGTAGGGCAATGGAGGAAAGGCCCTTCAGCGATATCGCTTATGAGCAATTTCTCAATGAAGGGAAACTTATGGGCTCAAGGTGCAAGGGATGCGGTGCTCTCTTTGCACCTCCGCGCCCCATCTGCATCAAATGCCACGGCTCAGAGATGGAGTGGGTCGAGATGGAGGGGAAGGGGAAACTGCGGGCGTTCACCTGCATAGCCGTAGTTCCTCCCTCTATGATGGGGGAGGGTTATGATAGGAAGCATCCGTATTGCTCAGGAGTCGTAGAGCTGGAGGAAGGGCCAAGGGTTGTTGCTCGTATTGAAGAAATAGATACAGACAAGCCCGAAGACATCAAAGTGGGAATGCGCCTAACAGCGAAATTCCTGCATCGGGGCGAAGGGGAAAACAAAAAAACCTTCTTGGCGTTCAGACCGTCTTAACTCGCTGGGGTAGAGCTAATCGTAATCAAAGTAACCAATGATCACGCAATTCATAGTTTACATGGTTTGCTAAAGTCACCGAAGAAGCCAATAGGCTGACCGGAAATCCCGGGATTTATGCCACCAGCTTCCCAGCGCGCTATACACGCGCAGATGAAATCATAGCGGGGTGCAATCGGAGGGAGGGATGGGAGAACATCTGCCCTCGTGAAATCGAGGAGGTTGCAGTTATCGACGTTCCAGATCCTCGATGGAGTGAGACCGTCAAGGCCGTTGTGGCACTGGTAACGGGCCAACCTGGAACAGAGGAAGTATTGATTTCCCCTTTCGAGGATAACATTGCGAGCTATAAAAACCAAAATCGGTCGATTTCGTGGATGAATTGCCCCAGGAGAATGAGGGGAGAATATTGAAACGGGAGTTACGGACACAATATTGGGAGAGGAAACAGCAGGAAGTGTGACCAGTGTGCCCCACCCGAAGTAATCCCGATGAGGATCCCCTCCCTTTCACAGGACCTCCTCAATGGTCTCCTGATTTCCCAAGCCGTTTTGGAGGGTGAGAACAAGGGATTCATCCCTCATCAGGGGTCCCATCCCTTCGGGCGCGTTTCGTGTGAGCGGTGCCTTCCCGAAGATGATGATGAGATCCGCGGGGCCCATTTCCTCCGCCTGGGTAAACGCCCTCACGGGGATTGAGCGGTCTCCGCTCACGCCTTCTAGCCAGAGACCGTTGCGGTTGATGGCTGCAGCGCGCTCCTCATAGCCCCTGCACCGACTATCACCGTCTTCATATCCGCATCGCCTTTCTGCTCGTTGGTTTAATGCACCAATGGAACATAGCCGAAGAATTTCGGCACGAACATGATAAGTGACTCCCAGTAAGTGGCGATAACGAGGACCGCAATGGAAACCAGGAGAAAGGGAAGGATGGCCCGGGAAACCCGTTCGAGGCTGATCTTCCCTACCGCACAAGCGATGAATAGGCATACTCCAACGGGTGGAGTGGTAAGCCCGATAACCAAATTGAGCACGAGAATGACGCCAAAATGCAGCGGGTCTACCCCTATTTGGATCATCAACGGAAGCAAGACCGGTGTGAAGATAATCAGGGAAGCCGTTGTCTCCATGAATGTTCCCACAGCGAGCAGGACGATATTCACGAACAGGAGAATGAGGATGCGGCTCTGGGTAACCTTGAGGATCACCACGCTCACGGACTGGGGGATTTCCTGGCTGGCAAGGAACCATGAGAAGATGCTTGCTGTCCCGATCACGAGCATAACCAGGGCACTGGTTGCGCCGGTGTCGATGATAATTCTCGGTAGATCACTCAGTTTGATGCCGCGGTACACAAAGAAGCTGATGGTGAAGGCATAAAACACGGCGATACACGCGCTTTCAGTGGGCGTGAAAATCCCCGATAGGATTCCCCCAAGGATAATGATGGGCATCAGCAGAACGAGAGCTGCGTCAAGGATCGCCCTCAAGGCCTCCCTGGCGGAGGGAAGGGACCCTTTGGGGTAATTCCTTTTGCGGGCATAGTAAGCGACCACTCCCATTTGGAAAAGACCGAGCAGAACACCCGGAACAAAACCGGCGAGAAAGAGGGATGCGATGGAGACCTCTCCCAGAACGCCGTAGATGATAAAGGGTATAGAGGGCGGGATGACGGGGCCAATGGTGGAGGATGTGGCCGTCACCGCCGAGGAGAAGTCGACGTCGTAGCCATCCCTTGCCATGGCCGGGATGAGGATTGACCCAATGGCACTGGTATCGGCAACGGCAGCTCCGGTGATCCCAGCGAAGATCATGCTGATAACTACATTGATATATGCCAGCCCTCCCCGCACCGGTCCCACCACGACCTTGCAGAAGGTTACCAGCCTCTGGGTCAAGCCACCCGCGCTCATAATGTTCCCCGCAAGGATAAAGAAGGGAATTGCCATGAGCACGGGGTTATCGATAGCGGTGAAAATCTGCTGAGCCGCAAGGGTGAGGGGAGTTTCCCCCTCATACAGCAACGCCACAAGAGGGGTGAGGCCCAGGACAAAGGCGATGGGAACACCGATAACGAGGAAAAGGACGAATGAGATGGGTAAGATGAGGACTAACACGGTGAATACCCTGCTCCTTGCCGCGATCTCAGCGTCTCGTGGCGCCAAACATCTCTCTAGACCGACGGTAAATGGACGTGAGCACGTGAAATAACATGATAGCAGCACCCGTGGGAATGGCCATGTAAGGCAATGACATGGGGAGGCGCATGGCGGGACTGAGTTGATGGCGTGTCAGTATGACCAGATAGGTTCCCCCCCAGAAGACAATGGCGACCATGGCGGCGACGAAAATGTCTCCTCCGAGGGCGGTCGCGGTGCGGATTCGTTCCGGAAACCTCTCGGCCACAAAGGTCACGGCGATGTGCTGGCCCCTCTTCAGGGCTATGCCAGCGCCGAGCAGAGACGACCATACGAGGCAATACCTGGCAAACTCCTCTGTCCAAAAGAGCGGAAGGAGCAGGACATACCGAAATATCACCTCGATGAAGACGTCGACGGCCATCAGAGAGATGATGGCAAAGATCGCCATCTCGGTGAGCCGGTTGATCAAATCGCTGGCTCGTTCCATGGTGCCTTAAAAGAGGCAGATTCGCGAGAGTCCATTGTCTCTCCCGTCCACCTTACTTCTCACTTCGTGTCCCTGATCTTTTGGATGATCGCTTCCCAATCCAAGTACTCTTTGATGAACTTGGCGTATACCGGTTCCATGGCCTTGAGGAAAATGGCCTTGTCCACGGTCCTGACGTCCATTCCCCAGGCCTTTAAATCCTGAATTTGCCTCTGTTCGTTATCGCGAATGATCTTCCGTTCATACGTGGCCACCTCCACCGCCGTTTTGGTGAAAAGCTTCTGCCATTCGGGCTTGAGGCTCTTAAATCGATGCAGACTCATGGTCAGGGGTGCGGGGGAGTAGAAGTGTCCACTGAGGCTCAAGTATTTCTGCACCTCGTTTAGTTTATAGCCGTGAATAATGGCCACCGGGTTCTCCTGGCCGTCAATGACCTTAGTCTGAAGTGAGGTGTAGACCTCCCCCCAACTCATTGGCACTGCCTGGGCACCGAGTTCGCGAACCGACGCAAGGTGAACGGGATTTTCCATGGTCCGAAACTTGAGACCTCTGAAATCCTCGGGTTTCAGCAGGGGGCGAGCCGAATTGGTGAAATTGCGGAACCCGTTCTCAAAGAAAGAGAGGCCTTTTAACCGCGCCTTTTCCAAATCATCCAGGAGTTTTCGACCAACAGGCCCATCAAGTACTGCGTCGACGTGGTGGTAGTCCCGAAAAAGGAAAGGTAAATCCAAAACCATCATGCTTTGGCTGAAGCCCGAGACGGGGCCCGTTGCGGTTACGGCCAGATCAATCGCCCCCATCTGCATTCCTTCGAGAAGTACCCGTTCCCCCTTGCCCAGCTGGCCTCCCGGGTAGACCCGAATGTCTATGGCTCCTCCGGTAGCATCCATAATACGCCTGGCAAATTCCCGTGCTCCCTCATTATAGGCGTGATGAGGAGGTGTCACAGTAGCGAGCTTCATCTTCACGACCTTCGCATGGGCCGGAAGGGCGATTAGCAAGCCCGCGCTCAGCATCAGACACGACGCAAAAAGGATCGTACGTTTCATGCCCTTACCCCCTTCAAGGGAAACCACAAAAGGTCAGATTCATCCGGAAGTGACGAGAAGTCCGTTGAGACACCTGGCGGGAGACCCCTTCTTGTGTGGCGATGCGGGTGATCCCCTCCATGATGTAAAATACATCTCGGTTCTATATCATCCGTCAAGAGAAATGTCAATGAAGCACTGACGGGAGTTTGTGGATTTCCTGGATACCCGGTTTTCCTTGAGTGGGATCCCAAGGAGAAGTCTTTCTACCCTAGGGGTTCAGTGGCGGGTGAAGGCTTTCATGGTGAGTTCAGACACCCTCGGAGTGAACCCTTTAACTGTCCGCAAGCCGCCCAAATATCTCCACCACGGCTCTTTCTGACGATACAGGTCATGGATCGGTCCAGGAGGATCATCTGAAATCTGTGGACTCTTTTCTCATCTGGCCTGGTGAATTCCAACTCCGACGACTCGTTGAAGGGGATGAGGTTGACCTTGCAGGGAATACCGTTCAACAGGTGTGCAAGACGAAGGGCATCTTGAGATGAATCGTTGATGCCATCGATGAGGACATATTCGAAGATAATCCTCTCCCTCGGACGGAGGCGAAACCTTCGGCAGCTCTCAAGGACCTCATTCAGTGGATAGAATTTGTTGACAGGCATGAGAAAACTTCGGGTTTCGTCATCTGTTGCATTGAGGGAAACGGCCAATTGAAAGCGGATTCCCGTCGCCATTAATCTCTCCATCTCCGGAACGAGGCCGGATGTGGAGAGAGTAATCCGTCTCCCGGAGAAACCGAGGCCCGGGTCATATTGCATCATTTCGATGGCCTTAACGGTATTAGCATAATTGGCCAAAGGTTCTCCCATCCCCATGAGGACGATATTGGTTATCCTCCTTTTCGGTCCCTCCTCCCGTTGGGCCGCTAGAATCTGGTTCAGGATCTCTGAGGTGGTCAAGTTTCGAACGAACCCCATATTCCCTGAAAGGCAGAATCGGCAGCCTAAAGGGCAGCCTACCTGAGTGGAGATGCAGAGGGTCAACCGGGACCCATCCGGCACGAGCACGCTCTCCACGGAATTGCCATCCATGAGGGGAAAGAGGAATTTTTTCGTTCCATCCCGGGAGGTCTCAATGTGATTCGCGGCTAAGGTAGTCACGAAGGCAACCCTGCATAGCGTTTCCCGGAAGGTTTTCGATAGGTCCGTCATCTCATGGAAATTAGTCGCCCCCTTTTGGTAGAGCCATTTGATGAGATGACTTGCCCGGTACCTTTGCTGGCCCAATTTGGATACAAAATCCTCAAGGTCGCTCACGGTTAAGTTTTTGATATCTACGGCTGGTTCGGTAAGCATGGATCTCCGCTTGCCCTTTATTCAGCTGTTCGCCGAGAAACAGTTCTCTATTATACGTCCGATTCCGGTTCAATAACAAGTTATTCGGAAGTTTCCTGAATTTCTGGAGGAAGCGTTGCCCCTGATCGTAATCAGCTGGAGAGGTGGGGTACCCTTTGAGGGTGAGCGAAAGG
>JABAOF010014737.1_pt1 | contig 15693 bp, 14 predicted proteins | sample 7062171 | NCBI WGS metagenome assembly JABAOF01 (sample SAMN14538628, study PRJNA623070) | marine sediment metagenome | biome: marine biome [ENVO:00000428]; feature: marine pelagic biome [ENVO:01000023]; material: deep marine sediment [ENVO:00002113] | place: India: Gulf of Khambhat ...
TTTGCTTTGCCATCTTTTTATTCCCCCCTCACTTTATTTACTATTTCCTTAGTTATATTGATTGGAACCTCCCTATAACGTTCAAACTGCATCGTATAGTTAGCCCTTCCTTGAGTCCGTGATCTCAAGTCAGTGGCATAGCCAAACATTTCAGCAAGCGGCACTCTTGCTGTGATTACATGATTTTCACCGCGCTGCTCCATCTTCTCAATTCTGCCTCTGCGCGCATTTATATCACCAATTACATCACCCATGTAGTCTCCAGGCACAATTACTTCAACCTCCATAATAGGTTCAAGAAGCACAGGTTTTGCCTTTTTCATAGCCTCCTTAAAGGCCATTGACCCCGCTATTTTAAATGCTAAATCCGATGAGTCAACTGGATGATAAGATCCATCTTTCAGAGTAACTTTAACATCAACAACCGGGTACCCAGCTAATACGCCTACTTCCGTTGCCTCCTGTATACCCCGGTCAACAGCAGGTACAAATTCTTTGGGAATTGCTCCTCCTGTAATCTTATTAACAAACTGATAACCTTCTCCAGTGCTTTGTCCCTCTAGTTCGATCACTACATGACCATACTGGCCTCTGCCACCTGTCTGTCTTACATAACGACCTTCAGCCTCGGCGCTCTTTTCGACAGTTTCACGATATGATACCTGCGGCTTTCCTACATTAGCATCGACTTTGAATTCTCTTAGCAATCTATCAACAATTATCTCTAGATGAAGTTCTCCCATCCCAGATATAATAGTCTGGCCTGTCTCCTCATCCACTTTAACTTTAAAAGTGGGATCCTCTTCAGCAATCTTGGAAAGAGAAAGACTCAGCTTTTCTTGATCGGCTTTTGTCTTTGGTTCAATTGCCACAGAGATTACGGGTTCAGGAAATACCATCGATTCCAGAATAACAGGATGATTAGGATCGCATAAGGTATCGCCTGTAGCGGTATCCTTAAGACCAACTGCCGCTACCAGATCCCCAGCAAAGACCACCTCCCTGTCCTCACGGTGATTCGCATGCATGAGCAAGATCCTACCAATCCGCTCCTTTATATTCTTACCTGAGTTAAGTACATAGGAACCAGTCTTCACAATACCGGAATAAACTCTAAAATATGTAAGTTTTCCCACATAAGGATCAGACATAATTTTAAAAGCCAAAGCAGCAAAGGGAGCTTTGTCCGAAGCTTCTCTTATTACTTCGCTATGCGTCTTTGGATCGATGCCATGAATCGGAGGTACATCTAGCGGAGATGGAAGATAGTCAACCACCGCATCGAGTAGGGGCTGAACACCCTTATTTCTGAAAGATGCACCGCATAAAACTGGGGTTACTTTGACTCTCAGAGTAGCGGCCCTAATAGCCTTTTTTATATCTTGTGGAGAAAGGTCGTGTTCTTCCAGGTATTTTGCCAGCAATTCATCGTCATATTCCGCGACTGCTTCCAATAGCTGATGATGGTATTGCTCAGCTATCTCTACATAATCAGACGGTATGCCTTGATATTCCCATCTTGCTCCCGTTTCATCGCTATATATCACAGCTTTCATTTCCACCAGATCTATAATTCCAATAAACTCTGCTTCTTTGCCTAAGGGAATTTGTACAGGGACGGCTTTGGTATACAGCCGTTTCTTCATCATTTTTACAGCTTCAAAAAACTCAGCTCCCACTCTATCCATTTTGTTTATATAGGCAATGCGGGGCACTCTATAACGATCCGCCTGCTTCCAAACAGTCTCCGACTGAGGCTCCACTCCTGCAACAGCATCAAATATCGCAATAGCACCATCCAATACGCGTAAAGAACGCTCAACTTCAACAGTGAAGTCCACGTGCCCAGGCGTATCTATAATATTTATTATATGGTCTCCCCAAAAGCATGTCGTAGCAGCAGAAGTAATAGTAATTCCGCGCTCCTGCTCCTGGACCATCCAATCCATAGCTGCTGCACCTTCGTCTACCTCACCAATCTTATGGACCTTTCCAGTATAGTAGAGAATACGCTCGGTAGTTGTGGTTTTTCCGGCATCTATGTGAGCCATAATGCCTATGTTTCTGGTTTTTTCTAATGAGTATTCTCTTTCCATTTTTCTACCTTTTACAGTTATTTCTTTATCCAAATTGGCCATTCTCATTATTCTTCCTATCTAGGGCTACCAGTAATCTACTTCGCGCTTTTGACACATTTTACAGATACAAAGCACCTAAAATTTAAGCCGCTAAAACTACAAGCAGCCTGATTATATTTTACCATCTGTAATGGGCAAAAGCACGATTAGCTTCTGCCATTTTGTGCAAATCCTCCCTTTTCTTTACAGATGCCCCAGTGCCGCTTGCTGCTTCCAAAATTTCTGCTGCCAGCTTTTCAGACATGCTCTTGGCTTTTCGCTGTCTGGCAAAACCAACAATCCAGCGCAGGGCTAGTGTTGTCCCCCGTATGTTGTCTACTTCCACCGGCACCTGATAAGTAGCTCCTCCAACTCTCCGCGGTTTCACTTCTAATAAAGGTTTTACAGTATCAACTGCCTTCGTAAATACGGACAAAGGATCTTCACTGGTCTTTTCTTTTATTATGTCAAAACAATTATATATAATACGCTGTGCTAACGCTTTCTTTCCCTTACGCAAAATTTTATTAACAAGCTGTTCTACCAGTTTGTTATTATACAATGGATCTATTCCAACTTCTCTTGTAGTAGCTGGCCCTTTACGCGGCACCTTTATCCTCCCAGTTAATAATTATACAATCTTCATTTCTCGAATTATCAAGACTTTTTGCGGTGAGCCATGAACGGTCAACCGTAGACGATTAACTACTTTTCTACCTTAACCCCGTATTTTGATCTTGCCTTCTTACGATCAATAACTCCTGCCGTATCTAAGGCTGCTCTAATGATTTTATAGCGTACCCCTGGCAAATCCTTAACTCTTCCACCTCTAATAAGGACAATTGAATGTTCCTGCAAATTGTGTCCAATGCCAGGAATATACGAAGTTACTTCCATTCCAGAAGTCAGCCTGACACGTGCTACCTTCCTGAGTGCTGAATTTGGCTTCTTGGGAGTGGAAGTATAGACTCTAGTGCAAACCCCTCTTTTCTGAGGTGCACCTCGAAGGGCGGGAGTAGTAGTCTTTTTCTTTGTCTTCTTTCTCCCTTTTCTAATAAGCTGACTTATTGTTGGCACGTAACTTTTACCCCTTTTTAAGCCAATAAAATAGAGCCCTTGGCTCTATTTTCACTACCTGCTTACCAAGGCCGCTGCCGCGGCATTCACCCTAATGCCGCACGCTAAACCTAACTCTCTCATAGAATCTACCTCCACCACAGGTATGTTCTTCTCCACACATAAACGGTACAGTGGTACTACCAAATGGCGGTCAGCATCGCGGGCAATAAAAACTTGCTTTACATATTCCCCGCTTATAGCGCGAAATACCTCGTTTATTCCTACTACTCTGGAACTGGTCTCTTTTAATTTGGAAAGCATTGCTGTGCCTCATAAATTTTCAGGCCACAGCAGCAAAATATAACATTAGGAAGCAGCTGTGTCAACCGTTTGTTCTTCTTCCGTCATAGGTTCTTCGTTATACTTAATTACTATAGAGCGGTACCTGCTCATCCCTGTTGAGGCGGGAATGAGCTTTCCAATAATGACATTCTCCTTGAGCCCTAATAACGGGTCAACTTTTCCACCTATCGCAGCATCGGTCAACACTCGAGTCGTTTCCTGGAAGGAAGCAGCTGACAAGAAGCTGTCAGTAGCCAAAGAAGCTTTAGTTATACCAAGAAGTACCTGTTTGGCTGTTGCTGGTTCACCCCCTGCTTCTCTTGCTTTTTCATTTTCTTCCTCAAACGTATAGCGATCTATCAATTGACCGGGAAGAAGATTTGTATCTCCCGGATCTAATACCGTTACTCTACGCAGCATCTGCCTCGCAATTAACTCAATATGCTTGTCATTTATATCCACGCCCTGCGATTTATAAACTTGCTGAACCTCACTTACCAAATAGAGCTGAACAGCCTGTATGCCTTTAACCCGCAGGATGTCATGAGGATTAAGAGAACCTTCAATCAACTGCTCACCGGCCTTGATCCGATCACCTTTAGTTACACGAAGCCTGGCCCTCCGAGAGACCTGATACGTTTTTTCTTTTCCGCTCTCCGACCTTATGGTAATCTTCCGATACTTATCAGTTTCTTTTATGTCCATTACGCCGCTTATCTCTGCAATCTGTGCCTGACCTTTAGGTTTGCGCGCTTCAAATAACTCAACAACACGGGGAAGACCGTGGGTAATATCTTCACCCGCAACGCCTCCCGTATGAAATGTACGCATAGTAAGCTGAGTTCCTGGTTCGCCAATTGACTGCGCCGCAATAATACCTACTGCTTCTCCTATATCTACCATACGGCCGCTGGCAAGGCTTCTTCCGTAGCACTTCTGGCATACTCCGTACTTCGCATTGCAAGCAAGAACAGTTCGAACACTGATACTTTCGATGCCCACCTCGCTTAGCTTTTGCACAACCTCTTCGGTTATCTCTTCATTAGCTCCTACAATTACCTCCCGGCGCTTGGGAACTGTGACCCGCTCTAAGCTCACTCGGCCTAGAAGATTTGGATTAAGCTCTCCATCTTCCCCAAGTATTATTACTTCAATACCCTTGGTAGTTCCACAGTCTGCTTCTCTCACAATCACATCCTGCGCGACGTCAACCAAACGCCTTGTCAGGTAACCAGAGTCAGCAGTACGCAAAGCAGTGTCAGCAAGGCCTTTGCGGGCTCCGTGTGTAGATATAAAGTACTCTAATACGGTAAGTCCTTCCCGGAAATTGGCCTTAATGGGACGGTCAATGATATCTCCCTTTGGATTAGCAACCAAGCCACGCATACCAGCAAGCTGCCTGATTTGCTTCAAATTACCCCGAGCTCCAGAATTTGCCATCATATATATTGGGTTGAAAGTACCAAAGTGGTTTTCCATAGCATTGGTTACTTCTTCAGTTGCTCGAGTCCAGATATCAACTACTCTCTGATGGCGCTCCTCATTCGTAATTAAACCGCGACGGTACTGTGTTTCAATTTCTTCTACTTCACCCTCAGGCTCGTTAAGAATCTTCCATTTCTCAGGTGGAATCTGAATATCATCCAGACCTATAGTAATCCCTGCTTTTGAGCAATAGCGATAACCTATAGTCTTAAGACGGTCCAGTATTTCCGCTGTCTCTACGGTATCATAACGTTTGGCACATTCGGCTACGATTGCTCCCATCTCCTTCTTGCCTATTTCCGTATTTACGAAGGAATAATCCTCTGGTAACATGTCATTGAAAATAATGCGGCCCACAGTAGTTTCCAGCTCTTCTCCATTTTCCTTTATTTTGACAGGAGCATGGAGCGTAATCTCACCGCAGTCATGTGCTAGCATTGCTTCTTGTTTGCTCGAAAAAATCTTAGTCTCTCCTTTAGGGCTCTCCTTTTTCAGGGTAAGATAGTAGCAACCTAAAATCATATCTTGAGTGGGAACAGAAAGAGGCCTTCCGTGAGCCGGCGAAAGTATATTATTTACTGACAGCATAAGTATGCGCGCTTCTGCCTGAGCTTCAGCTGACAGGGGTAAATGAACTGCCATCTGGTCACCATCAAAGTCAGCATTGAACGCGGTGCACACTAAAGGATGTATCTGAATCGCTTTTCCCTCTACAAGAACTGGTTCAAAGGCCTGTATGCCAAGCCGGTGCAGAGTAGGTGCTCGATTGAGAAGCACGGGATGTTCTTGAATTACCTCCTCCAGCACATCCCAGACTACGGCTCTTGCTCTCTCTACCATCCTCTTAGCGCTTTTTATATTCTGGGTATGTCCAAGATCGGTAAGCCGCTTCATTACAAAGGGCTTAAAGAGCTCTAGGGCCATCTGTTTGGGAAGGCCGCACTGATGAAGTTTGAGTTCGGGACCAACCACGATAACAGAACGGCCAGAATAGTCAACCCTCTTACCTAAAAGATTCTGACGGAATCTTCCCTGCTTTCCTTTCAGCATATCACTTAAGGATTTTAGGGGTCGGTTACCCGGACCGGTTACAGCCCTTCCCCTCCTACCGTTATCAAAGAGAGCATCGACGGCTTCCTGAAGCATTCGTTTTTCATTATTTACAATAATCTCAGGAGCACCGAGATCAAGCAGTCTTTTCAGCCTATTGTTCCTGTTAATTACCCTACGATATAGATCATTAAGATCTGAAGTGGCAAAACGGCCACCGTCTAACTGCACCATCGGTCTTAGATCAGGAGGAATTACGGGAATAGCTTCAAGAATTATCCATTCCGGTGTATTTTTTGATCGCCTGAATGCACTAATAACTTTTAACCGTTTTATAGCTCGAGCTCTCTTTTGCCCTCTTCCGGTTTTTATCGTCTTCTTAAGTTCCTCAGCCTCTTTGTCCAGGTTTATATCCATTAACAGCTCTTTAATCGCCTCTGCTCCCATTCCACCCTGAAAATATTCACCGTAACGATGTCTGAGATCACGGTATACCTGTTCATCCGAAATCAGCTGCTTATATTCCAAATTCTTAAAAATATCAAGGAGATGTTGCAACCACTCAATCCTCTCAGAAGCAGTATGTTTAATATTTAAAATCTCCTCCTTTGCATGCTGATTCACACGCTTGATCTCAGCAGCTTCAACTCCCTTTTCCTTATCTTTCTTAGTGCTCGTGGGATTCTTTTTCGATTTTTTTTCAGGATTACTCTTTGCTACCGCTTTACTTAATTTCCTAATCTGGCTGTCGCGCTCTGCTGCGGTCTTTGCTACATCTTTTTCCGCACTCTCTTCTAACTCCTGAATCTCCGAAGCCAGCTCTTTCTTCAGCATCGGAAGATCCTTCTTGCGCTGACTTTCGTCAACACTTGTAATGATATAAGAGGCAAAATATAGAACCTTTTCCAGATCTCGAGGAGTTATATCCAAAAGATATCCCATGCGGCTTGGTACACCTTTGAAATACCAGATATGTGATACTGGCGCCGCCAGTTCAATATGCCCCATGCGTTCACGACGTACCTTAGATCGGGTAACCTCAACACCGCAGCGCTCGCATATTATTCCTTTAAACCTGACTCTCTTATATTTCCCACAGTAGCATTCCCAGTCTTTGGTTGGACCAAAAATCTTCTCACAAAAAAGTCCGTCTTTTTCCGGTTTAAGCGTACGGTAGTTGATGGTTTCCGGCTTCTTAACCTCGCCATTCGACCATGCCCGGATCTGTTCAGGAGAAGCAAGTCCAATCTTAAGACTGTCAAAATTGCTGATATCTAACAAATCTCAAACCTCCATAACCTATTCTTTTGCCCTAAATCCGTGGCTCTTCGCTCTCAAAGATTTCGCCGCGAAGATTAATTCCCAACTCTTCGGCAGTTCTGAATATTTCATCATCGGACTCCTTGAGTATAATTTCTTTACCTTCATCAGAAAGAACCTCTACGTCAAGTCCCAGGCTCTGCATTTCTTTCACCAGAACTTTAAACGATTCCGGGATCCCTGATTCAGGTATATTCTCACCTTTTACTATTGCCTCATATGCTTTTACTCTACCAAGAACGTCATCAGACTTAACTGTCAACATCTCCTGTAGCGTATAGGCAGCTCCATACGCTTCCAGAGCCCACACTTCCATTTCTCCAAAACGCTGACCTCCGAATTGAGCCTTTCCTCCCAGGGGCTGCTGGGTTATAAGAGAATAAGGTCCAGTTGACCGCGCGTGAATCTTATCATCCACTAGATGAAGGAGCTTCATCATATATATATAACCTACAGTAATAGGCTCATCGTAAGGTTCACCGGACCGTCCATCATAAAGAATAGTTTTTCCTGACTCTGACAGACCAGCCTTCCTCAGAGCTTCTTTTATCTCTTTCTCCATAGCTCCGTCGAAAACTGGTGTGGAAATATAGGTAGGCTCTTTATTATTCTTTCCTTTGGATGTCTTTGGTTTGTCAAATCCTTCCTTTGCTGCCCAACCTAGATGAGTTTCCAGAATCTGACCAATATTCATCCGGGATGGTACACCTAAAGGATTTAGAATAATATCTATAGGTGTACCGTCTTCAAGAAAGGGCATATCCTCTTCAGGAAGAATCTTGGAGATAACACCTTTGTTTCCATGGCGACCAGCAAGCTTGTCACCCTCAGAGATCTTCCGCTTCTGAGCCACATAGACCCTGACTAATTTGTTCACTCCAGGTGCAAGCTCGTCGCCTGCTTCCCGGGCAAACATCTTGACATCAATTACTTTTCCTGTTTCGCCATGCGGAACTTTAAGCGATGTGTCTCTGACTTCTCTTGCTTTCTCCCCAAAAATAGCCCTTAGTAATCTTTCTTCAGCAGTAAGCTCTGTCTCACCCTTAGGTGTAACCTTGCCTACCAGAATATCACCAGGGTTTACTTCAGCTCCTACCCTAATTATTCCATCCTCATCCAAATCTTTAAGCATGTCCTCGCCAATATTGGGAATATCCCGGGTAATTTCTTCTGGTCCAAGCTTGGTATCCCGAGCTTCTACTTCATGTTCCTCTATATGTATGGAAGTAAGAACATCTTCCTTAACCAATCTTTCGCTGACAATGATGGCATCTTCGTAGTTATAGCCTTCCCACGGCATAAAGGCAACTAGGAGATTTCGCCCTAATGCAAGCTCTCCATAATCTGTAGCCGGCCCATCAGCTACAACTTGTCCCTCTTTTACTTTTTCTTTTTCTTTGACTATCGGTTTCTGATTAACACAAGTTCCCTGATTGGACCTCTTATATTTCTGTAACCGGTAGACTTCAATCTTTCCGTTATTTTTTTTGACCTCTATGGCATCGGCTGTCACATTCATGACCTGACCGTTACTCTTGCTCAACACTACTTCTCCCGTATCTTTAACAGCCCTAAACTCCATACCTGTACCTACATAGGGAGCTTCTGTCTTAAGAAGAGGAACAGCTTGTCTCTGCATATTAGAACCCATTAGCGCACGGTTGGCATCATCGTGTTCAAGAAATGGTATAAGAGCTGTAGCTACGCTCACGGTCTGCTTTGGAGAAACATCCATGTAATCTACGTCCTTAGCCTCAACTGTTTCCACTTCTTCTCTACTACGAACCAAAATTTTGCTCTGTACAAATCGGCCCCTTTTGTCGAAGGGAGTATTTGCCTGCGCTATAACGTGTTTGTCTTCCTCGGCCGCTGTAAGATAATCAATCTTGTCAGTGACCCGGCCATTATCTACTTTGCGGTAGGGAGTTTCAATAAAACCGAACTCATTTATTCTTGCATAGGTAGATAAAGAGCCAATCAGACCAATGTTAGGACCTTCAGGAGTTTCAATAGGACACATTCTTCCATAATGCGAAGGATGAACATCCCTTACCTCAAAACCAGCCCGTTCACGCGATAGGCCTCCCGGTCCAAGAGCTGAGAGTCTCCGTTTATGGGTAAGTCCGGCCAACGGGTTCGTTTGATCCATGAATTGTGAAAGCTGACTGCTTCCAAAAAATTCTTTTGTTGCAGCTACAATAGGTCTAATGTTTATAAGATTCTGGGGAGTGATAGTTTCAATATCAAGAGTAGTCATTCTTTCTCTAACTACTCTCTCCATCCGTGCAAGACCGATGCGGAACTGATTTTGAATAAGTTCGCCTACTGATCTAACTCGGCGGTTGCCAAAGTGGTCTATATCATCAATTTCACCCTCACCCATATGAAGACCTACTAAATACTTTACAGTCTCAAAAATATCCTCCCGGGTAAGTGTGGCTACAGAAATGGGGACATTCAATCCCAATTTCTGATTCATCTTATAACGGCCCACTTTTGCTAAATCATAGCGGTGAGCATTAAAAAAAAGTGATTCAATAAGATTTCTTGCACTTTCTATAGTCGGCGGCTCTCCGGGCCTTAACCTCTTATATATCTCAACTAAGGCTTCTTCCTGAGAATCAGTATAATCCTTCTCAAGAGTTACCCTTATAGCAGGTGCATTATCAAACTTCTCCCGTAGCTCTTTTTCCAGCCCAAAACCAAGAGCTTTAAGCAGTACGGTAACTGGTTGTTTGCGTTTACGGTCAATTCGAACCGTTATAATATCGCGCTTATCGATTTCCATCTCTAACCAGGCCCCTCTGCTGGGGATAACTTTACACACAAAAATAGCCCGGTCAGAGGTCTTGTCCAGCACCCGATCAAAGTACACACCAGGAGATCGAACTAGCTGGCTCACTACTACCCTTTCTGTACCATTAATAATGAAGGTTCCCTTTTCGGTCATTACGGGAAATTCGCCCATGTAGACTTCCTGCTCTTTGATCTCCCCTGTTTCCTTATTTATTAACCGGGTGGATACAAAGAGAGAAGCACCATAAGTTATATCTTTCTCTTTGCACTCGTCGACCGAGTAGTTACTTTCTTTAAACTCGTAATTACTAAATTCAAGAGAAAGGGTTCCAGTGAAGTCTTCTATAGGGGAAATTTCATACAGCGTCTCAGCTAAACCTTCTTCCAGAAACCACTGGAAAGAATCTCGCTGTACTGCAATCAAGTTGGGAACTTCCAAAATATCGGGGATTTTAGCAAAGCTTTCTCGTTCCCTTACACCGTATTTTGATTTGGCCAAGAGGACCTATCACTCCTTAAACTTGTTAATAAGCTACAAACCGTAAACATAGCAAAAAACAAAAAATATGTCAAGATAAATATTATGTTTTTCAGCTCAATTTTACAAGCAGAAAAAGAAGAAACAATCCTTCATCTTCAAGATCCAGCATTTGATGTTAAATTCCAGTTCTTTACAAGCTCAAAACTGCAGGAGTAATATTCTATGGCTTTAATTTTGTATCTCTTTCAAATTTTAGAATTTGAGCCGTCGTTCTATCTCTAGAGACCAGCCTAATGCAGGAATAATACTAAAATAAACTATCTAAGACTACAACATATGTTTTCGTTTGTGGCTATTTGAGCTCTATCGCTGCCCCTGCCTCTTCAAGGTCTGCTTTAATTTTCTCTGCTTCTTCTTTAGAAATTCCTTCCTTAACAGGCTTTGGAGCTTCATCAACTACAGCTTTTGCTTCTTTAAGCCCCAACCCTGTAATACTTCTTACTACTTTAATGACTTGAATCTTCTTATCCCCCGCAGCAACAAGAACAACATCAAAACTACTCTTCTCTTCAGCATGTGCTTCGGCCCCAGCACCTGAGATAGGTCCGGCACCAGCAACTGCCACCGGTGCAGCAGCACTTACGCCAAAGGTCTCTTCAAAGGCTTTTACCAACTCGGAAAGCTCAAGTACACTCATTTCTTTTACTGCCTCAAGTATCTCCTCTTTGCCCAATTGAGTTTTTCCTTTCTTGGCTGTAGTCTTTTTTTCTTTCTTCTCCTTTTTTTCCTTCTTTTCTTCTTTAACCTCTTCGGCTGTCTCAGCCGAGGCTTCTTCTTTTTTAGCCATCTTATACCTCCTAATAATAATTAATAAATATCACTTCAAGTTTAAAAAGAATGTTAATTATGCTGCTGACTGTTTCTGTTCAACTACTGCTTTTAGTACGGTCGCCAGTCCCTGCAAAGGCGCATTTAATACGTAAGCCAAATTATTTATTGGCGCATTAAATGTTCCCGCAACTTTTGCAATTAACTCTTCTCTTGAGGGAAGAATGGCAAACTGCTTAATCGTTGCCATATCTAAAATTTTCCCTTCAACTACTCCGCCTTTGATCTTAAGAAATTCGTGCTCCCTGGAAAACCCGTTTAAGGCCTTAGCCGGCAAAATGGGATCGTCATAGCTAAATGCGAATACAGTAGGTCCAATTAGAAAGTCTTCCAGTTCTTCTAATCCAGCTTCTTTTGCGGCAATCCTCACCAAAGTATTTTTTAACACCTTAAATTCTATTCCCTGTTCTTTTAGCCGTTTGCGCAGAATGCCCATTTCCTGAACATTTAAACCCCGATAATCACTAAGGATAATACTCCTGGCGGATTCCAACCGCTCTTTTATGCCCTTTACTATTTCATTTTTGTCAACTGCGGATTTCTTCTCAACCTTCTTCTTAACTATGGCCTTAACCATCTTATCCTCCAGAAACAATTAACCCCTACAGACAGTAGAGGTTAAAACTAATTATCTACCTCGGTAGGCTTCTTATATTTAAGCTTTATAGCACCTACTGTCTGCGGTACCTTCATATTTAGCTTATAAGAATTTAACAAAAAGAACTAATTAAGTCAACTAAAGCATTAACATCGGACACAAGACACAATATTCAAGACGCAGGTTAGAGATATTTTTGATTTTTGAGTCTTGCGTCCTGTGTCTTGAGGCTTTAATTACATTGCTTCTTCCAAAAGATTCCCAGCAATATTAGGATCGACTTTAATCCCTGGACCCATGGTTGTACTCAAGGTGATACTCTTAATATACCTGCCTTTAGCTCCAGGAGGTTTTGCTCTTATAATCTCGTCCAGCAACATGCCGTAATTCTCTACCAAGTCTTTTTCAGAAAAGGAAACCTTTCCAACAACGCTGTGGATTATGCCATACTTGTCAAGGCGATATTCTATCTTTCCTGCTTTGATATCTTTAACCGCTTTGGCAATATCAAATGTTACCGTCCCTGATTTCGGATTTGGCATACGAGGACCGAGTATTCTACCAAGCTTTCCAACTATACTCATTACATCAGGAGTCGCCACCAAGACATCGAAATCACTCCATCCAGCCTTAATCTTATCTGCCAGGTCCTGAGCTCCTACTATGTCTGCTCCTGCTTCTTCAGCCTCTGTAGCCTTGGGCCCCTGTGCAAAGACACCTACTTTAACCTTCTTACCAGTACCATGTGGCAACACTACAGTTCCCCTTACCTGTTGATCGGGCTGTCTTGGATCCAAACCCAGCCTGATATGAACCTCTATGGTTTCATCAAAATCTGCCTTAGCACTACTTTTTATAAGTTTTATTGTTTCTAATGGAGAATAAAGTTTGTCGTTTTCAATATTCTTGCTTGTTTCAAGATATTTTTTTCCTCTCTTCATCCTTCCTCCAAATGATCTATTATTAATCAACAACCTGTATGCCCATACTTCGAGCAGTTCCCTCAATTATTTTCATAGCGGCCTCAATACCATTAGCGTTTAAGTCCTTTAGTTTTAGCTGCGCAATTTCTCTTATCTTAGCACGAGGAACTGTTGCAACCTGCTCGCGGTTTGGTTCTCCCGACCCTTTTTCAACGTTTGCTGCTTGCTTTAAGAGAACTGCTGCAGGTGGAGTCTTTGTAATAAAAGAAAAAGATCTATCTTCGTAGACAGTTATTTCTACAGGTACAATCGTTCCTGCTTGAGATTGGGTTTCCGTATTATATGCTTTACAAAACTCCATAATATTTACCCCATGCTGGCCCAATGCCGGACCAACAGGAGGAGCAGGACTTGCCTGTCCTGCTGGTATCTGCAGCTTTATCAACGTCATAATTTTCTTAGCCATCTCTTCTCCCTCTTTCTCACCGTTGACAATCTCCGTAAATCATTCGCTGTCAAGCAATCTTTGTGAATCCTCAACTGTCAACCGTGAACGACTTTTACAGCCTCGCCACCTGGTCAAATGTAAGCTCAACGGGAGTCTCACGGCCAAAGATGGAGACAAGTACCTTAAGCTTACTCTGATCAAGGTTAATCTCACTAATAGTTCCCGTGAAATCAGCAAGAGGCCCCGAAATAACCTTGACGGTTTGTCCTTCAATAAATTCTGTCTTTGGTTTTGGTTTCTCAAACCCTTTTCTTGTAAGTATCTTTTGAACTTCTTCATGAGATAGAGGGGTGGGACGTGCGCCTGACCCAACAAAGCCAGTAACTCCTGGAGTGTTTCGAACAACATACCAGGAGTCATCCGAAAGATCCATTTCCACCAGAATATATCCCGGGAAGACCTTTCTCTCTGAAAGAGTCTTCTTTCCACCCTTTATCTCCATTACTTCTTCCATAGGGATAACTACATTGAAAATTTTTGCCTTCATACCCATGGAAGTTATGCGGTGCTCCAGGTTTGCCTTCACTTTATTCTCGTATCCAGAATACGTATGAATAACGTACCAATTCTTTAACATATAACTTTACCTTTACTTAACACTCGCAGTTATTACCCTCCAAACCCTGGCCAGAATATAGTCCATTCCCCCAATAAAAAGGGTTATTAAAGTAACAGCAACTAAGACCACAATAGTAGATGTAATAACCTGCTGTCGCGTTGGCCAGGCTACCTTTTTGAGCTCAAACCTTACCTCTTTAAAAAACTTACTGGTGCCTGCCAGTCTCTTTTGTGCCATAACACCACTCTTTGATAATTTATAATTCAAAATTAATAATTCATAATAGCAATTCACAATTTACAATGAACAATTAACAATATTGAGCTTTCTTATGTCTCCTTTATTGCGCATTGTTAACTGTGCATTAATAATTGCCTTCTGGCAGGCCTGGAGGGATTCGAACCACCCAACCTCGCTTCGCTCTTTAAAGGGGCACCATAGGTTCCCCTTTAACCTTTCCCCTCCTCTTGATGGCCAAGAACTTTTGTGGGGGCCAGCCTATCCCCCACACCCCCTTCGTTGGGGGTTATCATATCATCTCACTGTCTATTGCGCTTTGTTAACTGTGCATTAATAATTGCCTTCTGGCAGGCCTGGAGGGATTCGAACCCCCAACCCCCGGTTTTGGAGACCGGTGCTCTACCAGTTGGAGCTACAGGCCTATCCTTAATCTCGGGCCAACCTCTACTTTTCACAAAGTTAGTATATATTAGGCCCACTAGACCTGTAAAGCTATCCATAGTTCTATGATATGGCAAATGCAAACATTATATAGACCTTTTGATGAAGCGTCAAACCAGCCTAAATTCAAGTTTGCACACTGGTTTATCCTGACAATGCATTGTAGAAATTGTAAAAGAGATATTCTCATCAAACTCTGCAGCCCAGACTCTAAACTCTTCTCTGCCTATAGCATTTCCTACCTGAAATGAAAGATGCTGGCGATTTGACTTCTTCATTAATTATGCCAAGGGCAATTCGTAATCTCTATTTCCAGAAAGTTCTTCTTCAAATTACACAATCTATACTCATACTCCTCTGCCTCCATCTTTACTTGTAAGGCCAAATATAAATCTTTCAAAGAATTCCCCGTGATTTCTAGCAGCTCTTTTACCTTTCTTGCCTGAATCTTGGTAGCACCTGCCATATCTTTTTATCCAATTCCAGCTCTGTTTCAAACGATTTCTCTTCTTCTAATTTCATAACCAAAGACCGTCTAAAGCAAAGTATGAACGTCTGAGGTACTCTACAATAATTTCCCTTCGATCAATCATTTGCTATCCATTCCAAACCAATCATATTTTTAAGTCTTTCGCTTTTTAATCTTTCATGCTTCATGGCAAACAAAAACAGCCCATAGGGCTGCTCAATAGCTATTCCTTAGGAAATATCATCTAGTCTCTTTATGAACTGTATGTTTTTTGCACCATTTGCAATATTTTTTTAGCTCTATTCTATCTGGATCGTTTTGTTTATTTTTTCTTGTTGTATAATTTCTTCTCTTGCACTCCGTACAAGCTAAGGTTACAGTTACGTGCATCTAACCTCCCATGTCAGTTGTCAGTTC
>JABAOF010007433.1_pt1 | contig 15689 bp, 14 predicted proteins | sample 7062171 | NCBI WGS metagenome assembly JABAOF01 (sample SAMN14538628, study PRJNA623070) | marine sediment metagenome | biome: marine biome [ENVO:00000428]; feature: marine pelagic biome [ENVO:01000023]; material: deep marine sediment [ENVO:00002113] | place: India: Gulf of Khambhat ...
GAACTGATTTTCAACAATATGATCGAGCTTCAGGAATTCACAGATAAGCTATCTCAACTCGAACCTGTTGAACATATCGAGTATTATATAATTACAAAATCGTTTAAGGCCTGCCCTTGGTCAGGATTGTGAAGAAACCAATACCTGATGAAAGTCTCAGTTTGAATTTTATTTAATAAATCAGTGTGATAACCCTATCTACCCTCAACTTTTCTCTACATTATGATCCAGGATGGAAATTTAGCTTAAAAGGTATTTTCTATAAATTTCAAGATATCGCCATCATATCAACGAAAAGTTAAAATAATATAATTGTAATTCGTTATTATTAGAGAGGGTTTTCGATTAAACAAAATCAAATGGTAAACTATAGGAGGCACTAATATGCTGGCGATTGTACGTGTTAAAATGAGGAATGGTAATGACGGTTTATGGAATTATATCTATGATAATAAACAAGAACTTGAGAAGCAATTCAACAACTGTGTTGAACTGATGTACATGACAAAACGTGCTAAACATGAGGACACCAGCCTTTTTATTCATGCTGAAGACCCCAATTGTTTTGGAGAATTTGTGGCAAAAGTAATTACACATATCCCAGGCGTAGAGGGAATATGGATGTTCAATATGATGAACATGAAATTTTTCTACTTACAAGAAAATCTACTTGACGAATGGACAAGATACATAGTCACGATTAACACGCATCCCAGTAGAGTTGAAGATGTTTATAAAGCTCTATCAAATCTCAATTCAAATTCTGACATAGCACCGGTATACTTAGCGTATACTTTCCATTTGTTCGGAGATAACATAATGTTTTCGCTTTTAGCCAATGACACTCAGGCTGCTCAGAAATTTACTATGAAAAATATTAAAGATCTTCCAGGTGTTTTGAGGACAAATGTAACTGCAATAGAAAAGCAGGAGCGCCTTACCTCTCGAGAATCTTGGAAATTGTATGTTAAATCCAATTTATTGCCTAAGGCATAATTAAGTCCTTTATAAAAAGTTGGCTATTTTAAAGAGGATTTTTCTTTCGTGATTAGCCCTTTGTTGTGCATAAATTAGTTTAAAATGTTCAACACTATATAATGTACAAAGGCTCAATACTTCGAAGGACAACCCACCTGTATCTTTGTTGATTTAATTGTAAGGCCATTCACTTCATTTTCGAGTATTCCCTTTACAACAACAACCTTCCCTGTTGCAAAGCCTTCAGGTAATGCACCATCGTGGACAACACTTATCGCAATAGAAGCATTATTATCATCAATTATCGTAAAGGTTTGGTTGCCGGTCCAATTGCCTACTTTTCCTTTGACCTCGACCTCCTCTCCAATGTACTTAGCACTGTTTTTCACCACATCCTTTACAGACATATAATCTCCAGGTGCGGCTCCCCAAAGACCGATAATCAAAGCGACGACAATAATGATAACAACGATTAAGACTTTGTTTCTTCTAGAGGAAAGACCCTTTCGTCTTGGTTTTACCTTCTTTTCCTCAGGTTCTCCCCCTTGTTCTCCCTCAGACTCTTTTGCCTGATCAAGAACTGAATGTTCCTCCCCAATATCTTCTCCTTCCAATTCGTTTTCTTCACTCATTCTTTTTCACCATTTCTTCCAACAACTTCAGTTCGCTTGAAAGTTTTGTCTGTTTCATATGAAGGTATACGAGATACCCAAACAATCCTACCCATATAATCGTATAGGCTATATATAAAGCCTCAAGGTCGCCCATCATATCCCTCCGATCTTTTCTTTCAGCTCTTCTATCCTTGAACTCATCTCTTGGATGTTTATTCTCTTTCTTAAAATAAATATATACAGAAATGTGAATGCAATCACACCAACCAGAAGTCCAATACCTGTCTCCATTGACATTGAACCTTCGCTTGTTGCCACAACATTTGGATGCATGCTCTGCCAAACCCTTGATGAAATAAAAGATAAAGGAACACAAACAAAACCTATGATACCGAATACGGCTGCAAGTCTTGCCTTGTCTTCGCTTTCAGTTCCACCTCTCAAAATCAGATAAGCGATGTATATTAGCCAAAGAATGAATGTAATCGTTAGTTTTGTATCCTCCCAACGCCAATAAACACCCCATTCTGCCTTCCCCCATATCGGACCTGTGACGATCGCTAATGTGCAAAAAACCACTCCGATTTCAGCAGAAGAATACGCCACTACATCCCATTTTCTTGAGCTGGTTTTGAGATAAAGGATACTCATAATAAATACCACTCCAAATGCTAAAAACGAAACCCATGCAGCAGGAACATGGAAATAGAATATCTTCTGTGCTTTTGGCGCGAACCAACCTTCTTCTTCGAGAACGGGCGTATAAATAAGCGCAGTGAATATGGCAAGCAAAATGAAGATAAAACTTAGAATAAGAACTATCGTTTCCACCCTCTTATCGAACTTCATCATCATTCCTCTACAACGTAGTTGAACAGCAGATATGCAATTGCTATGTATATCACAGCGAACATACCCAACACCCTCAACTCAGGGATAGCATCGACAACCTTGCCCTCTAGGGCTTTTGAAGTTGCGATTATCGATGGTACCAAAACGGTATATATTATCAACGGTATTAATAATATCGGCAAGAGCACTTCTCTAGTTCTCGCGTTTACACTTATGCCTGATACGAGGGTACCAACCACAACGAATGAAAAGGTGCCAAGTAATATTATAAAGAATATCGGAATGATGTTGCCATAATAATCAAAGGAAAAGAATAGAGCAAAAAATATAAGAGACGATATGTCAACGAGAAGAATTAAAAAAAAGTTGGAGATGACTTTCCCAAAATATATTGCGGAACGGTCCATAGGGCACAACATCAGTCCATTCAAAGAACCGCGATCTTTCTCCTTTGAAAAGGAGGAAAGCAATCCAAACATCCCAGCAAAAGAGAAAGTAACCCATAATATCGGCGAGACTAAAGGTTTAAGTTCTAAAGGATTTGATAAAGCCACATCGTCAGAAGTATAGAAAGTGAAGGCGAATTTGAAGGCCAATATAATCAGCAATGAAAAAATGACCATAGCGTTGATCATTTCTTTTGTCCTGAACTCGGTTTTTATGTCCTTTCTGGCTATTGAGAAGGCTTGTGATATCATCTCTGAGCCCCCATCAAATTATGGTACTTCTCTTTGAAGGCCTCTAAGTCTGTTTCTTCCTTTTTACAATCAAAAGCCACCTCTCCATTGACAAGTATGGCGAGTCTTTTCCCTATTTTGTAGCCAAGTTCAACATTATGTGTGATCAAGAAGATGGTTTTTCCATTTTTATGGAACTTCATCAACATATTCGTTAAAATGTCCCAGGCCTTGAAATCCAGTCCTGTATAAGGTTCATCTAAAAGCAAAACTGGTGGATTGTGGATAATAACTCTCGCAACTGAAGCGCGTTGTTTCATACCTCTTGAAAATTCTCCTATCCTATCGTTCAATCTGTGTAATAAGCCAACCTCATCCGTCAATTTTTTTATCACTTTTTCATCCTTTTTTATCCCGTACATTTTTGAATAGAAGATCAGGTTTTCCCTTAAGGTAAGGTCATCATACAAAAATGGATTATGGGAGACAACACCTATACGATTTCTCACCTCTATAGAATCCTCAATCAAATCATAGCCATCAATGATTACATTTCCTGAAGAAGGTCTTGAAAGTGTGGATAGAACTTTGATAAGTGTGGTTTTTCCGGCACCGTTTGGCCCGAACATCACCAGGAATTCGCCCTTCTCAACCTCAAAGTTCAAGTTGTTCAAAACCTTCTTCCTACCGAACTTCTTTTGAAGATTTTTTATGGTAATCATGGACATTGACGCTGTATCTACAAGTTCTATATAAAATGTTTTGGATTTTGTCGAATTTTGTTGGTAGAGCTTTTCATTCTTCTCTTAAAAATTTTTTTGTTCTTGGGTGGGAGGAGGGGGACGGAAGGTGGGAAATGTAGAAAATACAACCTTCCTCTCTAAATTTTTTTTTAGGTTATTGGGTGGGAAGAGGGGGACGGAAGGTGGGAAATTAATTTATTATATACTAAGATAAAGATTATAAACCATAATCGTATCATAGCCGGGTGAGAAGTGAAAATTCATGTCGGAGAACCTTGATGCCATATTCAAACCGCGCTCCATAGCAGTTGTAGGGACATCACGAAAAGATGGAACTATTGGAAGGCAGATCCTCCATAACATCGTGGCCTATGGTTTTAACGGTCCAGTTTATCCTGTTAATCCTAATGCAAAGTATGTGAACAGCATAAAGTGCTATCCAAACGTATCCTCAATCCCTGATCAAGTGGATTTGGCTGTCATCGTTGTGCCCAAAGAAGTGGTATTACCAGTTGTTGAAGAATGCGGAGAAAAGGGTGTGAAAGGTGTAGTGGTCATCTCTGCAGGATTCAAGGAGATAGGGGAAAAGGGGGTAAAGCTCGAAAAGGAGCTGGTTGCTTTAATAAAGAAATACGGCATGAGGCTTGTTGGCCCTAACTGCATGGGCATCATCAACACAGCCAAAGATATCAGGATGGATGCCACCTTTGGTTCCACCTTACCCTTGGACGGACATGTTGGCTTCATGTCTCAGAGCGGTGCACTGGGTAATATCATTTTAGAATATGCTGACGAGTTAAAAATTGGCTTTTCAAAATTCATCAGTATGGGGAACAAGGCAGATGTTTCTAGTAATGATATGCTGATGGACTTGGAGGACGACGAAAACACACAGATAATTCTCATGTATCTGGAAAGCTTCGGCAATCCAAGGAAATTCACTAAAATAGCAAGAAGGCTCACCAAGAAAAAACCTGTCATCGCAGTAAAAGCAGGCAGAACTTTAGCAGGGGCTAGAGCTGCTTCCTCGCACACTGGTGCTTTGGCAGGTTTAGATGTTGCTGTGGATGCACTGTTTGATCAATGCGGCGTTCTGAGGGCAACTTCAATAGAGGAATTGTTCGATTACGCTGTAGCTTTCTCAAACCAACCCCTACCAAAAGGTAAGAAAGTGGCGATAGTCACAAATGCAGGTGGGCCCGGAATAATCGCAACAGATGCCTGTGTGAGCTTGGGATTGGAACTCAGCACCTTCGATAAAGAGACATATAATAGGTTGGAAGAAATCTTGCCCGAGGAGGCCAGCACCCAAAATCCTGTGGATATATTGGGAGATGGAGGACCAGAAAGGTATGAAAAATCATTGGATGTGGTGCTCAAAGATAAGAATGTTGACGCTGTGATCACAATATTCGTGCCTCCTCTGATGAGCAGAGCATTAGATGTTGCCTTGGCCATATCTAGGGTGAGTGCAAATTATGACAAACCTGTTTTGGGCTGTTTCATGGGTAGAGAGGAGGTGCTAACCAGTATCCAGGAGCTAGAGAAGAACAACATCCCAGCTTATCTTTTCCCGGAGTCAGCTGCGAAATCCATAGCAGGTATGTATAAGTACAATCAATTGAGACATAGAAGAGAGGGAAATATCAGACATTTTGAGGTAAATAAAGAGAAGGTAGAAGGTATCTTAGCCCAAGCAAAGAAAAAAGGTGATGGATACCTACCTCATGACCAGGTAAAAGACATATTAGAGGCCTACGGTTTCATGTTCTCAGCTTTGGAGGGGGCAAAAGACGAAGAAGAAGCCCTAAAAATTGCAAAACGAATAGGCTACCCAGTGGTTCTAAAGGTTTCATCGCCTGACATCATCCATAAAACCGATGCTGGAGGTGTTGCTCTCGATATTGAAGATGAAAACGAGCTCAGAAAGAAATATAAAAAAGTCATCTCAGATGTTAAGGATAAGGCTCCTAAGGCCAAAATCGAAGGTATGATCGTTGAGGAGATGGTCGAAGGCGGAAGGGAAACGATAATAGGGATGAGCCTTGATCCAAATTTTGGTCCACTTATCATGTTCGGTTTGGGTGGAATATATGTGGAAATTCTAAAAGATGTGAGCTTCAGGATAGCACCTATTACAGATTTGGATGCTTCTGAGATGGTTAAAAGTGTGAAAAGCTATCCTCTGTTAAAAGGTGCAAGAGGTAAAAAGCCCGTGGATCTCGATTCCATAGAGGAATACATCCAAAGACTTTCCAGGTTGGTGGAGGATTTCCCAGAGATAGAGGAGATAGATGTCAATCCATTCGTTGTGTTCGAGAAAGGTAGATGTTGCAATGTTGTGGACGCTAGGATTAAAATTGGACGTTCCTACGAATTAAAAAGGTCCAAGGTATAGAATTGATAGATGCTTTTTCATAGCAAATTCCCTTTTAATTGACTTTCCTGTTTAAATAATCAAATAAAAAATTATATATCCAATCAAATAATAACCTTAAACATAATGTGCTGGGTGATGGATTGAAAAAATCAAAACTTATATTGTATATACTTGCATTCAATATTTTTCTGATACAGGGTTTAGGCCCAACAGTCATAGGAGATGCAGAAATACCTGAATGGAGTGTTGGAGATAAATGGGAGTATGAAACTTCAATAATAGGTATGAGGGGAAATATTACAATTGAAGTTATCGAAATGTCTACCATAAATGTAAATAGTACAGACTACGATGTGTACGTCGTAGAAACCATGTTAGAGTTGACGATGGATGGGATGTTTATCACGAATACAATAAATAATTATATTCTGAGAGGTGATTTAGCAACCGTGAAGACAGTGTTCAATGAGACTGGTCCAGATGATTCATTACACATCGTAGTGACAACATATGACCCCCCTAGGAAGGATTATGATTTTCCACTGGTGTTGGGAAAGACATGGACTTCTAACTTCACCGAAAGCATATATGAGGAGACTATGGGCTACTACAACCTCACAAGACTTATTAAGTATACCGTCGTAGGACAAGAATCGGTTACAGTTGGGGCAGGTACATTTGATTGCTATAAGATCGAAATGGACTATGGTCCGGGAGACGTCATTTATACCTGGTATTCACCGGAAGTTAATAACGTTGTTAATACCACGGGTAGACCAGAAGAGATGGGATTGCCCATGAAACTTACCCACTACCAGTATGATGATAAAGATGATGGGGAGACCAGTCCCTCCCAAGTTCCTTACCTCCTGCTGCTTTTACTCATTCCAATCATTGTGATTTTGTTTGTAGGCCTCTTGGTATTGAGAAAGGGAAGGAAAAAGAAGAAAAGGAAGAAAAAGAGGAGGAAAAAGAAGAAAAAAAATGAACAGCACTAATTCTGGAGATAGGCATTACCCCTCCGCATTAAGAGGGTTTTTTTCTATTAACTTACCTTACCCCCTCAACTCTTTCATATGTTTGATTCTCTTCTCTATCAGTTCTTTTTTACCTATGTCGTGCCTCATGAAAACGTTGCCCTTTACATGAGAAAGTGCACTCTCAGCGATCTTCTCAGCCTCGAAGATGCTATTATCTATTCCCACCACAGCCAGTGACCTTGAGGAGGTTGTGTATATTTGATCATCCTTTTGATTTACCGAGGCATAGAATAGCTCTGCACCATCTTTCTCGATCTTTTCTTTGTTAACCTCCACTTTCTCCCCAACAACCGACTTTACACCATAGCCCATTGGGACAACGTATTTGCAAACCGTTGCTTTGTTCATGAACGAAGCTTTCTTAGATGATAAATTTCCGTCTATTATTCCCATGCATATATCTACAAAGTCTGAGGTTAACAACGGAAGAACATTCATTGCCTCTGGATCTCCGAATCTGGCGTTGCACTCAATAACCTTTGGTCCTTTGGATGTGAGTATGAATTGACCGTAGAGTATACCCTTGTATGGTGTACCCTCTACCTTCATTGCGTTCACTATATTCTGCATGATATCAACGCATTCATCGTATTCATCTTTTGTCAGGAAAGGTAACAGGCCATCCTCCTGAGAATAGGAGCCCATACCTCCAGTATTGGGTCCGACATCGCCTTCATAGGCCCTCTTGTGATCTTGGACAGCGTGCATTGGTATGATATGACTACCATCGCAAAATGCCTGCAGTGTGAGCTCTTCTCCGATCATCCTTTCCTCAAGTATGAACCTAGATGAGCTGCCTATTTTATTTTTTATAATCTCCTTGCAGTAATCTATCACATCCTCCATGGTCAATAAATGCTCCCCCATGACCTTCACACCTTTGCCCCCTGTGAGCCCTATTGGTTTTACAACCACTTCCTTGTCATAATCCTTTAGAAATTTCTCTGCATCCTCAGTATTATCGAAAACCCTATAGTCAACCATGCCTGGCAGCTTATGCTTTGCCATTAAATCCCGCATGTATTGTTTTGATATCTCTATCTGCGAAGCTTTCTGGCTCGGCCCTACGCTTGGGATTCCCTCCTTCTCCAACACATTCACGATTCCCATACCTAAAGGAGCCTCTGGTCCTATCACAGCAAAGTTAACGGCATTAGACTTTGCCCATTCTGTAATTTTATCCACTTCCGTCTCCTTTTCGTATAAAGTATCCTTACTCACTTTTGCGATTCCTGGGTTGCGGTTTTTCATAACGGAGTAAAGTTCCACATCTCCTTTGACCAATGCTTTGACGATGGCATGCTCTCTTGCGCCACCTCCAACAGACAGAACCTTCATACCAAGCCCTCCTTATTGGAGGGGGTAATAGGATTATATATGGTTATAGATTTTGGTGTTCAACGGTGATCATTGGTTCTTATATCAACTTTAAAGGAAGGATTTTATATCATTAATATAATGTAGTAGGCTAGTATAAGGCGATAAGAGGGATAATTATGGAAAATAAAACTGAAATGGGTCTGTTGCTACTAATATTTGGCATGGTTCTTACCATATTTTCAACCCTGGGAAACGCAGCCGCGGGGAGTTTGAGTGGTTCTACAGTTGGCCCAGGAGTATGTCTCCCGGCACTACTTAGCTTGTTCGGAATTATTCTCCTGTTCATTGGTTGGCTTCTTATGCTCCTGAGCAGAACTGAATTTGGAGAGGAGCATGCCCAATTTGTTATTTATTCACTAATAGCCTTTATCATCGGTTTCATCATAGCGATAATAGGCGCAGTCATTTCTTTTATAGGGATGATCTCAGGCGGACTTGGTGGTATCGATCCAGAAGCGAATATCGATTATGTGGCCATGGCAAGGGGCATGAAAGCAGGAATGATGGTATCTGAGGTTGGTGGAATATTATTTACCATCGGTGCAATTTTATTGGTTTTCCGCTTGGAGAACGATATCGGTAAAAAGGTACTATTTCTAGCCTTAATAGTTTCGATCATAATTTCGATAGTGGCCATGATATATATTTCCTCTGCATTGGATGAGCTCGCTGATAAATTGGAAGATACACCTGAGGAGGATCGAGAGGAGGAATTTGCAGAGGGGCTTAGTCAACCAAGTCTTATTGGTGGCTTGGATGTGATAGGCCTGGCAATCCTGATTATCGGATACATCATCCCATACAATAGAATCAAGAATGGTGAATTAAGGCCAATTACTCCACCTCCTCCAGCCTACGGCATGCCTCCATATCCTCCATCCCCTCCATATCAACCTTATCCGCCATATCAGCAACCACCCTACCAACCGCCTTATCAACCACCTCAGCAACCTCAAGCCACACCCGAAGGAATGGCAAGACCCGAACCTTCTCCTGGTGGTGCCGTACAACCAATGGCGGTCTCTCCAGAGCCAGTTGGAATTAAAAAATGCATGTTTTGCGGTTCTGATATACCCGCAGCAAGTACCACATGCCCAGTTTGCAAAAAAGAGCTGAGGTAGCATTCAATGCTCCCTATCTTCAATAAAAAAACCATGTCTAAGGATTTTAATTTTGATGAGGGGAGGAGAGATGTGGGGGAAGGGATTTAGGAACCTAAAACTTTTTGGAGCGAACCTCCGCTGGCTAATGCTCAGCAAAAAGTTTCAGTCATCCAAAAACTTCGCATTATCCTGCTCGGCTCGCTAAAGGAATGCGGGGGAAGGGATTTGAACCCTTGAACCACTTCTGGACAGGATGTCCAAACCAGCGCAAAGAGTGAACCCTTACACTTAGGATCTTAAGTCCTGCGCCGTTGGCCATGCTTGGCTACCCCCGCATAAGGGTGTATTATTGCCAAGGGAGTAGCCAAGCTTGCTTCCTCAGGAAACCTAAATATATTCCGAGCAATTATGGTTTCAGAGGCACAGGGGAGTCCCAAGGACTCCTCTAGTAGGCTACCCCCGTATGTGACACCAAAGCACAACGAAATGGTATACCCTTAGAGGTTATTTTGTTTTTTCTATATCGTTTATACTAACGAAGGATTTTGCATGGAGAGCATCCTCATTTTCACTGGATAAAACGCCATTATACCAAAACTTAATGTATAAGTACAGTTATAATAACATAATTTAAAATACGATTTGGGGGAATTACCTTCAGCGATATCACCCAGGCGATATCAAGTGTCGCATATCAGACCTACGAAAAAAGGTTACTAAAAGAAGTGTTAGAGGGACCTATCCCAAAACATATAGCTATCATTATGGATGGCAACAGAAGGTTTGCCAAGGAATTAGGAATCGAACCTACAGAGGGGCATCTAAAAGGAAAGGATAAGTTGGAGGAGGTAACAGATTGGTGCCTCGAAGTTGGAGTGAAAATCCTCACAGTGTTCGCCTTCTCCACAGAAAATCTTAAGAGAAAGACACAAGAAATCGACAAACTGATGAGATTGTTCGCAGAAAACTTCAGGAGGGCGGGAGATGATGAGAGAGCCCATAAATACGGCATCAGGGTGAAGGCGATAGGCCAGAAAAAACTTCTTCCAAAAGATGTTCAGGATGCCATAGCCTACGCTGAAGAAAAGACCAAAGACTATAATAATTACTTCTTCAACATCGCCGTTGCGTATGGAAGCAGGGAGGAAATCTTGCAGGCAATCAGAAATATTGCAGATGACGTGAATGACGGCAAATTGGATTCAAAAAATATTAACGAGAAGGTGTTTTCCACCTACCTTTATACCGCTGATATACCTGATCCAGATCTGGTGCTGAGGACATCAGGGGAGGAGAGGGTATCCAATTTCCTATTATGGCAATTAGCCTATTCTGAGCTGTATTTTGCTGATATATACTGGCCAGGGTTCAGAAAAGTTGATTTTCTAAGAGCAATAAGATCCTATCAGAAGAGGCAGAGAAGGTTTGGGGAGTAAAACCTTATAATAAAACATGCCGTGGTTTTCTTTACCTTCTATAGGTCCGTATATTTGACAATGGAAATCTTCAGCTAGGAATACCATTTAAACTTTTTCTAAAAAATTCTCTGAGATCTGTCAGGCAGTATCCACATCGAGTCGTACCTTCTTCAATAGAGCGCTTCAAGCAATGCAGATGGTAAGGTCTCTTGCAATGAATGCAGGGCATCTCACAGATTCCCTCGCTTTCCAATAAAGGTGCAGTTAATAGTGGATAACCGCAGATATGACATTCCCTTTTGCCGCAGATAAGGCACTTAAATAGGGAAGTGTTCGATAGAGATAATGATAGCCTATTTAAAGCATCAGCTATAAACATGGTGGGCGCCCAGGATCTCAGCATATCACCTAACAAAACCTGCGCATCTCTTTTAAGTTCCTCGTCCTCAGAGTCAACCTCTATATCAGGATGCATCAGGGGATAGGCCTTTGGAACTTTAATGTTGAGGTTGATTTTAACATTCAGAGATGTTTCTCCCTCCAACACATCCTCTTTTGTCTTAGTAGAGGCGATAACAACACGGTATTCTCCATCGACAACTTCAAATTCCTCTGCGATCATCCTCAGCAGAAATTCTTCAAATTCCATTCTGTGCAATTTGTTTATCGCCTGGGAAAGGCTACGAAGCACATCCATGATCCTCCTCTGCGGTTTCTCCTCCCATTTCTTAATTCCCTCCAATTCCTTTGTATCTAAGTCTTTCAGATCTTCTGGTAAGGATATGATAGGAGGAAGGGGATAATTCTTTAAGTTCAGTAACACTTCATAGAATTTCTGGCCATATGTGGAAATTGTTACCATAATTCTATTTTTGCTCAACCTCTTAGTTATATACTCCATCTTGATAACATCCAGCTCGCCCTCCAACATAGAATCCTCAACCAGTCTCATCTCCAATAGCTGAATGATATCCACCACATTCCNNGCAGGTTTTCTCGGGTATTCTCTGAAATTTATGGTGATGGGATATATGTTGTAAATACCCGAGTCTAAGCATGAAAGGTGGACAATAACATGATATATCTCATCACCCACCAACTCCACAGAAAAACTGTTGTTTAAGTCCAAGTATTGCTGAATGGCCTCCTCGTTCTCGAACTCTTCTTGAGATGGCTTCACCTCTGCGAATTCCTGTTCAGAGGTTGTATCCAACTCAAAGAAAGTGGCAGGCAAGATCTCCTCAACTTCATAAACTTCTTCTCCAATTACATTTGAGTCATTAGGAATAGCTTCAAATACATTCTCCTCAGGAAAAACCTCGATAAACTCAACCTCTTCCTCTTTGTTTGGATCCTTCTCCATTCCTTTCCCCACGTCAAAACCCCTCGCGCCTTCAGGCCCAACCCCTTTGCCTCCTCCCTTTTTGGGTTTGATCTTGGATTCAATATTATGAAGGATATCCACGAGTCTTGGTGGGGATTCTGGGTCCCAATTGCTCAAATCTTCGAGTAGTTCATCCAAACCTTCAATGTTGGTGAGGAGATCATCTGGAAATGAGAAGGTAGGTTTTCTTGGGTAGTACCCAAAATCTATACTAACGAAGTATTGCTCACCACTAGGAGAATTCAAAAACACTGAGACATCCATTATCCTGCCATCAATCAAACCCAGAGAGAATTCATCACTCAACTCCAAGTACTGGTTGTAAACTTCATCAGCTATAGGGCTGACCTCTACAGTTGCTCCTCCTTCAGATTCTAATTTCAAAGGCACAGGAGCGTAACAGTGTGGGCAGATCCTCTCAGCACCATCCACATTAGAAATCGCTTCAAAGTACTTCTGAATGCAAACTTTATGAAAGGCAACACCACAAGAATGCTCGTAATCAGCATTACCCCGCCTACAAATGGCACATTCTTTGGTTCGAGAACCCTCGTCTCTCGATGGCCCAACGATATTGGGCTCTATCACCTTGTCAGAAGGTGAATCCCTTCTTTTGGGAACCCATATAGGAATCATTGACAGGGGTATGACCATTGCATTGAATCTATTAAAGTAAGTTGGTATGAGAGTTATCATCTTGCTTCCTATTCCAAGACGAATTAAATGCTAATCGCATAAAAAGTTTTCTGTGGATTTTAGTTGAAAATGGTGATTTTAGGCACCTTTCGGATTTTAAACTGAGGCTGAAAAAAAACACTTCTTCCTCGTATCTATGATTTGATCAACGATATGGTATGGATGCAAAATCCTTAAATAAAACTCTTCCCACAGTTTGGGCAGGTCGTATCGCCCAGTGTTATGGATTCATAACCGCAGAATTCGCATTTGATGGTTTCTTTACCTCTGTTTACCACATCGCGCTTCCTGAGATCTTCGATGGCCTTTTTTGTTGATTCCATATGTCCCTCCAGCCTATTGTGAAGAATTTTTATCTCTTTGTGCATCTTCTTGACTATGCCGCGCATTTCTTTAATGGTCTTATCGATATCTTCGACTTCTACTGGAGCGGTGGGCTTTGTCACGATTTCGGGCTTCTTATAATCCTCACCATATTCGAGAACCAAAGGAAAGCCTTTGCTGTTGAGCAATGACACCTCACAAATGGAAGCTATGACCTCATGCAATGAGTGTGTGATCTCCACGCTTTCGATCTCTGCAAAATCTGACTTTTCCCTCAACTCAGGGTTTTTCAATCTAAATATCTTGATGTATTCTTCCAGTTTATTTTCGTCATGGAACTTGGAGGGATCAAAAACCAAGGCTATGGCCTTAGAGTTCAAGGATTGGTAGCCAGAATGGTTGATTTTATCGACCGTGGAAAGGAATAAACCGTGACCAGGATGCGTATGGTACCAGCCTATAATCCAATTTTCATCCGTAAGACTTTGGTTTATTTCATCTGCTTTCGCGTAGTGCTCATTCTTGAATTCCACCTCAACGATATTACCATGAACCATGGGTATAGCATCCTTAATTTCTACTTTATTATCATCGACATTTCCTACGAGGAAACCCATACACTCCACCCATTTCTCTCTTGGAATGTTGAGATTTGAAAACCTCATCCCATGTCTTAGGACTTTGTTCAAAGCCTTATAGTCGAGATTAACCATCTCTTTTTTCTTCTTTTTTCCTTTTACAATTTCTTTAGGTTCTTCTGCAATTTCTTCAGGTTCTTCTTCGGTTACTTTAGGTTCTTCTCCAGTTTCTTCCGGTTCTTCTTCAGTTACTTTAGGTTCTTCTCCAATTTCTTTCAATTCTTCCTCAGCCTCTTCAGGCTCTTCCTCAGTTTCTTCGGGTGCTTCTTCATATACCTTACGCACTTCCTCCACCAACTTTTCCCGCATAAGTTTAGAGGGTTTAGGTTTAGATACCTTTTTTGGCCTTTTGACCTTTATTTTTTTCTTCTTTAGCTTGACCTTCTTTCTCTTAGGCATACTTATCAGTCCACTCCCTTGCCTTTTTTTCGAACTCGTTTCTATTGTGCTTGTACTGTGCCCCAGCCTCCCTATTAAGCGGGTCATCTGGATTGAAGAAAGGAGGATAGCAATGTATCATCAGTTTTAGGCACTCTAGAAGCATTACCAGATCCTTTGTGGGAGTCCAACCCATTGTCTTCGTTACTGGATCCACCTTTCCTATCCTTTCGGGATTGATGATGTCAAAACATACGTTATCCTTCCAAAAGTTCTTTGCTGGTGGTGCCCTGTCTATGTCTATGTTCGGATGCCAAATCCTAGTATGGCAGAATACACCAGGTGGATAAAAAGGATAGTTGTTAAAGGTCTTGATCTCGAAAACGAACCTACCGTTTTCATATGGGGTGTCCTCAGCACCAAAAACTGTTACCTTTAGATGGCCAACAAAAGGCTCTTCCGGCCAAAGCTCGATGACAACATATTCATCATTCTGAAAGCGCTGTATAGCCTCGAAATAGTCCCTTTCAATGCGCTCGTAATCTGTCAATGCTATTCCCTCAACTCAACGATGAACTCCTCTTGCCTACGTTCCAATTTTCCGTTCTTCCCACTGAAAGTATATGTTGCTCTGAGTATATCATGATTTTGGATTGATAATCCAGTAAGGCTTTTACCTTTTATGTCTTGATTCGGAGCAAGGATGACGCTACCATCAATTACTTTGGTTATCAGGGCTGTTTCAGGCAGGGCGAGACCTTTATCCCTGAGGGCAGAGAGCATATCGCCCAGTGTAGAGTCTTTTCTCATTTTGAGCAAAAGTTTCACCCTCTTTTTACCACATACAGGGCAGTTCTCATCCTTGGCGATTTCTACAGGCGTGAATATACCGAAGGTGGAGTTGTATTCGAGGTAAGGCGGAGACATCACCTCCCCGATATCATGACCTTTGAGCTTGTGGATAATTTTAATCACTTCATGAGAGACAACACCGGATATTACGGCATTGACGGTGAGAATCGAAGGAATCTTGTTTTTGATCACGTTCTCAACTTCCTCAGGTATGAACCTCTCCTCATCCGTA
>JABAOF010001772.1_pt1 | contig 15688 bp, 11 predicted proteins | sample 7062171 | NCBI WGS metagenome assembly JABAOF01 (sample SAMN14538628, study PRJNA623070) | marine sediment metagenome | biome: marine biome [ENVO:00000428]; feature: marine pelagic biome [ENVO:01000023]; material: deep marine sediment [ENVO:00002113] | place: India: Gulf of Khambhat ...
AAAAGAGCCGGAGAAGAGCATGACAGTTATTTGTGTTGGTTTAGAATTACGCCCAGGGAATTCTATCTGCATCCCGGCCAATCAAAGATTAAGGCATTGCTAAAAAAAACAGCTGTCAAAATGATGGTTGGAAAGACTATCTCTCGCTACAGGATTGTAGAGAAGAACAGCAACAGTTAGACGGTGTGCGATTAGTCATCAGTATTGATGGGGAGATAGAGTCATAGAGTATTACGAAAAATTCCTAGATCTCTGTAAGGACGCTGATCCTGGTATTGCTGAGGTAGAGGATGCGAAGAAGAGGTTGGAGGAGTTGAGAATTCATTAATTATTTTAAAAAAGCTTCAAACGCCCTTTTTTTTGTCCGCATGCGGACACATAGCGTTGTATAAACGTACAGTTTTTTTAAACACCCCATCAATCTCTTTTAATCTTCCCAGAACCATAATTATGGCACAGATTTTGCATACATAGTGGTGTTAGATATATAAGAGAGCGAGGTATACAATGGTGTCAAAAGCATTGATCGCAGCTTCAACAAAACCGATCATCTTATCAATCTTAATCAGCGGCGAGAACTACGGGTATCAAATCATCCAGAGAGTTAAAAAGATTTCAGGCGGCACTCTCGATTGGTCGGATGGAATGCTTTACCCTGTCCTGCACCGGCTCGAGAAAGACGGTTTTATAGTGTCTCAATGGAAAAAATCTGAGGAAGGCCGTTATCGTAAATACTACAGCCTGACAGATTTGGGAAAAAAAGAATTGGAAGCGGAAAAGAAGCAGTGGCTGAGCGTGCATTCCGCTCTAGCGAAGCTTTGGAAACCTATAGCAGCATGAGATGAAAGAAGAAAGATGAGGACTGGCTCTTTTTTTCGACAGATAAATTGTGCCTATCCTCTTTTAATGAGGTGAAAAATGTTTGACCTGGAAAAAGAGATAAAACAATGGCGAAAAAAATTGAGAAAAAACGAGGCGCTGGAAGACGGCTACATTGCTGAGTTGGAGTCCCATCTACGAGATGAGATCGAAAGTCTTATACAAAGTGGAGAAAGTGAAGAAGAAGCCTTTGAGAAAGCTGTAGCTGATATCGGTCAACCAAATGGAATCGGAGAAGAATTTCACAAAATCTACACTCGCCGTCTCAGTGGCCGACCGCCCTGGAAGCCGCCTCGATTCATGCCCGAACTTCTCTGGAATTATATCAAAGTGGCTCTTAGAAAGATCAGGAAATATAAAGGCTATTCCTTCATTAATATTTCCGGTCTTGCAATAGGAATGGCCTGCTGCTTCCTTGTATTTATATGGGTTCAGGATGAGATGAGCTTCGACAGGTTCCACTCGAACGCTAAAGAAATCTACAGAGTATTACTCAATCCTAAGGGTACAGATATATTCAACTCTTATGGCCCAGGTCCTCTTGGCCCAGCGTTGAAGGCTGACTATCCAGAAATCATAAACTTCACAAGAAGATTCGGACATGCCACTGGTCCATTGAAGTATAGAAATCAAGTTTTCAACGGAAAGGTTTGCGGGGTGGACCCTTCATTTTTTGAGATATTCACTTTCCCATTTATCAAAGGTGATTCGAAGAATTGCCTGTCTGAGCCACGTTCTATCGTATTAACGGAAAAAATGGCAGCCATTCTGTTTCATGAGGAAGACCCCCTCGGAAAAACAGTAGGATTCGAATGGTGGGGAACGTGGCATGACCTCAAGGTCACGGGCGTTATCGAAGATGTCCTTTCCAATAGTCATATACAGTTCGACTATCTGCTGCCTTTCGAATTTGTGACCTGGTCCGGAATGACCATAAAGGACTGGGAAATAGGCGCTTATCAAACTTATGTGCTTCTTCCAAAAAACGCTGACTCCAGTGCAGTTCAAGAAAAAATCGCTGGGACTATAAAGAGACATTTTCCCGAATCCACCAACACAATACATCTAGAGCCTTTAACCCGAATTCACCTCTATAATTTTAGGGGTGGCGGACCAATCACTTATGTTTATATCTTTTCCATCATCGGAGCACTCATTTTATGCATAGCTTGCATTAATTTCATGAACCTATCCACAGCGCGCTCTATGGAACGCGCCAGAGAAGTGGGGATGAGAAAAGTCGTGGGGTCGACTCGCGCTCAACTAGTTAAACAATTCTTGGGCGAATCCGTCCTTCTGTCTTTATTATCATTCATTCTGGCCTTGATTTTATTGCAAGCACTTCTTCCCTCTGTCAATAACATAGTGGGCAAGCAGCTGACGTTGTCTTACGCTGGCAGTCCATTATTTATCTTCTTAGGAATTGCTATCCTCACGGGAATCCTCTCAGGCAGCTATCCGGCTGTGTTCCTTTCCAGTTTTCGACCTGTAGCTGTTTTAAAAGGACACATGAGATCGGGTTCTCAAAATATCCGCTTGAGGAAACTCCTGGTTATCGGACAATTTGTCGTTTCAATCGCACTTATCATCGGGACGATAATTATTTATCAGCAACTTGTATACGTAAGAAATACAGATATGGGTATAAACAGAGAGCATGTCATCAATATGGAACTCAGAGGGAGTTTGCGCAATAAGTATCACATAATTAAAAGGGAGCTCCTGAGGAATTCGGACATTCTGGCTGTATCCGCAACCAACGGTTCATTTTTGAGAAGGTTCGGAACGGACAAAATTGGCTGGGAGGGCAAGCCAGAGGATAGAAGGATTTTCATGTCCATTCATTCTGTGGATTTTGACTACCAAAAAATCTTCGATATCAAAATGGCTCAGGGCAGATATTTTTCCAGGGACTATCCAACAGACATCTCAGATGGAATCATAGTTAATGAGACAGCTGCAAAAATCATGGGAATGGAATTTCCGATCGGCCAACGAATTTCCTGCTGGATCCCTTTTGATCCCCAAAGATCGGGGACGATAATAGGTGTTGCGAAGGATTTCCATTTTCGTTCCCTACATGAAAAAATTAATCCTCTGGTCTTGGTCATAGCTCCAGGCTGGTTTACGGATGTTTATATAAGGATAAAGCCTGAAAATGTCCCTGAGACTCTGGTTTTTTTAGAAAAAACCTTAACAGAACTCGCTCCAGATTTTCCCTTTGAATACAGTTTTTTGGATGAAGATATCGACAGTCTNNGGGCTTTTTGGCTTGGCATCCTTCACTGCTGAGAAGCGGATAAAAGAAATCGGAATCCGCAAAGTCCTCGGGGCCTCTGTCTCTGGGATTGCGCTTTTGCTGACCAAGGAATTCACAAAATGGGTAATCTTGGCTAATCTCATCGCTTGGCCGATCGCTTATTATGTCATGAGCAGATGGCTCCAGAATTTTGCCTATCATGTCAAAATCGGAATATGGACGTTTTTGCTTTCAGCTGCCCTGGCGCTGGTAACCGCCCTAATCACAATCAGCTTCCAGGCCGTCAAGAGCGCTGCCTCCAATCCAGTAGAGTCATTGAGGTATGAATAAAAGTGTCATTGTAAGGATGGGAGTGACGCGGCAATCTGATAAAAGAGATATAATCATTTAATTTTCAATTGCGATAAACCTAAGTAGTTTAAAGGTCCCTTATCCTTTGCTGGCGGTCATTAAATAGAAGAAACAAGACAAAAATTCTTAATTAATATCTTGGAAAAAATTTTATAATTATAGAAATAATTCCATAGTTTTTTGTTTGATCTTCCTTTCGTTCCTAAGGTATTTGGGGGTAAAAAAAAGAAGATTTTCATGAAAAATTGATATAATATATTTTTTATTAAATAATTTTATATTTGGCGTGAAATGAAAAATTCTGCAATTCAAGTCGAGAATTTGACCAAAGTGTTTAATGGTTTTACTGCAGTCGACCAAATCTCGTTCACAGTAAAAACCGGAGAGCTTTTTGGGCTCCTAGGACCAAACGGTGCTGGCAAGACTACGACCATAAACATGCTTTCCACCCTGCTCAAAGTAACTTCAGGATACGGAGAAGTCTCGGGTTATGATATCTCCAAAAATAAAGACAACATAAGGCGCTCCATCGGCGTTGTTTTTCAGGAGCCTGCTCTTGATATAAAACTCACAGGAAAAGAAAACCTGGAATTTCACGCCATGATGTACGGAATAGAGAAAGAAGAGAGAAAAAAAAGAATTAAGGAAGTTCTCGAGCTTGTTGAGCTGACAGAGAAAGAAAAAGTGCTGGTTGAAAAATATTCTGGAGGGATGAAAAGAAGATTGGAGATTGCCAGGGGACTTATCCACGAGCCTAACGTTCTATTTCTTGACGAGCCTACCCTCGGCCTTGATGCCCAGACGAGACGTCACATATGGGATTACATAAAAAGGTTGAATAAGGAGGGTGGAGTAACAATTATCCTTACCACTCATTACATGGAAGAAGCGGACTTCCTCTGTGATAGAATCGCCATCATGGACAGGGGGAAATTTGTGGCCATGGATACACCGGGAAAACTTAAGGATATTCTCGGAGGAGACGTTGTTTTCTTGGAAATTGAAGGGAATGGGGATGCTCTAGTTAACAGAATAAACAATCTGGATTGGATAAAGAATACAACGAGGCACGGTGAAAATTTGAGCCTGACGATGGAAAGAGGAGAAAGAAGAATCCCAGAATTGATTAACATTGCACGAGAAAACGGAGTGAATGTCACCTGCGTTCATTTGCGCAAACCGAGCCTCGAGGATGTTTATCTCCACTTTACTGGAAAGACTATGAGGGAGGAAGAAGCAAGCCAGGCTGAGCGAAACAGAGAGATATTAAGAAGAAGGTTTGGAAGGAGAAGATGATCAGTCATTCCGGAGTGAGAATAAGCAAAGAACGGAAATTCCAAAAAGTGATTNNTATTAAGAAGAAGATTTGGAAGGAGAAGATGATCAATAAAACCGCTGTTTATGTATTGTGGGTGAGGGAGATGAAGCGGTTTTGGAGGGCAAAGTCTCGAATTGTTGGAGCCTTGGCCATGCCGTTATTTTTCCTGGCATTTCTTGGATTGGGATTTAGGAAAATGACTATTCCAGGATTGGCTGGAGATGTGGATTATATNNGAGCATTCTTTTCTCCTCGACTTTTGGGGGGTTGTCCGTATTGTGGGACAGAGAATTTGGGTTTCTTAAAGAAATCATGGTGGCTCCCGTGAGTCGAGTTTCTATAGTAATGGGGAGGATTGCAGGAGGGGCGACGACAGCCTTGATTCAGGCAGTTCTTATTCTTGGCATTTCTTATATCATGGGATTTAAGATTTTCAACATATCATCGATTTTCCTGGCGATTGTTTTCATGATCCTGATTGCGATTACATTCCTGGGCCTGGGATTGATCTTCGCTTCGAAGATGAAAGACATGCAGGGTTTTAGCATTGTTATGAATTTTGTGATCTTCCCTCTTTTCTTTTTATCCGGAGCCCTTTATCCTCTGGAAAATTTTCCTTCCTGGCTGAGACTTATTTCGAAGTTTGATCCGCTCACCTACGGCGTTGACGGCTTAAGAGCGGCATTGATCGGTGTGTCCTCGTTTTCGATTTTTTCCAATTTTATCTTTATGGTGATATTTTCTTCAATGATGATTATATTAGGCGCTTATTTCTTTGAAAAAAGCGAAAGCGTATAAGAAAAAGGGGAAAGAGTAGCAGCGAAAATTAAGAAGGTTTTTCCTTGCTTGCAGTTTTTTCGGGAAGCTTTTCCGGCCTGTCTTCACCCACGAGTTCCAGTTTACCCGAGAATCTGTCAAGACGCTTCTCGGCATCATCAAATTTGCTTTTGGCATTGACCAGGTGAGTTCCTAGAATCTGAAAGTCATTCTTGAAACGGTTTAAATCCCCTTGAAGCCTAGCCAGAGACTGAAAGATATACTGGGCTGATTTTTCAATTTGAAGGCCCTTAAGCCCGAGTACTATTACCTGCAGATAGGCAAAAAAGGAGTTGGGAGAGGTAGGGATAACTCTCTTCTCGAGAGCGTATGAGAAAATGCTCCGCTCTTCACCCAGGCTTTCCTCCTTGAGGATTGTCTCGTAATAGATATTTTCAGCGGGGATGTACATAAGAGCAAAGTCATAGGTCCCTTCATCAGGGAGGATGTATTTTTCACAAATATCATCGATATGCTTTTTAACATCCGTAATGAATTTTTTTCTTAAGCCTTCTTTTTCTTTGTTGTCTTCTTCAGTGAGATACTTTTTAAAATTTTCCAGGGGGAATTTGGAATCTATAGGAACAAGGTTTTGTCCTATTCTTATTATAGCATCTACTTTTTCGCCGCTTTTAAACTTATACTGGAGTTCATAATGGGCAGGAGGGAGGATTTGAGCCAGCAGGTCTCCGAGGAAGAGTTCCCCGAGGCCACCCCGGAATTTCGGGGCGCGGAGCAGATTTTCCAGGTTTGAGATGTTCTTTGACTTTTCGAGGACTTCACGCGTTACTTCTTCCATTTTTCCTAGGTCTTTTTTAACATCACCTAAAGTGCCGCCGATGCTACCCGTTGTTTTCTGGAATTGAGTGCTCATGTTCTGCAGCTGTTGGTTTATGTTCTGGGTGAGCTGCCCGATTTGCTGCTGCATGAGTGAGAGAGCCTGGTTTTCAGACTGAGCACGCTTCATCTCGTCGATTTTGGAAGAAGTCTTTTTCAAAGATAAGAAAAGGAATACTACAAAGAATGCGAAGAGAACGACAAGCACAACTGCGAATATTACTAAGAAAATGTTCAAATTCATCGAGGGGCCATCCTCTTTGCTGCCATTATAAAAGAAAACCTTTCGCCTGTGCAAATTTTATGTATCACTCAATTTGACAAGGTTTGAGGACTTCTCTAAACTAAAAATAATTTTTATGGCCCGTTAGCTCAACTGGTAGAGCAGCGGACTCTTAATCCGCGGGTTCCAGGTTCGAGTCCTGGACGGGTCATGCCCTCTTCCCTTTTTTTCAACCACTTGTCTATTTCTTTGTTTTTAGCCTGAGTCATTTAAACTGAGCCATTAAACCATTTTGTCCACACCGTGTCCACACGGATTTTTTGGAAGGTCAGTACTCAATGATTCTTATAGCATATTAATGCTTGACTTCGCTTTTTTGAATGTGATAGTTTTAGCCTCGCCTATAATTAAGCAAAAGCTCCTTAAGGTTTGGAGAGATTTGCTAACCTTGGAAAAGGAAATTCTTGTAATATTTATAATATTGAAAATAAGGATTTTTTCTGCAAGTGGGTATAAAGACGGATTTGATCCCATCTAATATATATATTTTGCAAACCATAGAAGGAGGTAGAAATTATGTTACACAAAAAACTTAAAACAATAGCATTTATTGCCTTCCTTTTAATACTAAGTAGCATTCCTATCCAAAGCGTCTATGGCCAACAATGTCCCGGCCTCGGCGTCCCTTCGGAAGAGTTATGTTTGGTCATGGATGAATGGCCGCGCCATACAGGTGGTCCCATTGGTCCGCACTTTGAACAAAGAGGGCAAACCCAAATCATTATTAATCAATCCTTTGGAGATCATACGGTTAATCTCCAATTTGACCTGGTGCTGGGCCCCCAGATCGCGATTACAGTGCAAGGGTGGGTCAGGAGAGATTCTCCTGGAGATAATCACATCAACATCAGAGTCCAGGGCGGATTGGCTCCAGCTCCGCTCGAAGGAGGTGGAAGTCTGCGTCTGGAGGGTAACGCAACTGGTGCAAGCGTTATTAATCTTGGAGCTGGAGCAGGTTATGATATCGGTGTGGGTGAGCCGTCATACTTCCCATTTCCCAGGATGATCACACAGACAAACCCTGGTCCCGCTGTGTTTGATATCATAGAAGATGAGCAACCCTTGCCGCAATGGGGGGAATGGGTGGCAATAACAATGGTTCTTACTGTTGACATTACTAATGTTGGGGACACTGTCGACCTGCCTGGGGGCACTGGTATAAATGTGGATAATCCCGGAGGAATTGACCTATCGTGCTTGGGCGTTCCAACAAATTTTGTCAATCTTTGTGAAGAGGTTGAGGGTCTTGCCAGTGGTGATACATGTGTATACTATGGGGATAACCTGGTGGCTGCAGGATCACTTTTTTTCCAGGTGCCCGAGGCAGGACCCGTTGATTTAACTCTTGTGCCGCAGGATGCCGATCTCTGGGGGGCTCTGTTCCGAACCGGTGAAGAGGTGTGCTCTGAATACGTGGAAAGTCGTCTCTTTCCGGCGGAGGTGGGCGCGACCGAAAACTTCACGCTCGAACAAGGAACATACTTCATAGTCATCCACCGAGATGTGCCGGGCCTTTGTGTGCCGTTTACCTTTTCTGTGGACCATGGTGCCTGCGAAGGCATCTTCGAGTGGGCTGGGCCAGATTTCACCGTGGATGAAGATGCTGGCACCGCCGAAATTACCGTCGTACGAAGGCACGGAAGTATAGGCGCGGTCTCGGTAGACTATGCCACCAGCGACGACACCGCCGAGGCAGGCACGGATTATAATGCAGCCAGTGGCACGCTGAACTGGGCTGACGGCGACAACAGCCCAATAATTTTCACGATTCCCATTATCGATGACACTCTGGTAGAGGGAAATGAAACGCTCAATCTGGAACTGACAAATCCACTCGGAGGAGCTCTTCTTGGTGATCTCTTTACTGCAGTGGTCACCATTGAGGATAACGATGAGGTGTTCACAATATCAGGCCAAGTTACAGACGATTGGGGTTTGGGCCTAGATGGAGTGACCCTGACCTTTTCTAATGATGGAGGAACAGCAACGACAGACGGGTATGGCTATTATTCTCACAGCGTACCCTCCGGATGGTCGGGGACTGTGATTCCGACCAAAGCTGGGTACTCTTTCACTCCTCCAAGTCGAGATTATACGGACGTTACCGCTAACATAACGGATCAGGATTACACTGCTTCAATAATTCAATATACGCTGACCATAGACACAACGGCAGGAGGGACAACAGATCCAGCACCAGGGAGTTACACATATGACTATGGAACAGAGGTTTCAGTAACAGCAGTACCCAATAGCGGGTATCAATTTAGCGGATGGAGTGGTGATGCGACAGGGACAACGAATCCTATTACGGTCACTATGGACGGAGATAAATCTATAACAGCCAATTTTAGCACTATTCAATATACGCTGACCATAGCTGCAGGGGCAGGAGGGACAACAAATCCAGCACCAGGAAATTACACATATGACACTGGGACACAGGTTGCAGTAACAGCGGTACCAAATGACGGGTATCAATTCAGCCACTGGAGCGGAGATGCATCAGGGACAACTAATCCTATAACGATCACTATGGACGCAGATAAATCTATAACAGCCAATTTTCACCCAACTCAATGTACGCTGACCATAGAAGCAGGGCCTGATGGGACAACTGATCCAGAACCAGGAATTTACACACATGACTATGGGGCAGAGGTTTCAGTAAGGGCAATACCAGATGGCGGGCATAATTTTAGCCACTGGACCGGAGATGCGACTGGGCCGACGAATCCGATAACAATAACTATGGACGCAGATAAATTCATAAAAGCCAATTTCACGTTTATCGATATTGAAGAAGATATTGGACAAGGTTGCCCCATGTTAACAACTGCCAATGGCACTCCTTTACAACCTCATTTAGATATTCTTAGGGATTTCAGGGATAAATACCTTATGCCCAGCAAGTTTGGGCGCAGCTTAGTTGACTTATATTACAAGTATTCACCGTACGTGGCAGAGTTAATAGAAAAGAATAAAGTATTGAGAATGATGGCTTGGATCAACCTTCTGCCTCTGGTAGCCTTCAGTTACTCAATGGTTAATTTTGGTCCAGCAGTTAGCGCAGTTATGGTTGTCTTTGTTTTTGTTCTTCCGGTCATTCTTATTTCTTTTTTCCGAAGGAGGTTGAGGCGAAAGGAAAGAATGATTGGCATAATAGTGAACTACAGTTTGACGGGGCAGGGGACTTTTCAGAAGGCTTAGCTTGGATAAGGATTAGAAGCATATAGGCTTCATTGAATAGACAGGAGAGTAGCGAACTATCTTTTAAAATTCCTTTGCCTCTGGGAAGTCGCTCACCCTATTATTGCTGAAGACAAGGATGCAAAGAAGAGGCTGGCAGGGCTGAAGGTCAGTAATTCTCTATCGCTCTGAGTTAGATTCTCATTTACATTTCACTCAACCCATACCCTCCCTCTGTGATTTTCATCATAGATAATCCCTTCTCTCATAAACAAAACCTAACAAACCATTTGCTAATTCAATTTGACTCTTTCCTTATTAATTGATATTCTTTTGCCAAATAACCAAGGGGAATAGTAAGATTGAAGTACCCTGAATGCCACCTCGATAATCCGAAGTTAGTATTTCTTATAGTAGATGTGGGACATAACTTCTCTCTTCCGAGGAAATCTCTGTATCTTCTGCTGAGATCCTGGAAACACCCACAAATAATTAGGCATTTTGAAGGCATGATTTTTTGTTCTTCTGTAGGTCTTTGATATTAAATATGTTTTAAGTTTTATGAGGGTTTCAAATATATAAAAGGAAGGAGGATGAAATGCAAAAAATTATTGCGAGGGCTACAGTATTCCTATTAGCATTAGCTGTAGCATCATTTTTCTCTGGATGCAAACAAGAAAGTCCGACTGATGCGACCTTGACAGTAACTGTGAGGGACAATTGTCAAGGCATAGCAAGCAATATCGCAGTTTACATTGATGACAACTTCCTGGGGACACTTCAGCCAGGCGGTTCTCTTGATAGTATTGTGACAATTGGTGATCATGAACTATACGCTGAATGCCAAGAAGGACATTATTGGGGACCAGAGGATGTAACTATTCCAGCAGATGGCTACACTTGGCGATTGACTTGTGAGCTTCCCTAGTAAATTGGAGAACTAATCCGGAGGCAAATATATTTAATTCCCAGATCAGTGCATTTTCGCCAAGGAGGTAATGTCAAAAACCTTTTTTTATAAGTAAAAAAACAGATACAATTTGACTCTTCCCTCATTGATTGATATTCTTTCGCCGAATAATTAAAGGGAACATTGGATATGGAGTGCTCTAAATGTCATTTCGACAATCCTGCTGATTCCAAGTTCTGTAAAGAATGCGGAACTCAGCTCATCCCGTCAGAGGAAATTCCCAGCCCTCAAGCGGAAACTCTCGAAACACCCAAAGAAGAATTAACTACTGGCTCAACCTTTGCAGAAAGATATCAGATTATTGAAGAGCTTGGAAGAGGAGGGATGGGAAAAGTTTATAAGGTTCACGATACTGAGATAAAGGAGAAGGTAGCACTGAAGCTCTTAAAATCTGAGATAGCCTTAGATGAAAAGACCATCGAGCGATTCCGGAATGAGATAAGGCTGGCCCGTAAGATTGCCCATAAGAATGTGGGTCGGATGTTCGATCTTGGTAAGGGAGAAGGAACTTATTTCATAACTATGGAATATGTTCCTGGCCAGGATTTGAAAGGATTGATAAGACAAACAGGCAAACTGGCAGTAGAAACAACCGTATCCATTGCCAAACAAGTCTGCGAAGGATTAGAAGAGGCTCACAAGCAAGGCGTAGTTCATCGTGACCTGAAGCCAAGCAACATCATGATCGATAAAGAAGGAAATGTCCGGATCATGGATTTTGGCATAGCCCGCTCTATCAAGACTAAAGGCTTAACAGGAGCAGGAGTGATGATCGGAACACCCGAGTACATGAGTCCTGAACAAGCAGAAGCTAAAGCCGTTGATCATCGCTCTGATATCTATTCTCTGGGAGTCATCCTGTATGAGATGGTGACTGGTTTGTTGCCGTTCGAGGGAGATACCCCTTTGAGCATAGCCATGAAACACAAGAGCGAGAAACTCAAAGCTCCAAAGCTTTTGAATCCGCAGATCCCGGACGATTTAAATAGCTTGATCCTCAAATGTCTGGAAAAAGTAAAAACGGATAGATATCAGGCCGCAGAAGAAATCTTTAAGGATATAACCGGGATTGAGAAAAAAATTCCCCTAACGCAAAGAGTTGTTCCAAAAAGAAAACCTGCTACTTCTAAGGAAGTAACTGTCAAATTTAACTTGAAAAAAGTTTTCATCTCAGCCCTTATAATAATTGTTTTGATAGCTATCGCAGGTCTTTTATTATTCCGTCCAAGTCCCCCAGATACAGATATTGAAATAGGCACAACAAGACAGATAAGCTATGAACCAGGCCTGGAAATAGACCCCAAGATTTCTCCAGATGGAAAGATGGTGGCCTTTGTCACCGGACCTTTGGGCAAAACACGCCTTGTTGTTCGCCAGGTTGCCGGCGGGCGCCCGATCGAGGTTACACAGGATTTCCCTGGTAATCAACGTTGGCCGCAATGGTCGCCTGACGGAACCCAGCTCGCTTTTTACTCTGAAGGAGCAATTTATGTTGTGCCTTCCCTTGGAGGAGTTCCCAAACAAATCGTCGATAAAATCGAAAATAGCTCAGCTCATAGCCCAGCTTGGTCGCCTGATGGAAAAAAAATTGCCTATGTGCGAAACGATTCTATCTATGTTTTCACTTTGGATTCAGAAACCTCAGAAAAAATAGTAGAGGCAAAGTATGTTCACAGTTTGAGTTGGTCTCCAGACGGATCGCAGATTGCCTATGTTTCAGGGAATATAGGCTTCGTATTCAGTAAATTTGACATCGCTGAAGTGATCTTTACTATAATCGGCAATAATGCTCCCAGTTCGATTCATATTGCCTCGCTATCAAGAGGGACAACTGTTCGAGTGACTAGCGGCGATAATTTGAATGCGAGTCCTGTCTGGACTCCGGAAAAGAAACACATTTTATTCATTTCAGACAGGGGAGGTGCTCGAGATATTTACGCAGTGCCACTGACTTCCTCAGGGAAGCCTTCAGGAGCAGCTGCACGGTTAACAACTGGATCAAACGCTTATACTATGAGCATTTCAAGGGATGGGCAAAAGTTGGTTTATTCAGTTTTTAACTCCACAGCCAACGTCAGCTCAATACAAATTCCAAAAAAGGGTCCAGTGTCTATTTCAGAGTCAAAGCCGATTACCAAAGGAAACCAGATAGTGGAATCCGCGGATATATCTCCCGACGGACAGTGGGTGGCTTATAACTCAGATCTAAGTGGCAACTCAGATATTTATAAAATCATGGTAACAGGAGAGGAAGCCATTCAGCTCACCACACATCCAAGTGGTGACTTTAATCCACGATGGTCCCCCGACGGAGAGAAAATCGCGTTTCACTCTTTCAGACGGGGAAACAGGGACATATATTCGATGACAAAAGATGGGAGATCCATTCAGGTTGTGACAGAGGAGCCATCTCACGAAATGGGTGCAGTTTGGTCGCCAGATGGTTCAAAAATCGCATTATTCTCTGATAAGACTGGTCGCTACGAGATTTATGTTGTATCCAAGGAGGAGACAGGTTGGGGAAAGCCAGAACAGATAACATTCGATGGAGGGCAGAGCCCTAAGTGGTCTCCTTTAGGTGATTACATTGCCTACATTTCAGAAGACAGCTTGAAGATTATTTCGTATGCTGATAGAAAAACAATGACCCTTGTTAAAGCCCAAAATACCTTAAGACCTAATGTCCCTGAATGGTTTCCAGATGGCAAAACAGTCCTTTTTTCGGCAGAGGATGGATTAGGGAATGTGAGTATATGGTCAGTGCCTTTGGTAGGGGGCGAACCGGAAATTAAAATTATCTTTGATGATCCTTACTTAACGTATGGGCAGCCGATTATTTCCTCAGATGGCCAACTTATTTACTTAGCGCTCCGCCAGGATGAGAGCAATGTATGGATCATGGATCTGATACCACAAGAATAATAGGCTCGCAGAGACTGTCGATTTGCAGATAAAAGAAATTCGCAACAACTTACAATTCTAAGGATAAGAGTAGTTTTTTATCCGAGAAAAGTGAGTTGATATTTTTTCCCTCGCCTTGAGCTAAATATTTTCTTACTGCCTGAAAGCCGAGATATTTTCCCGCCCGAGGTGGAATATCAAGCTCTTGATTTCCCTTCCTGTAAAAATCGATTAATTCTACCGAAGAATGTCTTCCTGAAAGGTAGATGTCTCTTAAATAATCCTCATGTTCCTGACACCAGTTTAATCTATCCCTTCTCATGAGGAGGTGGTCAGATATATTGCATTCTGGAAAGGCTAAGGATGAAAAATAAGTCCCAATTCCTTCTGAAATTAAGAGCCATTTTAATTTTTTATCTTCTGGAATTTCTCCTCTGCTTAAGTTCAAAAGAAAATGAGCATACTCATGGGCAAACAGAATCCTTAGCAACCTGAAATCCCTGAACCTTTCCAGCCCAAAGCAAATAACAGGTTTTCTGCGGAAATTCATAACAAATGCATCGGGACTGAAGAAACCAATCAAAAGATATACCTCGGGCTCCTCTTTTGAAGAGACAATACTCCTGCACTTCTCATAAGCTTCTTTAATTATATTTTCAGGAGGACAAACAGAAGTGAGATGTTTCTGCGGGGAATAATCTGAAGCTTTAATTCTTTCGACTCTATCCTTCAGGTTTGGAAAATCTATCAAAGGGAAATGAGAAAAGTAATTCTCTAAAAATTCTTGGTGGGGATTGAAATAATGAGTGGCGTAAATTTTCCATTTGCTGGAGCGAGGTGTGATTTTCTCTAGGAATGTGAAAAAATCTTTGTACAGTGAAAAAATTCTCATCACCTTCTTTTTACCACCATTCATTTGACTTAATCAATTTAACTACTTTTAAATCATTTCCCATTTTATATTCCTGCTTCTGTCCGCAGAGATATCTTTTGGTTGAAAATTAGGACTAAAAGCTATAAAATACAGCAGATGCTTCACTTTGATACTCTTCATTTCTTTGAATTGTTTGGTCCTTAGTAAAGAATGAAAATAAGAGGTTTTTTAGTCATAATTGTGCTGGCAGCAGGTTTATTTTATTTGCTCTGGCTGATGCAGGGAGGAAAAGAACTACAGCCTACGCAAGGAGGAAAACCACAGCTGCCCGCGCCAGTGAGGGCATACAGAGCGGCAGAGCTTCAAATGACTAAAGCAAATATGCAGTCCTTAAAGACTGCGATTTTTATTTTTACAGCTGAAGAAGGAAGGACTCCTGAGGACCTCGAGGAACTTAAAGAGTTTGGCGGTCTACATGGCGCGGATTTAGATGCTTGGGGAACTGCGATTAAATACGAGAGGCTGTCGGACCAGCATTTTCGTTTAACTTCTGCTGGTAAGGATAAAACCTTTAACACAGACGATGACTTTGTCTTAGAATATTAAGCCTCTTGGCAAATCATTGCTTGGAAAAAAATACAAAAATGGGTCCAGATTTTCGAAATTTGGACAGAAAAAGTAGCCTATCTTCCTTTTTTTCGTTGAATTCCTCTGAAATTTTTGGTATCTTACTTGCTAAAATGAATACAGGAAGTCGGATGCTAGGAGATAAGATTACTTGAAAACATCCACTGAGATAGACAACAAATTCAGATTTGTCATTTTAGCAGCGAAAAGAGCAAAGCAGTTATTGAGGGGGGGTAAACCAAGAATAAAATCCAAATCAAGGAATCCAATCCGTGTAGCTCAATTGGAAGTGGCTAAGGGATTAGTTCACTATGATATTGTTGAGCCTAAAAAGGAACAAGTCCGCAAAGCGGAAGAAGAAGGCTTCATCGGGGAGGAGATAA
>JABAOF010005682.1_pt1 | contig 15666 bp, 14 predicted proteins | sample 7062171 | NCBI WGS metagenome assembly JABAOF01 (sample SAMN14538628, study PRJNA623070) | marine sediment metagenome | biome: marine biome [ENVO:00000428]; feature: marine pelagic biome [ENVO:01000023]; material: deep marine sediment [ENVO:00002113] | place: India: Gulf of Khambhat ...
AAACCCTAAATTTTTTAAGCTGAAAATTTTAACCAAAACTTCATTACCAACCTACATTATTCTAATTCCACATGACACTAGAGCCTTGCTCATTCCTTTTAAAAGAGGGAGATGCAAGACCTTGTCCTGGTTGTAAAACAAGTGGAAGTGAGGCTATAGGAAAGGGGCATGAAGCGATAATGAAAGAATGCTTGGCAGGAATAAAAGAAGAAATAAAGGAAGCGGAAAAAACTCCAAAACTGAAGGAAATCCTCCCAATTGAACTCTATAAACTCAAGAGGTTGACCACCTCTGAGGAGGAACATAAGGTGGATGTTGTAGGTAAAAAGAACGTTCTAGATATGCTGAGCCTCATGGAGAAACTCAAACCCAAGATGCCCAAAAAGGAGGAGGTACAATTCTCTTTGTATGTGGGAGATGTACTGTTCAATGTAGGGAAGTTCGATGAGGCCTTGAATAGGTATATACATATCAGCAAAAAAGAGCCTAAGGACGAGAGGGTTTGGAACAATATAGGAGTTACGATGGTTCGACAGGGCAAGTTAAAAGAGGCCTTGCCCTACTATGAAAAGGCTCTCGCCTTGGATCCAGCCTTTGGTAGTGCGTGGTTCAACAAAGGCAAAGCACTGTTCAAGCTTGGTATGAAAAAAAAGGCCTTGACTTGCTTTCGAAAGGCGACGAAGTACTCCCCTGAAAACAAGAGCGCATGGAACAATCTCGGCGTCACTCTGAGACAACTTAAAAAGTTTAAGGAATCCATAAAATGCTATGACAAGGCCATAAAAATTCATTCTGAATATCCCTGGGCTTGGCATAATAAAGGCGTAGCCCTAATGGATCTCAAAAGGTACAAGGATGCGATGGACTGTTTTGATAAGGCCTTACAAATCGATCCAGATTATGAGCCTGCAAAGGAGAGCAAAAGGGATGTGATGAGAAAGGTCATGTAAATTATCGTTTTTTTATGACCTCAAGGCCGTTCATGTATGGCCTCAGAACTTCTGGTACGACAACGCCACCATCCTTCTGCTGATTGTTTTCCATTAAAGCGACAATTGCTCTCGATGTAGCGATTGCGGTGCTGTTCAACGTATGCAGGAAATCTCTCTCGCCATTCGTTTTTTCGTACCTTACATTGAGCTTCCTTGCCTGATAGCTTGTGCAGTTGCTGCAGGATACAACTTCCCTATACTGGCCCTGCTTGGCCATCCATGCCTCCAAATCGTATTTTTTTGAGGCTGTACCGCCCAAATCACCTGTGCAGATGTTGACTATCCTGTAGGGAATCTCCAACTTCTGAAATAGAATCTCAGCATTTTTTATCATGAGCTCGTGCTCATCCCAGGATTGCTCAGGAGTGGAAAATATGAACTGCTCCACCTTGTTGAACTGATGGGCCCTGAATATTCCTCTGGTATCTACACCATGTGCCCCTATTTCCTTTCTGAAACAAGGGCTCACACCACATAACCTGATGGGCAAGTCCTTCTCTTGAATGATCTCGTCCATGAGCATGGCGCCCATTGAATGCTCGGATGTGGCTATCAAATAGAGGTCCTCGTTTTCCACCTTATAAAGCACATCCTCAAAATCGGACAGGTCGACTAAACCTTGCATGGCCCTTCTTCTCAGCATCAATGGCGGCTCAACAACCTTGAAACCTACGCTCCTCAGATAATCTATTGCAAATCTCATAAGCGCGAAGTCCAGCAATACCAAATCCTCGTATAGGTAGTAAAACCCAGCACCTGAGGTTTTCCCAGAGAATTCAAAATCTCCTTGACCCAAATCTTCTATTATATCCTGATGGCTTTTCAATTCGAAGTCGAACTCCTTTGGCTCTCCCCAATGCCTGATTGGGATATTTTCGGAATCGTCCTTTCCTTGTGGCACAGATTCATGCATGAGGTTTGGGATTCTAAGCAAAAGCTCATCCCTATTTTCTAAAAAAGCAACGGTGTTTTCATCGTTGTCCTTGATTTTCTCGTTCAGGGCTTTCATGGCCTGGACCTTTGAGGATATATCCTGGCCGGCTTTTTTAAGCTCAGATATCTCTTTTGTAATAACATTCCTTTCATGTTTCAGGGCATCTCCTTGTTGTCTGGATTCCCTCCATTTTTGGTCATTTTCGATCACCTTGTCTACAAGGTTTATTTCCTCGTCTGTCCAACCTCTTTTTTCAAGATTGGCCTTGATGATCTCGGGGCTTTCCCTGAATAATTTTATGTCAAGCATTACTATTCCTCTCAATTATTTTCCCTGGGATTTACACTAACTGCGCTTGCTCTTAAAAGCATAGCGGTACTAAAGATTTTCGTTATTAATAATATACATTTAGAATATTGGAAATTTATAAAATATCCAGCTTATGTGAGATCTAAAACCTAAGAGAATAATGAAGAGACACTTGGAAAAGTTTATTTACTTCTTTTTGTTCTATGCGGCTGGATATTCCTTCCACCTGGAAATACCATAAAATAACTAAAAAACTTGGAACGAGTGATCCCTTGAAAACAGGTAAGGTAAAGGATCTATGGGCGGCAGCAAGTGAATTCCGCATTGAGATAATTGGGCTTATCATGCCTGAATCTGGTCTCATTCTCGATATTGGTTCTGGAGGAGTTGATTATAACGTAAAGAAATGTCAACGCATTACGATGGATATCACCCGGGGGCGACCCACAGTATGGGGTACTGCCGAAAGACTGCCTTTTAAAAGTGAAACTTTTAATTTGGTAATATCCACAGAGGTCATTGAACATGTAAGAAAACCAAAGAGGATGCTCGATGAAGTGCACAGGGTTATTAAGAATGATGGAAAATGGCTCTTGTCTACACCCAACATTGCCACACTCGCTAATAGAATCGCCCTCTTTTTTTTGGGGCGTTTCCCGCCAGATAGGACCTTACATGACAACCACGATGTAGGTCATCTCCATTTCTGGGATAGGAAATTTTTACTCGATATACTGTCTAAAAATGGATTTAAAGTGGAAAAGAGCTGGCATAAGTTTCTCCAAATATCTCCCAAAATCTATATCTCAAGTTCTTTTATGGATAAGATTTTTAAGAACTTCTTAGAGCAGAATTTGTACCTGTGCAACAAAGTATAGACATTCTGATGTTCTATAAAAATTTATTTCGTTAGTAAATTATAATAATAAAAAAGACCTTATAACTTAAATTCTAAAGACAACAGCCATTAAAAATTGTCTTCAAGGTGCTAAAATTAAGTGATTAACATGATAATAAATATTAAAAACCCTGGAGAGCTTAGCCCTAAAAGGAAGACATGGAGATTGTTTTGAAGCAAGGGTAACGGAGGATAAGGATGCAGGTTAATGATGAAAGACCGGCTTCGGAAGACCAGAAGGAGATTCTTTTACAGGGTTATGAACAATTTATCAGAGAGGGGAGACCGACAATTATCCCCTATACTGTAATTAGGACCTGGAACAAGATTAAGAATAACATATTTGAAATGTTGGTGGTCGAGCTTAAGGACCGAGAAAAAACCTATAGAATATTGGATATCGGATGTGAGTGTGGATTTGATGCCTTTCACCTTTCAAGGGCCCTTCCCGATTTTAAACTCGAATTCGTGGGTATAGACATTTATCCTGAGAAGATAGAAATTGCGAATAGGAGGGCAAAGGAGCATGGTTATACAAATTGCACCTTCAAACAGGGAAATGCCGAAGAACTTGATTTTCCAGCCGAGTCCTTCGATTTCATTATCTGCTCAGAGGTGATTGAGCACCTATATAAGCCCGAGAAAGCCCTTTCTGATATGTATAACATACTTAAAAGAGAGGGGTATGTCATACTGACCACTCCGAATGTTGATAATAAGTTGAAACTTTTTGCACCCAGATTCGTACGGAGGCGATGGGCTGAGTGGATGGGGGAAAAAAAGGAGATACATCCCGGAAGGAAGGAACCCCATAGATATGTCCATCATATAGGGGAAAGAGGAATTAAGGAATGGTTGAATATGATCATCAAAGTGGGATTTCAAATAGTTGACACCAAACGTGCAGAGCTGATATATGGCTCAAAATTTTTTGATGAACATCAAATACTCACAGGCTTTACGATCGTCTTGGATGGATTCCTGGATAGATTTACACACTACTTCTCATGGAACGTAACAATAAAGGCAAGAAAAGTCTAGTAGGATTTAAAGGACCTGATATTAAGGGATTTTTAATTGCTTTTAACACCCAAATATTTCTTTACTTCCTCTAAAATATTTCGCTCCTTGATGAAATGCGTGGTGTATTCTCCCTTAACAAAATAATCGTTTTTTAGCACAACCTCATGAAATGGAATATTCGTTTTTATACCTGTGATCTTATATTCCCATAATGCCCGTTTCATTCTTTCCATAGCCTCCTTTCTATCCCTGCCCCAAACTATCAATTTCGAGAGCAATGAATCATAAAATGGAGGGACATTATAACCTGCGTAAATCCCACTGTCCACCCTTATTCCTGGCCCTGATGGCTCTGTGTACATGTCAATCTTGCCAGGCGACGGAAAGAAATTGTTTTGTGGATCCTCAGCGCATATTCTGCATTCTATAGCCCATCCCTGCCCAGTTATGTCCTTCTGATCATACTGAAGGTTAAGGCCTGATGCCACTCTCAACTGCTCCTTCGCCAAATCGATGCCTGTGATCATCTCAGTTATTGGATGCTCAACCTGAAGCCTTGTGTTCATCTCCAGGAAATAATAATTGCCCTTGGAATACATGAATTCAACTGTGCCAGCATTTCGATAATTGACTGCCTTTGCCGCTGTTACTGCAGCTTTACCCATTTCCTCTCTCAGCTCCTCTGTCATCACGCATGAGGGTGTTTCCTCGATCAGCTTCTGATGCCTTCTCTGAACAGAGCATTCTCTTTCTCTAACATGAATCACATTACCATGATTGTCGCACATCACTTGAAATTCCACATGTCTTGGTTCGTCAAGATATTTCTCTAAGAGGACGGTTTCATCACCAAAAGCGGATTTTGCTAGCCTCTTTGTGGACTCTACTGCAGAGACGAGATCGTTCTCGTTATCAACTATCCTCATGCCTATGCCGCCGCCTCCCATTGATGCTTTTAGTATGACTGGATAACCAATCTCATGCGCAACATCCTTAGCCTTCTCTAAATCCGAAATTCCTTCTTCAGTGCCGGGCACAACAGGAACTCCAGATGATTTCATTGTTCTCTTTGAAAAAAGCTTGTCGCCCATCTCCCTAATGTTCTGGCCTGTTGGCCCGATGAAAACTATACCATTCTTCTCCACCATATCAGAGAATTTGTCGTTCTCCGCGAGAAAGCCATAACCAGGATGTATTCCCTCCGCATTGCATTTTAAAGCGGAGTCAATAATGGCATCCATATTGAGATAACTTTGGAGTGGAGGAGGTGGGCCTATACAATATCTCTCGTCCGCATATTTCGCGAATAACGCGTCTTTATCAGCCTCAGAATAGATAGCTACGGTGGTAATTCCCAGTTCCTTGCATGCCCTCATGATCCTTACCGCAATTTCACCTCTGTTGGCAACCAGAACCTTATTCAACATGCTCTCACCCTCAACACCAGGTGTTCGTGAATAGTGTAATTCCCTTATGTAGCTTTCCTTAAAATATTTTGGTGGTCAAAGATAAAAAAGGATAGCAACAGCGATAATCAATATTATAGCCAATATAACCAGAACTATCGCGGTCTTCGCATCAGATCCGAAAATAACTGGAATGGGACCTATTAAAACAACGCCTCCGCCTTTGATGGATTTCTGGGTTCTAGGTCCAGCTGGTTGAGGTGAATGCTTATCCCTAAAATCTTCAAATTCCCCTGCCTCACCAAGTCCTTTTGCAATTCCAAAAAATCCAAGAATTAATCCCATCATTATACAAAGCACCCCTAGAAAAGCAAATAAACCTGAACCGTAAAATACAGGGATGAAAACTACCACACCTGCGGTTCCCTCACCAGATGCAACGCTGTATCCTAACAGCACTATACCACAGATAGCAAGGACTATCGCCATACCTAGGTATCTGTTCATCCTCATTTTAAGCTCCTATTCTCATACTATGAATTATTTGATTTTTAAGGTTTTTGCTTCTCATTCCTTTTTATATTTTTCTCTGCCCTATTTATAGCCTCTTCAAATGTCAACTCCCCTTTTGCCACTTTTTTTGCCTCATCCTTTGATATTGTCACCCTGCCTTTACTTTCTATCCTGCTCCTTCTCTGTATGTCTCTCAGCTCTCCTTGTGTAGGCTCCACTTTATATTTTCCTCGAGCCTCGATTCCACTTTTTAGAGCGATGTCAATGGCCGCATCGATGTCAGGCGTGTCAGAAATTCTTGTGGTTCTCGTTTCATCGGAGATCTCGATCTTCAAACCGAATTTTGACAAGGAATTGATTATCCTGTTTCTGTGGGTTGTATCGCCATGACCGATTCTCACCACGGTTTCATCTGCAGGGTAGGATTTTATGGCCCTGGAAACGATTTCTTTCACCTTCTCAGGCATTGAAACCTGAGCTGTGCTCAAAATCTCACCATCCCCTATTACAGCCAAGCCAGGCCTCTTTCCTGGGTCGATGCCGATTATCAATTTTTTGCATTTCTCCTTTCCTTTCAAGGTTCTTCTGGCGATGTCTATGGTGAGGTCCACATCCTCTTCTGCTAAAACCAGCCTTGGAAAATCTATTTTATTTTTCTCCTTCTCCGTGGTGATTATCACGCCGATGTTCAATGGTATGGGATCGTCAAATGAAAGGCTTACAAAGGGCAAATCCCTCTTCTTCAAGCCTTTGATCAGCTCATAATAAACTCGAAAGTCTTGGGTGAGTATACCGATGATCTTCATTAAAAATGAAATATGACATAAAGTAAATAAAGTTTCTCGAAGTCGTTAGGAGCCTAAGATTTACCTGTTTGAATATTTTACCAAAATATTTCGTGCTTTCCCTCATAAAATCTAAGCACATTTCCTCTAAAAATCATACCAAACCTTTTTAATACGCGTGTCCATTAACTGTTGGTAATAGAATGGTGGAACTCGAACCAGACAAGTGCATGTTATGCGGTGGTTGCGTTGCTGTATGCCCTGCAGACTGCATAACCGTGTATGAGGCTTGGGTGGATATCGATAACGGGGAGTGCACCGATTGTGGCGCGTGTGTAAAGGTCTGTCCGGTTGGCGCCATGAACATACTCAAAGCAGAGGCTTAGATCAGCATTTCAAGTTTAAATAAAGTGGATATCCTCATTTCATGAAAGATTTGATTGTATTGTGGTGAATATGATGAAATTGAGGGATTTGGGGGAGAGGAAGGCTGTAGAGCTTATTTGGGATTTATTGGGCGATAGAGAAATCGATGCAGCCGTAAAAGACGACTGTGCTGCTCTCGATTTTGGCGATGAATACTTACTCGTAACTACAGATATGATCTCAGAACATGCACATATCCCAGAAAAGACAAAACCTTGGCAGATAGGCTGGCATATTGTGGCGATAAATCTAAGCGACATCGCTGCCATGGGAGGTGAGCCTTTTGGTATGGTCGTAGCTTTGGGGCTGCCAGAAAATTACGAGGTTAATTCTTTAGAGGAGATGGTAGAAGGTATGAAATCGTGTGCCTCAAATTTCAACACCACGATTTTAGGAGGGGATACGAAAGAGACTAAAACCCTAACATTATCAGGCTGTGCAATTGGCAGGGTAGCCAAAACCGAAATAATGTTGAGGAAAGGCGCCAAATCAGGGGAAGTGGTGGCCGTGACAGGCGAATTGGGGAGGGCAGCTTCAGCATATTATGCCTTGAAGAACAATCCAGAAGATGAGAACGCCATAAAGAACCTTTTGGAAGTCAGCCCACGAGGTAAGGAGGGTATTGCCCTTTCGAAGACTGGAGTAGTGACTGCATGTATGGATATATCAGATGGACTTGCCTCTTCCTTACACCAACTGGGCCTTTTGAACGATATTACCTTTCAGTTGGATTTCAGCCAAATTCCAATATCGAATGAGGCAAAAGCCATGTCCAAAAAAATGAATATACCGATAGAGGAGCTTGCCATCTATTTTGGAGGAGATTATGAACTTCTTGTTACTCTCGATAAGGAGGGATTAGATAGAGCGCAGAAAGCATTGTCAGAGATTGGAACGAAGCTCAGCCCTATAGGTAGGGTTCTTAAAGACAAGGAGAATATACTTATAAAGGATGATGTCTCTACATTCTTGGAAAATAGAGGATTTGAGCATTTCAGGAGGAGACCATGAAGGAAGCCATATTCTGGAGGAAAAAGGAGGATAAAGTAGAGTGCTTGCTTTGTCCTCATAGATGTAAAATTTCCGAAGGAAAGCGCGGAATATGCGGTGTGAGGGAGAATCAAAAGGGCAAGTTGAACAGCATGATATACGGCCTTGCAACATCCGTAACCCCAGATCCAATAGAAAAGAAACCTCTGTACCACTTTTTCCCAGGGACATATGTGCTTTCATTTGGAACTGTGGGATGTAACTTCAAATGTCTACATTGCCAGAATTACAACATCTCTCAGGGTAAGATAGAGGCCATGAGATTAAAGAAATTGAAAGTGGAAGAAATCGTAAACACCGCGAGAAGGTACAAATGCGATGGCATAGCCTGGACATACAACGAGCCCACGATCTGGTACGAGTTCACCTATGATGGCTCCGTCATCGCAAAGAAGGAGGGGCTTTACACATGCTATGTGACCAACGGTTTCATAGAGAAGGAGCCATTAGAAAAGATCAGCCCATACCTTGATGCAATGAACATAGATGTTAAATCCTTCAATGATGTCTTTTACAAGAAGATCTGCAAGGCAAAACTCCAGCCGGTTCTGGACACATGCGTGCTGGCAAAAGAACTCGATATCTTCGTGGAGTTGACCTACCTGGTAATACCGGAGCAAAATGACGGCGAGGCGGAGATAAAGGAATACTGTAAATGGGTTGTGGATGCTTTAGGTGAGGACACACCAATTCATTTTTCCAGATTTCATCCTGACTACAAGATGCTAGAATCCACAGCCACACCAATATCCACTTTGCAGAGGGCTTTCGAGATCGCTAAGGAGATCGGTTTGAGATTCGTATACCTCGGAAATGTTCCACACGGTGATTATGAAAACACCTACTGCCCAGAGTGTGGGGAACCGCTTATTGAGAGGATAGGCTTCAGCACCCGTCGCCATTACGTAAAAGACGGTAAGTGCCCAAAATGTGGTTTGACTATACCTTTGATGCAATAGAGGATGTAATCCCCCAACAAAATTCTCAAGACACAATACCAATATAATTTGTTTTTATGGTTTACAGAATGATATTGCCCAAATACACGAAATGAAATTACCCTAAACAATCTGATGTACAGTATCGTCATTATCCAGTAAAACCGTAAGATAGAAACCCATCCAAGCCACCGTATCAAACCCGCCGATAAGATTGTCCTTACTTCCAGCCACTATTTCCATCTCCTCCAAGGTATCATCAGTGGTGTGGTAAGCATCGTATTCACTCGCACTGGCACCGTAGAAGAATACTATCGGCACACCTATCTGTTCGAAGCGATAATGGTCACTTCCCCGATGTGATTCCTCAACAACATTAACACCTTCCACTTTCGGGTAATCGAGTATTTCGAAAGCGGTTCTGTTGGTCAGATTGATTAAAGCTCCGCGCTCCATTATCTCAGGATCATCATCGGGCCCGACAATTGCCTGAAGATCGTAGGGTGCAGGGTAATTTATCCCCGCCATGTCGAAGTTAAGGTAGGTCTTTACCGTAACGTCATCAGGTATCGCATCCACGAATTCTTGAGCACCCCATAATCCCTCCTCCTCTCCTGCCCATAAACCAAACACGATGGTTTTATTGGTCTTTATTTGTGATAGACCTCTAGCGATTTCCACCACACAGTTCGTGCCTGCAGTATTGTCGTATGCCCCTTCAAGTGTTTGGGGGCTCATATCGTAATGCCCACCTAGTACTATCCATTCCTTTGTATTCTCCCCCCAATGATAGGCAACAACATTCCAAATAAGTATACCTATTGCTTTTTGTACGGGATTATCGCCCGTTGGCTGCCAATATCTTACGACCTCCGCCTCCAAACCAAAGCTCTGGAATACATCCCTGAAATATCTTGCTCCAATCTCCAATTGAGGATGACTTGTAATTCTATGCATCATACCGTGGGATGGATCGGTAACGTATTCCATTCTCTCATAAACTTTCATGCCAGATACCATGGTCTCTGCGCCTCTTTCTGCTTTCACCTGAAATATCTTTGAGCCATCGCCCGAATCAACGGTGATGTTCACCATGGATACTGTTGGAGGGATCAAAGCCTGGAAAGTGAATTCTTGTCCCTCGAAATTCAAGCTTCGCGTTGTGGAAAGTTTGCCATCGATGAGCGGTAGGGTGTTGTTGGGTAGATGTACCACACCCTTATCCTCGCTGATCTTCACCGTGAAGGTGGTTATTTCCCCAGATTCAACTGCCAAAGGAGTTAACTCCATATTTGGACTTCCTCTTAAGAGGGAGGGGGCGCTCCAAAGGAGAACTCCAATAATGGGTAGCAGAACCAGGAGTGTTATAAACATTGTCATTTTTTTCTTTTCCAACTCAAATAGGAACATATAGAATCAAAGTGATATTGGTATAGGGCATACAAATATCTTACGTTCATTGATAAATCCCTGTTTTCTCATAGAAAAGTATAATAGAACCTCAACCAATTATAGTAATTAGAATGACTCTGATAGACAATATAATCAAATGGTTTAAGGCCCCAAAAACCCTCTACGGCATCGCAGGCATGATAGTCATTATAATAGTACTTGCTTTAGATTTTGCATACTGGGCTGGGGCCATCGATGTGGGCTCAACCGGATCAGGATCAGGTGAGAATGGTGATGGTGAGGAGGTGGAGATCCCAGATGACTATCTTGACGCTTTTTCAGATAGCCTGGAGCGCGGAAGTTATCGGCGACCCATGATTCCTGATCCAAGGGGAGAAGAAGAAGGGGTCACCTACAATTTATATACATTTCCAATAGAGATCAACAGATCAGAGATAACAATCACATCCGACGGTGATCCAGGAAGTCCTCCTCGTGGAGATAGCGGTGACAGAAACGACATCGATCTTTACTTATACCGACCTGGGAACGACGCAAGTGGGGATCTAGAAACTACAAACCCCGACTATCAAGCTGCTACACCTTATATCGCGGAAAAATTTGAGGACGATGATCTTGACCCGGGAAATTGGACATTACGGGTGGACTGCTACACCGGAAGCAATGTACAGTACGATATCGAAATCGTCGTGACATACTCCCTTGGAAACGAGACCGATGAGGAAGGTGGGTAGTTTCCCAACCATAACCTCTCCAAAACTTTTTAAATGCTCTCTCCCATATGTATAAAGATGAGGAGGCAAATTTTAACTTACTTAACAGATCATGATACTTTGATACAGCCCCAGGCTATGGACTATATTCTCTCGAAAAAGGAACCTATTCATTACGTTAAAAGCATACTCGATGATGTTGAGGAACCTCTTTTTATTCTCACAATTGAGCATCTCAGGAAAGTGGAGGAAATTGGGAAGCGAGCCGGTTCTTCGGCTTTTAAAATCAAGACCAAGGAAATGGAGATAAAAACGGAGATAAAATCTGAATCTGAGCCTATAAAACCAAAAACCCATTTTATTCCAGAAGAGAAATCGCTTGATAGTTATTCTATGCCGATAATGTTCGCAAAAAAACAAAAAATCGTATGTACTCAGGAATTACCTGAGGAAGTTAAAGTCTTTCAAGACATAACAGGCAACTCCACATGCCAGGGTAGGATAGGCGATTTCAAGCTGTATTTCAACGACAGGCTAAAGACTTTGAGAAGAATTCTCAGGGAAAGACGGGAGATGGCAGGTGCAATCACAATAAGCAAGATCGACAAAACGGTGGGTAACTTCAAGATCATAGGTATGGTCAGCGATATTAGAGCCACAAAAACCGGCAATAAGATGATCATCCTGGAGGATGAAACCTCTTCAATAAATGTGCTACTCACCAGAGATAGCGAGCTTGTTAATGACTCTACAGTTATGGACGAGGTAATTGGTGTAATATGCTCCAAATTCAAGAATGAAAGGCCTAAAAGGGACACAAATCTGGTAAAGGCGGAGGAGTTGATCAGGCCGGATGTCCCTGTGAACAGAAATCCCAACCACTGCAATGAAAGCATGTTCGCGGCCTTCATCTCGGACATCCATGTTGGTAGTAAAACCTTTCTAAAGGAAGAGTTTGATGATTTCTTAGGCTGGCTGAAGGGAAATAACGGTAAAAAGAGAGATGTGGCCAAAAAGGTACGATATTTGATAATACCAGGAGATACCGTCGATGGAATCGGTATATATCCTGATCAGGAGGAAGAACTGGCGATTAACGATATTTATGGACAATATGAGGAATTGGCACGCCTTCTTGGGAAAGTGCCTGAGCATGTAAAAGTAATAATGCAGCCAGGCAACCATGATGCCGTGAGGCCGGCAGAGCCTCAGCCAACCTTTCCCGAGGAGATCAGGAAACTCTTTCCGCAGAATGTGATATTCGTAGGGAATCCCTGCTATTTCAGCCTTCACGGAGTTGAGATTCTCGCATATCATGGGAGGAGCATGGACGATTTTATTAAGGGCTTGCCTTCTTTGGACTACAGCAAGGCTATAAAGATAATGGTTGAAATGCTTAAAAAGCGCCACCTGGCACCAATTTATGGCGGTAGGACACCTATAGCGCCTGAGCATAAAGACCACCTCATAATAGACAGAATCCCAGACATATTTGTTACTGGCCATGGACATTCAACAGGAATTGAAAAATATCGAGGTGTTACGCTGATCAACGCATCCGCATGGCAGTCACAAACCAACTATCAGAAGATGCATAACTTCATTCCCGACCCTGCGAAGGTACCTATTTTCAACCTTCAAACAGGAGAACCTAGTATCATAGATTTCTCGTAGTAAGGGCCAAAAAACCCCAAAAAGGACGAAAAAACAATTATCGAAAGATTTAAATCAAAAAGGAATGTTATAGCGATGACATGTACGCTGTCATCGGCGGTGCAGGTGAGGTAGGCTTGCATATCGCGCATTCCCTGTACGATGAGGGCTACAATTTGGCTATCGTGGACAAAGATCCCAAGGCCTGTGAAAAGGCTGAGGCACTGGACGCTTTGGTCGTAAGGGGTAATGCTGCGAGTCTTGCAAAGTTGGAAGAGGCTGGAATAGGCTCAGCTGAACTTTTCATTGGGGTTACGGGTTCTGATGAGATAAATATAGTGGCATGCGGTATTGCCCATCAAAAGGGATGCAAAACCATAGCCAGAATAAACAGCTTGGATTATATAGACGAGCCCATAGCAACAAAAAAATTCGCGTTTTTGGGAATCGATGTTGCCGTGTGTCCAGAACTGTTAGCAGCCATAAAGATGGCAAGAATGCTTACCATGCCCTCCCTTCTTGATACCGATGTTTTTGCCAGGGGAAAAATTCAGATCATCGAATCTACAGTCAACAGAAAATCCACAATAAATGGGCGTTCATTGAAGAATATTCCTCTTCCACCTAGATGCAACCTTGTGGCGATATTTCGCAGGGGAGAGGTTATCATTCCTCGGGGCACGGACAAATTGGCGGCAGGAGATAGGGTTGTGGTGGCTCTGGGTGACCCAAGAGGAATGCCAGAAATCAAACGCCTTTTCGGGACTGGTGAGCCAGCCCCAAGCCTTGACATGATCGAGAAGATCATGGTTGTAGGTGCAACCAGAATAGGCATGCATCTCTCTCGGCTCCTAGAAAAGGAGGTGAACATAGTCCTCATCGATGAGGATGAAGAGAGATGCAAAACAGCCTCAGAGAGATTGCTCAGTTCTTTGGTCATCCACGGGAGTGGGACAGATGATTCCGTGCTATTGGAGGAGGGTATCGCCAATGTGGATGCGTTCATTGCCACGACCAGCTCTGAGGAGATCAACATACTTTCTTGTATTTTGGCAAAACAATACGGTGCAAAAAAGACGATAGCATTGGTGGACAGGCCTGAGCTGAAGAACACACTTGAGGGCATAGGAATAGATATAGCCATTAGCCCGAGATTGGCCACGGTGAGCGGGATTCTCCAGCATGTGCACAGAGCGGAGATGCTCTCTTTGAGTGTGCTGCATAAGGGTGAGGCGAGAATAGTGGAGCTTAAAGTGGGCCCTCATTCGAAAATTGCGGGTAAAAAGCTGAAAAGAACGAATTTCCCAAAGAATACCCTTGTTGGGGCCATAGTACGAGGAGGAAATGTTATTATTCCCGGCGGTGAGGACATGGTCAATGTAGGCGACAGCTTAATAGTTTTTGCGAGGACAGACACCATACCAAGCCTTGTGAAGCTGTTTTAATGGGTCTTTTAGCCAAAAAAGCATAAAATTATTATATGTGAATATGTTAAAGCCCTTTGAACTGAATTTGACATCATGGATGGGAAGTGAAGGCGTTGGGTCTTGGTGAGAGCAAATTTGGCAAGATTTGGTATTATTCCTCTGTTCTCTTAGTTATAGAGGGATTGGCCTTACTCCTACCAGGCCTAATCGCGTATATCATGGATTCTGATGTGAATTTAAGTATAATCTTCTTTTCAGTGGGTGCATTTTCTCTGATCGTGGGTTTTGTTTCCATATTTTTGTTGGGAAAACCAACTCGCCTGGGTTATGATGAAGCCCTGAGCGTTGCAGCCTTTGGATGGCTACTGCTCACTTTTATAGGCTCTCTACCCTTTTCGATGTCAGGATATCTATCAGGGTTGGACGGATTTTTCGAATCCATGTCTGGTTTCACAGCAACCGGTCTTACCATGTTCGAAAATGTGGAGAGACTTCCTTACTCCATTCTGTTTTGGCGCTCTTTCACGCAATGGATAGGTGGCGTTGGAGTCATTGTGCTGTTCTTGTCCATATTGATCAGAAGCTCAGGCATAGCTGCAAAGCTTTACAAAGCCGAGGGAAGAACGGATAGAATTGCCACGAACATCGTGAGCACAGCGAGAAGAATTTGGGGTATTTACATACTTTTCACCCTTCTCTGCATAATCGGCCTCACTATTCTTCTAAATGGGAGAGCTTTTGACGCGATCAATGTCAGCATGACCTGTCTTGCTACTGGAGGATTCGCTGTGACGAATAACAGCATGGCAGCATACGATTGGCCTGTTGCTGCTTTCATCATTCCTTTCATGCTTCTTGGTGGAATATCCTTTGCCTCTCACAGATTCCTTTTAAAAGGTAAACTCAAGGAATTCTTTACGATCGAGGTTAAGGCTTTATTGCTTATAATCTTCGTGAGCAGCATTTTTCTCATGACAAGACATGGAGGGCTTGATTCCACTTTTCAGACCACCTCTGCCCTCACAGGAACGGGTTTCTCAACGGCAACAATCGCAGAATGGGACGATTTTTCAAAGTTCGTGATGAGCGTTTTAATGGTTATGGGTGGGGGTTATGGCTCCACCTCATCTGCCCTAAAAATGATCAGGGTGGTTATCATCATTTATGCTGTTGCATGGGTTGTGAA